>Ga0310690_10002804_pt1 | contig 27564 bp, 27 predicted proteins | sample AusTroGonzalo_MG_2_FD_207661 | JGI IMG/M metagenome (GOLD analysis project Ga0310690, IMG submission 207661) | Bovine rumen microbial communities from tropical cattle in Woodstock, Queensland, Australia - Gonzalo_04 (v2) (version 2) | ecosystem: Host-associated > Mammals > Digestive system >...
CCATAAAATCGGTCATGCCATCGCGGAGAACCACACCCTTTTGACAAAGACTACGGACAGCCGCCATATTATGACTGACAAACAAAACGGTGCGACCTTGTCCTTTTGATACATCCTGCATCTTGCCGATAGCTTTCTTCTGGAACTCGGCGTCGCCTACGGCCAGCACCTCATCAACCACCAGAATCTCTGGCTCCAAATGAGCGGCTACGGCAAACCCTAAGCGTACCTTCATACCCGACGAATAGCGTTTCACAGGCGTATCGATATAGCGTTCGCAACCAGAGAAATCGACAATCTCGTCGAGTTTGCGGGTAATCTCTGCCTTGGTCATGCCCATGATGGCACCATTCATATAGATATTCTCACGGCCTGTCATCTCTGGATGAAAGCCTGTACCAACCTCAAGCAGCGAGGCGATGCGCCCACAGACGTTAATCTCGCCAACGGTTGGGGTTGTCACTCGTGAAAGCAGTTTCAATAGGGTGCTCTTACCAGCGCCATTCTTGCCGATAATGCCCACCACATCGCCTTGCTCCACACTGAAATTGATATCTTTCAGTGCCCATACAAAATCACTGTCGCCCTTGCTGGAACGCACATTGGTATCACCAATCTTCAGGAAGGGGTCTTCCTTGCCCAGGACATTCATGGCCCACCAACGACTCAAGTCGCGGCTGAAGGTACCAGTGGATACCAGTCCCAAGCGATATTGCTTGCCTACGTGATTAAACTCAATGGCCTTCATACAGTATCCATGAAATTACGTTGTACCTTATTAAATATAACGACGCTGAATAGCAATAGCACACTCATAAACAGGAAGCTATAGCTTAAGGCGAACCAAGAGAAATAGCCCTGTCCTAAAGTGGCATACTTGAAAGCCTCGATGATGGAAGTCATCGGGTTAGCCATAATCAGTGTGCGAAGCGTACCTTCTGGCACCATGCTGAGGGGATAGACAATAGGCGTGGCGTACATCCAGAGTTGGACGATGAAGGTAAAAAGGATCGTAAAGTCACGATACTTAGTGGTCATCGAAGAAATCAGGATGCCAAAGCCAAGACCCAATCCTGCTATCATCACGACAAACAAAGGTGTCAGCAGTATGGCCCAGTTCACAGAAATGTTAGCGCCATTCATGAAGAAATAGAGATAGAGCACTACAAAGAGTCCTACCTGAATGGCAAAGCGAAGCAAATTGGAAATCACCACAGCGATGGGCACCACCAGACGGGGGAAATATACCTTGCCAAACATATTCTGGTTGGCTATGAACGTGTTTGACGACTGGTTCAGACAGTTGGAGAAATAGAACCAGCAGATGTTGCCAGCCATATAAAACAGAGCCTGGGGCATACCGTCAGTACTCATTTTGGCAATATTTCCAAACACCACCATATTCATGATGACAGTCAGAATGGGTTGTATCAAATACCATAGTGGGCCAAGGACTGTCTGCTTATACTGCACCACGATATTACGCCTCACGAACAACTCTATTAGGTCGCGATAGCGCCAGATTTCCCCCAGATCGATATGCCACAGCTTTTCGTGCGGGCGAATCTTCATTGTCCAGTATTGTTTTTGCATTATAGTCCCTCCTCTATCTCGTTGCACCATTCGTACACAGGCTGCACCTTCATCCGATATCCGTCATGTTCTTTCCAGCCGCTCTCGTGATCCGTCAGCAGCAGCAGGTTATTGCAGCCCGTCACCCTGGCCGCCAGCGCCAGACCGTTCTTCTCGCGCTTCTCAGTCTTTTCCGACGATATGTCATACGAAACCTGAATCGCCTGCAGCACCTTATTGTCCTTGCACACCAAGAAGTCACACTCACCGTAACGCTCGTTCAGGTAATAAACATCCAGTCCCTCCATCTTGCAGCGACGCATCAAGTGCACCAATACGATGGTCTCCAGTCTGTGCCCCAGGTTTTCGCCTGCAAAGGCGTTCTCCCGTTCGCTCATCATCGCCACGTCCACCGCATACACCTTCTCCTGCACCGACCGCACTCGGCTCTTCTGCGAGTACTTCTGTACTCCAATCAGCATATACGCCTCCTGCAGGTAGTTCACGTAGTTGCGGGCCGTATGCTCCGACTTAAAGTGGAACAACTCCGCCAGATCCTTGATCACCACAATCGCGGGCGAAACGTTCAGCAGATGGTGCGCCATCTTCTCAAATGCTGCCTTGTACGCTATCTTGTATCGCTGTTCAATGTCCCGCTTCAGAATATTGTCCACCAGTCCGCTCACGTATGAGCGACCGTCCTCCATCGTCATCAGCTCCGGAAAACCGCCCTGCTTCAGATACTCGTCGAAGGCGGCCCTACGGAACGCCTCCGCCTTAGTGGTCTTGCGCACCAAGTCCACATCCTTCATCCGGCAGAACTCCACAAACGAGAACGGGTACAGCGCAATCTCCTTGTTTCTGCCCGTCAGGTGCGTGGCCAGCTCACCGCTCAGCAGCTTCGCGTTCGATCCCGTGATCACCACCTTCATCTTCTTCCTCAGCATGCGGTTCACGAACAGGTGCCACCCATCCACGTTCTGTATCTCGTCCAGAAAGAAGCAGTTGAAGTCACCGTAAATCTTGTACAGTACCTCCAGCACGTCGTTCAGTTGGACTGAGCCCATGCCTTCTAGACGTTCATCGTCAAAGTCAGCATACGCATACTTCAGGCCCGCCTCCTGCAGAGCTTGATAGCACATGGTTGATTTGCCGCTTCGCCTCACACCTATCACACATTGTGCCTGTGTGCTCTTCAGGTCCACCAGCTTCTCTTCCTCGCGGTGGCAGAGTACTTCCTCTGCTCTTGCTTCCAGCTCTTCCTGCTGCTCAGTGAGTACATATTCCAGCACCTTCTTGTCTATCACCCTGACTTCCTTTTTCTTCTTCATTTTTTGACGAAATTTTCACCGCTGCAAAGGTACGAAATATTCTTTAAAACGCACTATTTTACCAAAAATGAATTTTTCAAACGCACTATTTTACCGTAACCCTCTATTCAGAACGCACTATTTTGCCACTTCCGATGCCGTAATATTCTCCATCTTCATACTCAAGCAAATATCAAGGTATTTCTGATGCGTCTTTGCTGCATTAAAGACAACGAAATGAACATCATGATCAGTCGATAGAACCTTGGCAAGCAACACGGCCTGCTTCTCGGCTCCACCACTGGTGAGGTTCTTGACGAATACCGCAATAGATTTAGGTGTTATTCTTTGTTTACTTGTACTAGTGATATACATCACACGAAACTATTCTCTAAAACGACGCTGCGAAAAATACAGATTTTTATTAAAAGGTTGTAATAACACAGCTTTTTTGCTATATTTTTCCCAACCTTGTCCCGTTTCACTGCGCCAGATGTCACACGGCTCGCATGGGATTATTGAGAAAATCCTCGTAAGCCAAGCGTATTCCGTCCTCCAGTTCCGTCTTGTAAGTCCAACCAAGTTTAGCGGCTTTACTTACGTCAAGAAGCTTGCGTGGGGTGCCGTTCGGACGGGTGGTGTCCCATCGAATCTCACCTGCATACCCCACCACCTTAGCCACCAACTCAGTGAGAGCCTTGATGGTCAACTCCTTTCCTGTTCCAGCATTGACGGTCTCGTTGCCACTATAGTTGTTCATCAAGAACACGCAGAGGTTGGCCAGGTCGTCTACATACAAGAATTCCCTAAGCGGTGATCCATCACCCCAACAGGTCACTTCTTTTAATCCATTGATTTTGGCTTCGTGAAAACGGCGGATTAAAGCCGGTAACACATGGCTGTGCTCAGGGTGATAGTTGTCGTTGGGACCATAAAGATTTGTGGGCATCACGCTGATAAAGTCGGTGCCATACTGCCGATTCAGGTACTCGCAGTATTTTAGTCCGGAGATTTTTGCCAAAGCGTAGGCCTCATTGGTCTTTTCAAGTTCTGAGGTCAGCAAGCAGGATTCGGGCATGGGTTGCGGAGCCATTCGCGGATAAATGCATGAAGACCCGAGGAATTCCAACTTCTTGCAGCCATTTTTCCAAGCCGCATGTATGACGTTCATCTCAAGGATCATGTTGTCGTACATGAAGTCGGCCAAAGCCGATTGGTTGGCAACAATGCCACCTACCTTAGCCGCAGCGAGAAAGACGTATTCAGGCTTCTCCTCGGCAAAGAACTTCTCCACGGCTTCTTGACGGGTCAAATCAAGTTCTTTATGGGTTCTTGTAATTATATTGGTATAACCCTGCCTTTGCAGTTCACAAACGATGGCAGAACCTACCATTCCTCTATGTCCAGCGACATAAATTTTACTATCTTTCTCCATGTTTAATCCTCCAAATTAGCCTTAAGGTAAAGCTTCTTGACAAACTTCATGTCGTGGTCGACCATGATTTTGACTAATTCTTCAAAAGAAGTCTTTTGGGGATTCCAACCCAATTGTGTTTGGGCTTTCGTCGGATCGCCAAGGAGTTGGTCGACCTCAGCGGGACGGAAGTACTTTGGATCTACTTCCACCAACACTTTGTCAGTCTTGACATCGATGCCTCTTTCATTAACACCCTCGCCTTCCCAGCGTAATTCAATACCGACACACCTAAATGCCAATGTACAGAATTCCCGTACAGTATGGCATTCACCAGTAGCAATCACATAGTCATCTGGCTTTTCTTGTTGAAGGATGAGCCACATGCATTCGATGTAATCTTTGGCATAGCCCCAGTCGCGCAAGGCGTTCAGGTTACCCAGATAGAGCTTATTCTGGTGACCTTGCTTGATACGTGCCGCCGCGATGGTGATCTTACGTGTTACGAAAGTCTCACCTCGACGTTCCGATTCGTGGTTGAAAAGGATGCCGTTGGCCGTGAACATGCCATAGCTTTCGCGGTAGTTCTTCATGATCCAGTAGCCATATTGCTTAGCCACGCCGTAGGGCGAACGCGGATAGAAGGGGGTTGTCTCTTTTTGTGGCACTTCCTGCACCTTGCCAAACAGCTCCGACGTGGAGGCCTGGTATATCCTGCATTTCTTCTCCATGCCCAAAATACGCACCGCCTCAAGCAATCGCAGTACGCCCACAGCATCCGTTTCTGCGGTGAATTCCGGGCAATCGAACGACACTTTCACATGGCTTTGGGCCCCTAAGTTGTAAATCTCGTCAGGTTGTACCGTTTGGACGATACGCACCAGCGATGATGAGTCCGTCATATCGCCATAGTGCAAAGTCAGTATGCGCTTATTCTTCATGTCGCGCACCCATTCGTCGAGGTAAAGGTGCTCAATGCGACCCGTGTTGAACGATGACGAGCGGCGTATGATGCCGTGCACATCGTAGCCTTTTTCAAGCAGGAATTCGGCGAGGAAGCTGCCGTCCTGCCCCGTGATACCAGTGATTAATGCGGTTTTGGGCATGAGATTCTCATTTTTGTCGTTTGAAAATGTATCTTAATAGGCGTTTTTGTCGCGGACAAAGATAGACTTGATGGTGCGCCAGATGATGAGTATGTCGAGCCATACGCTCCAGTGCTGGATGTACCAGATGTCGCGTTCCACGCGCCCTTCCATCTGCCATAATTCCTGTGTCTCGCCACGGAATCCCGTCACTTGTGCCCATCCCGTCACACCGGGTTTCACAAGATGCCGTATCATGTATTTGTCGATGATGCGCGAGTACTGTTCGGTATGAGCCAGCATGTGGGGTCTGGGGCCCACGATGCTCATGTTGCCGCGCAGCACATTCCAGAACTGGGGCAACTCGTCGATATTAGTCTTGCGCATGAAGTTGCCGAAAGGATACTTGCGGGGGTCGTCCTCGGTGGCCTGTAGTTTGTCGGCATCGGCATTGACATGCATGGAGCGGAACTTGTACATCCAGAACTCGCGTCCGTCGAAACCCGTGCGTTTTTGCTTGAAGAAAATGGGGCCGGGACTCTGCAACTTGATGATTAGGGCAACTATAGGGAACAGTGCGGAGGTGAGCAACAGACATAAAACGGCGACCACCAAATCGAAAGCTCGTTTCACTACCCGGTTCAGCGAGTCCTCTAAGGGACTTACATAGGTGGTGAACAGTTCCATGTCGTCGAGCATCACCGATTGCAGCATGAGGCTCTCTTCCTCAATGGGCACATAATAGAACTTTACCATCTCACGGTCGCACATCAGCTCGGTCTTCTTGATAATTGAGTCTTCTGTGCGAGGGACACACATGTAAAGCTCATCGCCCAAAACCAACTGGTCGGGGGTGTCTGTAAGTCTGACGAAGTCCTCCAAATCACCTATTCGAGGCTGAAAGTCCAATGAGCCGTAGTAGCTGGTTATCTTGTATCCCAAAGTGGGGTTCTGCATGAGTTTGTCGTAGAGTTTGCGCAAATCCTCTTGGGATCCGACGAGGGTGATAGTTCTGGTATTGAATCCCTTGCTGCGCATTTTCTTAATAAGCCAACGCTCGAGGAAACGGATGATAAGAATCACGGCCATCATCGTCGCTCCCAGTTTCAACAGGGGAACACCCACGCGAGCGTCGAACTGCATGGCACGCAACAGGACATAGGCCACCAGCACCATAGTTATTACCAGTATCAGCGTGCGCTTGAGGATGTTGTCGAAAGTCACCAATCGTTCGTGAATAATCGTTGAGAAGCGGTATTCGCTGACGAGCATGGCCACATTGCTGATGAGCACGAAGACACGCCGTTGGTCGATGTTGTCTCGCAATGGGTCGAACGAAAAGTACAAAAACAATATCAATAAAGCGTTGAGTATGACAAAATCCCCAACGATGATAAACCATTTGATGAGCGAGTTGGTGCGAGCGTTATTTCTCATCTCTTTTCGTTTTTTCTTTGAAAATATAATAGATGAATCTGGCGTTGCCGATGACATAGCGTCGCCACATGCGGCGGGGCTCCATTATTAAACGGAAAAACCACTCCAATGAGTGCTGCTGCCACCATAAAGGAGCTCTTTTAGCTGTTCCCGCATAAAAATCAAACACTGCTCCAATAGTTCCACAATGACAGTGGATATTTAGTTCATTCCAGTGTTTGTAAGTCCATTTCTCTTGTTTAGGTGCCGTCATGCCAATCCAAAGCAAGTCGGGATTTGCCGAGTTGACGGTCTGAATCATGGCCCGGCTGTCTTCCTCTGAGAACTCGGGCTTGTAGGGTGGCGAATAGGTGACGATGTCAAGGTTGGGGTAATCAACTGCCGCCCGCTCGCGAATGAGAGACAACACCTTCTCGCTGGAGCCCAGAAACATCACCTTACATCTTACATCTTCCTTCTTACATCTTCCTTCAAGCCTTTTCATCTCGAAAGAAAACAAGTCCCATCCGGCAATACGCTCTTTTGGTTGGCTCTTTGCCTTCAACCATCGGCAGGCTTTCACTATCGAGGCTCCGTCGGGAATCAAAAAATCACCACAGCACAATGCCTCAGCGAACAACTCATCCTTTTGGGCAGTATTGTACGAGTGTGCATTGATGGTGTTGATGAGCACCTTCCCCTGCGGCACCTGCTCCAGTTGCTCTCTGGATTCCACAATGGCTATGGTTTTAAGACTTAACATAGTGATTTATATATTTCGGCAATTTGGCCGCTGACAGTGTCGAGGTTGAATTTTTCGGCAGCCATTTTCTTCGACGAGACCATCAATTTACTTCTTAAAGCTTCATCGGTTATTATCTGCTCCAGTTTTTCAGCAAGGGTATTGATGTCGCCGGGCTGGAACAGCAGCATATTCTCACCGTCAATGGCTACATCGGGGATGCCGCCAACAGGGGTGGTGATGACCGGCAGTCCGTAAGCCCATGCATCCAGAACGGCCATGGGGAAGCCCTCGGCATAGCTGGGGAGGCAAAGGGCTTTGGCCTCGCTATAGGAGCGGTGCTTGGCCTCGCCGTACACCCATCCGAGCAATTCCACCTGATTCGCGATGCCCAATTCAAGGGCAAGGGCGCGAGCGCGGTCCTCCTCGCCATTGCCGGCCAGGACGATTTTCCAGCTGGGATATCGTGAAGCTATCGTTGCGAAGGCTCGTATTAGATCGAGATAGCCTTTGCCCTCGTAGAGCGTTCCAGCGAATAAGATATGGTTCTTTTTCTCGTATGTGGCAGTGTTGGTAATGGTCGGACAGGGATTATAGATTACTTTTAACTTGTCTGTGTTTCCGATATGCTTGGCTACCGAGGCCTTTATGCTTTCGGCAAGGAGAATACCGCAGTCGCACTGCTCGAACATAGTCTGATAGAGAGTGTTCCACACCTCGTCGACCTGAGTGCCAAGATGCAGCTGAACTACCGTTTTTTTGCCGAACAGCTTGGCAATTTTGAAAAACGGATATTTCCGAATTGCCGAAGGACGCATACCCAGATGGAAATGGACGATGTCATAGAAGGGCAACAGGACAAGGAATAGCGAGAGGCCTTTGACCATATAGCAGAATTTGCGCAGCAGACCGCCGTCGCGATGGGTGCCGACCCAGCGACAATGGCACTGCTGCCACATCTGGCTTTGCTCATAGAGCTTCAGCACAGCGGTGACACCGCCACGTGTTTTTCTGCTTGTTGCAAGTACTAGGACTTTATTATTCATTTTATCGAATTATCTGTAAAAAACATTGTCGCAATGGACTCTGCGTTTCTCTAAAGGAGGCAATTCCATGTAGTTACCATATATTTCCTTCAAATAGCTATCATATTGTGCCACACCATAAAAACAGGTGTTTTCGAAATCATATTTTGTTAAAGGTTTAAACCATTGTTTCGGGAAATATCTATTGTAATAATTTGGATCGACAGGAATAGTATAAGAATTACCAGTCCCTATTGAATCCATCAGTTTGTGAATCCTATCATTGATGTCGTTGGGCGAAAGCGGAGTAAGCATCCTAATCATTGATTTTACACATTTCTTCCACTTGTTTTTTTTATCGTTAGACTTTGAATATGCAATTCTATTTAATGATAGTAGCCGCTGTATTTTTTTGACAGTCTTTCTACAATCTTGAATTTCACAATCAACAAGAGGGAAAATATCAATAGTCAACCCGGGCATCTTATCCTGTGGCACATTCAAACAGGGATCCATCATTATTGTATCGGTATTTTCCACCTTTATCCAAGGAATCATATAGGTTTCAGATGTATCATAGGTGAGGCATCGAAGGTTGTCTGGCAATTCATCACGCAATATCCGGATCAGGTTATGATATTGTTCATAAGGTACAGCAAAATCCATGTCGTCATCCCAAGGAACGAAACCCTTGTGCCGCACTGCGCCGAGCATAGTACCCGAAATCATATACAATGGGATATTGTGTCGCTCACAAATCGCATCGACAATAACGGCAATGGACCGCAGCCTCTCCTGAACTTGTTTTATGCCAAGTTGTCTCATCTATTTGAATTTTTCATTTTATATTTATAATCGTAACTATGCTCGCCTTCCCTTCTAAAATCGGCATGATAGCGTGCGAGCACTTCTTTATAAACTTCTTCGTATTGTGGGATAAACAGATCTTCCTTCGCCTCCAAATGTTGTAAAAACTCATTAGTCATGTCCTGTAATGCTTCAAGATTGGTTCCCCCTGCATAGAAATTGGTGCCTTTAATAAAGCCGGGACTTACATTAAGTATTTGATTTGTTGTACCAGCCTTCAGCAATTCGACATTGACGCTCTCTATGAATATCTTTAACGCTGCTTTGGTCGCGCCATACACGGCAAAAAATGGAGACGACATCCATCCAGCGATGCTATCCGTCACCCCGCAATAAAAGTCTTCCTTGCCTTCCAGTTTCTGATAGAACCGCTTGATTAATCGGATGACGGCTATGGCGTTGACATTAAAGGATGAAATGATATACTGTTCGCTCACCTCTTTAAACAAAGCCAACTTACCGAACCCGGCTGTTATTATCAAAGCATTAATGTCATCGAAACGGTCAAAGAAAGTATAATCCTCAGCCGTTAGGTCGAATAGGAACGACTCTATCTTGGAATTGGCATATTGTTCCTGTAATGGTGCCTTATCAACAACATATACTTTCTCCGTGGTATCGCGACGTGCCAATTCTTGGCTAATCGCAAGACCTATTCCGTTTGCGCCTCCAACCACCAATGTTTTATTAATCATATTTCTGTCACGTTTTCGTTATTTCTGTATTTCTCAATGATCTCGGCTATGGCCACACTTTCATTGCGTCGTAGTTTGTAACAGCTGCGTCGATTGTTTACAATCATGGAGATGAATTCCTGAATCTCATAACGCAAACCTTCGCCGTCATAGCTATAAAAGTATTTTTTGTTTTTTGTCTGATCTTCATAGCGCACCTCGAAAAAGTCTGTCAGCCACCATGGAGCGGGGACATAAACATATCCTTTGGTACCAGATACCACAAGGTTGCCCTCGGTCTTGACACCAATTCCCAGTGTGAACGACGATGTGGCATGAGGATAGTTGATAACACCTTGTGTATAAATATCGACACCGTTATCTTTCTTGGTATGGAAGCTCACATCGCGCCAATCTGTTCCTAACAGTTTCACTATTGCCATCAGACAGAGCGGTGCGTGCTCGTTCATCGCTCCTCCAGCCTGGGTGGAATCCAGTTCGCGCGTTGGCGGCAGTACTTGTTTAGAAAGAGATGCCTTCACATCCACCACTTCGCCAATGATGCCGCTCTTAACGAGAGTAACAATATGGCCAAATGCTGGACAATAGGCTGTTTTAGACGCTTCTAACAAAACCAGATTCCTTTCTTCCGCCAATTTGTACAGCTCTAGAGCCTCAGCCTTAGACAACACGAAAGGTATCTCACAAAGAACATGTTTTCCTGCCAGCAACACTCTCTTCACATAGTCATAGTGTGTCAGGTGTGGTGAGGCCACATAAACCAAATCCACGTTCTGCAGGAATTGGTCATAGTCATTGTATGCTGTCAGTTCATGCTTTTGCGCGAACGCCTCCGCTTTATTAGCATCTGGATTCATCACAGCTACAACCTGTGCCCCGTTTACCACCTTTGTTTCTGGCACAAAACGATTAGCTATACGACCGCTACCTACAATACCTATTCGATAGGTACTTTGGCTCTCTTCCCTCAACATGGAAGAGGAAATACCTTCTGTGCGGGGCAGATATACCACTTTGCAATACTCGTTCAGGTAATCGAACTTGCCTGTCCAGTCGCTACCGATGGCAAAAATATCGATGTCGTATTTTTGTATGTCATCGATTTTTTGGCCAAGGTAGTCCTCAATGATCACTTCGTCCGCAAAGCCCGTGGCCTTTACTGCCTCAACGCGTTCCAATACGTTGTTGCGTACATTCAGTTTGCCGCGTCCACAGTCAAAACTATCGCTGGTGACACCTACTATCAGGTAGTCGCCCAACTCTTTAGCACGCCGCAAAAGGTTAATATGTCCCTGATGCAGTAGATCATATGTTCCGTATGTAATTACTTTAATCATAGTGGCTTATCCATATTATAAACGAATACAAGTACAATATAACTTTATACTCGAAAGAACGACCTTTACTGATGTCTTTCAACGCAGCTATCTTAGATGTAATCCTGTTTGTTAATGATGCGCCCTACAGTATTGATGAGTATTATTGGAAGGTTTGTGCTATCCAAACACACAGAATCATTTGACGGAAGCCCAAATCTTATCATTTTTGCATAATGTTCTTTTATCCTTAAAAGACCATAAAAAGAGGCCATACCAAGACTGAAGAACAGAATATATAATAGCAAGGACTTAAATTTCATATGCAATGCTCTTAATCATTATTATGCCGTGCCTACTGGTAAGAACCTGGGATTTGATTTCCTAATCGTCAGTTTATATATGTTGCTACCATGTTTGTATGTAATTGCCTTAACCGTAATAACTTACATTCTTTTTAAAATAACGCTTCAGGGTACGCAACCTAACTTTTAATTGCATTATGATGTAGAGCAAAGGACGGCAGTAATAATACAAATATAGTTTAACCCTTGTATTTCTCTTTCCACCCCCACGCAGAAGGTTGGCTTTGTTGGCTGAGAGAAATCCTTTCATGTCATTCCTGAGTTGTTTTGATTCGCTATCAGGACGGATGAATATTAATCCCTTCATGGACAAATCAGCCAATTGCATCATCTGATAATGCACGTTTTCCGGACAGTATTGTCTGAGAACTGGCAGCCTTTCCTGCCAGATGGCAAATAAGGAAGCAAACATCTTTAAGCTATAAGATGTTGTATCAGTTATGCTACCAGGATGCTGAAGATAATTGTATAATACCGCATCAGAGACATATATTCTCCCAGCTCTTAACATCATAAGGTATACTACGGCTTGGTCTTGTAACACTCTGCCTTCTGGAAACCTTACACCATCAAAAAGCGATCGTTTGTACAATTTATTCCATAGGTAATTACCCATGGAATCACGAAATATCAAGTGCCTAACAGCTTCAGAGGCCTCCATATATCCAGTTTCGTGGAAAGCTCTTGGGCGCTTGTCCATAATTGAACCATCCCTGTCTGCAAAAACGAGATTAAACTTGAAAGCAACCATTTGGACATTGTTCTCCAGGGCAAGCCTTAATGCCGTCTCACAAAATTCGGGTTCCACCCAGTCGTCACTATCAACAAACATGAGATAATCACCAGTAGCAACATCTAATGCCTTGTTTCGAGCAATGTATACACCTTCGTTTTCGGTATGTATGACAATAATCCTGCTGTCAGCTCTCGCATATTCATCGCATATCGCGCCACAATTGTCAGGACTGCCATCATCAACAAGAATCACTTCTATATGTCGATATGTCTGGCCAATTATCGATTCCACACATTTTCTAATGTATGGTTCCACCTTATATACAGGAATAATAATAGTTATCTTCGGTTCAATCATTATCTAAACAGTTTTTCTTTGAATGGTGTATCAGGATCACAAAGAGCCATTGTGTGAAATTGACTCCCCTTTACAAACTCCATATAATTGCCATATAGTGTTTGCAAGATGGGATCGTAGGCCTTCGGACAGGCTATGTCAGTGAATTCAAACGGCAAAACGATTAGTTCATCAAACCATTCTTTATTCCAAATAAACCTCTTAGCAAAATTCCCAAAAGATAAAATCCCCACTTGCTCATAGTTCTTAGCACTTGAACAAGCTTTCATCAATTTCTTGGAGACACTAACATGGTCTGTAAATAATCCTATGAAATCCCACAGCAAAGCATTAGGGTGGAAATATTTCTTTACTGTCCACTTCCAACCACCTTGATGGGCCTTGCGTTTTATCTCATAGCCTGCAATAGTTCTCTTCCAAAAGTTAATCAAAAACTTTTGTTTTAAGAATCCCCAACGACCACTTTCTATACCAAACAAAGGAAATATGTCTATAAAAATACCACAATTATAATGACCATCTGCCATACTCAAATCGTAACTTGTACACCCAGTGGTTTCACTGTTCCTAATACGCGACATGGCTGGTCCAAAACCTGGTTCGGTCTGATAGTTCTGGAAAAAATAAGGTTGAGGAAGCTCACGGGGAGCCACTTCGCAAAAACGCACGTAATCTTCATACGGCATCATTACGTCAAGGTCATCATCCCAAGGTATAAAACCCTTATGTCGTACTGCACCTAATAGCGTTCCCCCAAAAGCAAAATATCTGATATCATACTTTTCACAAATTCTTTTTAGTTCCATGAGGCTTCCTAACTGCACAGCCCATAACTTCTTTGTTTGGGCTGTTACCAGATGCTCACAGATTGTTTCTTCTTTGTAGAACTTGCGTGGTATTGTATCCATGTTCACTCGTTAAAAAAATCTATGTATTTTTTAGCACATACTTCTATGGTATAAGGACTGTTGTCCTTCATCCTCACTGCACATTCTTTCAATTCTTTTTGGTGAGCATACGCATATTCTAAAGCTTCAACGTATGAGGCAACGGAATGGTCTTTGCTTAAGATACCATTCTTTTTGTCTTGCACAATGTCAACTGCGCCACAAACAGGGGTTGACACAATCTGTATTCCCGCCAAGCTCGCTTCTATAAGTGTAATTGGCATTCCTTCATAATTGGAAGACAGGCAGAATACATCAGCATTCAACAGATAGTCCCCAACATTTTTTCGCACTCCTATGAAATGAATCCTTTTGGCTGCTTTCTTTTGAATCGCTTGCCCAAGGTCACCATCGAAATTGGCACCTATAATAACCAAATCTGCATTATGACCTCTTTCAAGAAACTCGTTAAAGGCTTCAATTAACATGGTTTGGTTCTTGACGAGACTACAACGTGCAACATGTACAAAAAGAATGGAATCTTCTTGCTGTTTGTATGAACTCATTTCTGCTTTCACGTGTTCATAGGCAGCAGACGGAAATATGGGTGCCCTCCCATTGGTAATGCATGCTCCTTTGACTTTTGGATAAACCTTTATCATGTCGCGATAATTGGTCTCGCTTAACGCCACAAAACCCATCTTTTGGTGATAACCTACCGTTTTAACAAGAAATTTATAAAATAAAGTATCGTATCCGTTGTGAATATCGTTATGAATTGTTTGATAAAACTTTGTTTCCCGATTAAGCAGATATATGGCCAGAATGCAAAAGTAAGGCATCATATTGCCATGCAAATGGACAATATCAGCTTTTTCTTCTTTTATAGCTTTGTATATCTTTATCACCTTACGCACAGAGTATCCCTTCCCAATGCCAACGTTTTTGTATGTTACTCGCTCAGACAACTCAGAAGCATAAAACAAATCCAAACTTGGTTCAACAGTGTCATCCTTTATTGCCATCAGCGTTACGTCGTTGGTCTTTGAAAGTTCATTTGAAAGGTCAACAACAAAACGTTCTGCACCACCTGGACGAAGGGAAAAGACAACTTCAAGTATCTTCATTTCATGAAAAAATTTACAAGTGGTTTGCTCCAGTTGTGGTAGTCAAAACAATTGCGGCAAACTTCTTGACCAACCAAGCCTATCAGCCTTGCTTCCTCTGGATTGTTGAATACATGAATTATTGCTTCTGCTAAAGCTTCGGTATTTTCGGGCTCTACTATATATGCACTCTCCGCGTTGGTTAGCCAATTCATTGCTTCGCCTACATTGGTTATTATCACAGGTTTTGAGGCTGCGAGATATTCTCCTAATTTCGTTGAGAAACAATAATTGTTTTGCTGCGTATTATATTTGTTGATAATTACGAGTGAAGCTTTGCTCAAATAATCACGTAATTCACTATCACATAAATATCCTGTAAAAAAAAGCTTGTCGTCCAGTTGGTATTGTTTTATTAGCCTATTGATTTTTTCTTTATGTGGCGATTTATCAATGCTACCTGTTGATATGAAGCGGATAGGCATCGGCAATTGGCGAACGGCCTTCCCGAAAGCTTCTATCATACCGAGGATGCCATCTTTCTGCTGGGTGAGCGTCCCCGAATGAAAAATGTATGGAATATCAACATCAGTTGAATGGTCAGACATATAGAACTTCTCAAAATCAACGAGTATTGGTACTTTAATATGCTTACAATTGGGGGTGGTATATTGTTTTGCAAGATTCATTAAAGCATCAGAAATACTAATAATTCCATCTAGTTTCGGAAAAAGTTTTTCCAATGTTATTTTACGGAAATGAATGGCCTTCTGAGTTTCGGCTCCAGTACCATATGGAAGTTCGCAAAGGTCGGTTGCAGAGAATGCTTTACATTTATAGGCAACTTTTACGAAATGTAACATTTGTTTTACATGAAGAGGCATATAAAGAAACAACACATCACCCTTTTGCAGATGGCCCTTTAGGAATCTTTCTGTCTTCCACACATCGAGCCTGTCATCTATCTGTCGTTTCAACACATTGCTTCCCCGTAGCGGTGTACCACCTATGTAACAGAAAGGAATATCGCCATCGAACACACCCTTTCCCTTGGTATTTTTGGGGGTGACTCCATAGCGTTCTGTACGACGAAAAACAACCACCTCACAATCCATACCACCCTCTTTGATGGCACGCGCATAACATTTTATACGACTTGCGGTCGCCATGCCGTTGGGAAACGAATCTCCTGTCAATATGATTACTTTCATAGATGCTTTTTAATGTACTTTTTATAAAATACTGACATTGACAAAAAATAGGCAAACGATGCTGAAATCTTAGTAAAGACAGCTCCCCATATGCCGAAGTAGTAGACACCAATAGTGTATCCTAATACTGCAATTGCACCTGAGATGAAAGCGCCATTGCGCAATGGCTTTCCTTGTCCGTGAGCACCCAGGAAGCGATTGAAGACATCGCCAAGGCCATGGAGCGTGAAGCCGATTGACAAGACACAAGCATATAAAGCCACCGCCGAGTACCGGTCGTCATAGAGAAAACCGACAACCGGGTAAATAAGAAGCACAAAGCCAACCAGCGAGACCAGCGACATGGCAAAAGTGGTCCCGAGAATCTTGCGGCTGATACGGACTTCGTGTGCGAATCGCTTGAAATAGGTTGTGCCAATGATGCTCGGCAGCAAAGCCAAAGGACCTGTCACCGTAAGAGCCAGAGAATAGAAACCGACATTAGCATTGTCTGCTGCAAACATTCCCAGAGTGATACCAGCAATGTATTGTACCGACACATTCGCAAGCGACCCATAGTAGACTTGTAAGCCATAGGCTTTGTTTTCGTTTTGCAGAGCCTTGAAAGTTTGCCTAAGATTCTTAAATGAAGGTTTGTTGTACCAGATAATAAAACCCAGAACAATGATTGCAATGCCATTTTGCAAAACCAGCATGAGCCAATTGGTGGCACCGAATCGTCGATATATAAAGAATGCAACGAGAAGATAGATGGCGCTCGGGAGCAGTCGTGCCGCTGCAATGGAATAGATGCTGTTGTCACCTTGTGCGGAGGTGTTCATGTAGTTAAGCAGCAGGGCAGAGCCGCACACGGGTATGGAGATGTAGAAAAGCCAGGCATAATCCTTGTGCAGGATGAAATGATGGATGAGGCCGCAGACGACCATGCCGACCATCATAAGGGTGACTGTCATGCCTAGTATGGCTACTAACCCGCCTTTGATTTGAGAAGCCTCTTCCCTGCTCTTGGCTATTGCCAAAAGTCTACTGCCAGTTACGAAATAGCCAAACAGGAGAATGCCTGACAACATATGAATGATGTTGTTAACGTAACGGACATCGCCGTATTCGTTTGGCGCAAGGTTGCGAGTGTTAAGAACAGAGACAAGCATGCCGACAAGCACACCTAATAAAGTGCAGAAATAGAGGACTATTACTTGCTTGCTGTTCTTATTGAGAGACATGAGGTGATGTTTGATTGATCATTTGTGGCAGAAAAGGCCATAGAGCCAAAATGCGGTGAATATAGGGACACAGAAGACATTGTACGAAATGGAGGAGAACAATAGCACCAAGGCGAAGGCCAATTTATGTTGATGATTAAAGGTGTGTCCTCCGCGTTCTGCTTTCGGGCGTTGAATAGGGGAAGTCAATTTATGTCGATGATTTAATGCATGTCTTCTGCGTTTTGTTTGCGGACGTATAAAAGCTATAACCCGTTTATGTCGATGATTAAATGCATGTCCTCGGTGCTCTGCTTTGGGGCGTAGAATAGCGAAGACCAATTTATGTCGATGATTAATTGCTCGACTTATCTTGACAGAGGAATAAAACAAGATGGAATAGAGGAGAATTGCTATAACGAGACCATATTGACTAAGTGTCTTAACAAGACCTCCAGTAAGAGCGAAATTCTCTGAAATCTCCTGCCGGAACCAACTGTAATCCCAGTTCCTGCCATATCCGAGTAATGGTTCCCTTTTAAAATTATTCCATTCAAAATAAGCAGACTCAAAACGGTCAAGCGAAGCTAAATACTCATCACCATATTTTTTTTCATTGTATTCGATAACTTGCAAATGTATGTCCGTCAATTCCTCAATATTTGCCCGATCCTGAATCTTTCCCCCCATAAAATCGAGGGAATAAAAGTATATGGAAACGGGGAGCAAAATAAATAAAAAAGTAAAGATGGCTTTTGCATTGACTCTATTGAACCAGAAAATAAAATAAAGCAATATAGTAATGCTATACCCTGTCGTAGAAAAAGTGCTGGCAAGCGCTAACAATAGAATAATTATTTTCTTATTATTACGGAATTTAATGCCCTCACGAGACAGATTGATGAATATGGCAGGTATGAGCATAACAGCAAATCTTCCAGGTTCCCATGAACATCCTTGATTACGGACAATACCATTGTAAACCTGAACAGAGGTCGGGTTGGTCCAATGAAAAAGATAAAGAACATTATTGCCGTTGGGTGTCTCCGGGAATACACGGAAGAAACCCTCTGACCAAGGAAACAAAACACTTATTCCCCACAAACATAAGCTTATCACAGAGAATACGACCATAATATGCTCATATATCGGAAAAAGTTTACGTCTATAAACACAAACATGGATAAAGGCCATGAATATGGCATAGAACAGGAAGAAATAATAGGATAGATTGCTTGAGCTGAAATCACGAAACTTATAACATACAGCAACCGACCAGATGAACATCACACCTACAAATAGCCATAAATTGCGATGTAAAAAACTGATAGGATGGCGTATTAACAAAATAATAGTCAAGACAATTGGGATGAGAAAAGGAATTGGATTTCCGGATAGGGTACCCACCATTCTTCCTGTTTCAGGTGTCATCTGCGCCATATAGATTACCATCACAAAGAGATAGAGGTATTCAAAAATGTAACAGTATGTTTTTTGAATTTTAATCATAAAAGGAAGCAGAGACATTCATGAATTATGAATTTCGATTTTCATATTTGTACCATTGCTTGTACCATTCAGCAAACTTGCGCAAACCCTCTCTCAGTGTGATTTTGGGTGTGAATCCAAAGTCGCGCTCCAAAGGGACGGTATCGGCATAGGTGGTAAGGACATCGCCAGGCCGCATAGGTACAAGTTGCTTGTGGACTTCGAAATCGTAATCTTGCGGCAGCACACCGGCTCGCACCAACTCCTCTTGCAGCGTCTGCATGAAGTCGAGCATGTTCACAGGCTGACCACCGCCAATGTTGTAAACGGCGTATGGAGGGATGGGCAGTCCGTCCACGCCTGTTTTCCTTTCCGGGGCCTTTACCATGACGCGGAAAATGCCCTCCACGATGTCATCAATGTAGGTGAAGTCGCGAGAGCAATTGCCGTAGTTGAATATCTGGATCGTCTCACCTTTACGCAGTTTGCTGGTGAATCCGAAGTATGCCATGTCGGGACGACCGGCAGGACCATACACTGTAAAGAAACGCAGTCCTGTGCTAGGGATGTTGTAGAGCTTGCTGTAGCAGTGTGCCATCAATTCGTTGCTCTTCTTGGTTGCGGCATACAAGCTTACAGGGGTTTCCACGCGATCTTCCACCGCAAACGGCACCTTCGTATTACCGCCATATACCGAACTTGAGGAGGCATATACCAAATGATCTACAGGATGGTGGCGGCAAGCTTCCAATATATTATAGAAGCCTATGATATTGCTTTTGACATATGCGTCGGGGTTCTCAATGGAATACCGGACACCCGTTTGGGCGGCGAGGTTGACAACTATGTCGAACTCATACTCCGCAAAGAGTTTATCAACAAGTGCTTTGTCGGCGATGTCCCCTTTGACGAACGTATAGGTTGCCTTGACATCCCCCATTTTGCTCCGTGCTTCTAACATCTCAAGACGATACTTTTTGAGAGACACATCATAATAAGGGTTCATGTTGTCGATGTTCACAATCGTTGCGTCTTCAACCTCCGCAATCAGACGCTTTATCAGGTTGCTGCCTATAAAGCCGGCCCCACCTGTCACTAAAATATTCCGCATCGTTAGCAACTTTCAGGTAATGGCAATATTAACTAAAACACTTCACTACTAAGGGAAACCAATTGTTCGACTTTAGTTATTTCAAAATATTGAAAATAAGCGTTGCAAGGGAAATCAGGACACCCGTCGCAGAGAGTGACAAGGTCGTGATCTGGCCGACATTGGCGTTCTGGGACTTCACTTTGTTGGGCTCCACATACACCACATCATTCTGCTGGAGATAGTAATAGGGGGAATTCACAATGTTGGCGTCCGTCAGATCTAGGGTGTGAATCTTCTTTCGGCCCTTGGCATCCTCGCGCACCAGTTTCACACGGTCGCGCACACCATAGATGGTCAGATCGCCTGCCAATGCCAACGCTTCCAAGATAGTGATTTTCTCGCGCGTCACCTGAAAGCTGCCAGGACGGGTTACTTCGCCCAATACCGAAACGGAATAACTCGACATACGAACTGTTACGATTGGGGTCTCATTTTCATTCAGATAAGGCTTGATTTTGTCATGGATCATCTGTTCGCAGGCAGATTTCGTCAAACCGCCAACTTGCAGTGTGCCTACCACAGGAAAATCAATGCAGCCGTTGTTATCGACCAGATAAGCCTGCAAAACAGGTTGAGAGTTCGAATAGCGGCTGTTCTGATTGAAAGTGGTAGGAACAGACAAGTTGAAAGGAGTTGCGGCCTCAGGATCGGTCGTACTCACCGTAATCGTCAGGACGTCTTTGGGCATGATGTGCGCATCGTAGAGGGAATCGCTAATCTCGTATGTAATGGCGTCGCTATTTTGTAAATAGGCAATCTTCTTCGTGCTGACACAGGAGGACATCAACAATACGGTGACGCAAAGGATTGCCAAGAGGGAATATTTCTTCATATCGTTTTTATTTTTGGAATTTACCATTTAAAACTGCCACCAGTGCTTTTTCTTGGGAGGGACTGTGTGGGTGAAGCTCGACTGGGAAAGGGATTCGTCGATGACATCTTGCCAGGTTTGGTGCTGGCTGATCATCTGGTAGATGGTGCCCCAGTCGGGAAGTCCGCCGAGATTGCGGTCGTCGATGAACATATCGACCTTCAACTTCCGGGAGAAATGTGGGTTGTTGCCCGTCGTCTCCTCGGGATAGTCGCGGTTCACGGCATAGAACTCCAAACCGCGGTCACGACACCATTGGAGTGCCGCATCCAGCAAGTCGCCCTCACGAACGGACCACAGAATCAACTTGTGGCCGTCGTTGCGGAGCATCTTTAAAGTATCGACGGCGAAAGGGATTTCCTCGCCGATATTCGGATATTTGTGGGTGACAATGGTTCCGTCAAAATCTACTGCAATGGTCATATATGTTACTTTTTAATACTGTCATCATTCTTGTTAGAGTAGTGGGAATCGGCATAGTTGCCGTAGTTGCCATAATGCCCGTAATTGCCATAGCGGCCGTACTTGCCGTACCTGCCATAGCCGTAGTCGTAGCCGTATTTCTTTTTGGACATATCAATGCCATTGAGAATCAGGCATACGTTCTTCAGTTTCTCCTCCTCAACCAAAGTGTTCAACATGCCGATATTCGCCTTGGGCGTATAGTCAGCACGACAGACATAGCAGCTCACATCGGCATAACGGGCGAGCTGAAGCGTGTCGGTCACCAGACCGACAGGAGCGGTGTCAAGGATAATGTAGTCGTACTTTTGCTTCAGCAGTTCGATTATCTGATGCATGTTCTCACGCGCCAGCAACTCCGCCGGATTCGGGGGAATAGGACCAGCCAGCATCAGGTCGAGGTCATTATCCACTCCGGAAGGACGGAGGGCGGTGCTGAGGTCCGACTCCGTCACCTCTTCCTTCGCCAACAACAGGCTAATGCCGCCTGAGCGATCTTTCAGGCCGAAAAGACGACCCAGGGCAGGCTTGCGGATATCCAAGCCGCAGAGCACCACCTTCTTGCCCAGTAGAGCGAACGACATTGCTAAGTTTGCCGCCAGAAACGTTTTACCCTCGCCAGATGTGCTCGAAGTGAAAAGAATGACCTGTTCGTGCTCCTTCATCATAAACTGGATGTTCGTACGCATCGAGCGGAAAATTTCGTCGATCTGGTCGTTTTTATTGGCATGCACCACGATGCCTGCAGATGTCTTCACGCTGTCGCTTGCCATTGGGACATCTGCCACAATCGGCAAACTTGTCAGGCTCTCCACATCCTCATGACCTTCGATGCGAAAACGCATCAGATGGATTACATAGAGCACCAAAGAGGGGATGCCTAAAGCAAGTACAAGTGCAAACGCAAGAATCAATGCTTTTTTCGGACTCACCTTGCCCTCCACTTGTGGCTCATCTATCAGTTTGCCCTTGTCGGCAGTGGCAGCCAACGAGATGCTGTTTTCCTCACGTTTTTGTAGTAACAGCAGATAGAGTCCAGACTTTACCTCCTGTTGACGGCCAATCTGGGTCAGCACGCGTTCCCGTTCGGGTGAATTCGCTATGCGACTCTGGTAAATGCCGTATTTTTCTTCAATCCCCTGTCGCGAAATCTCGGCAGAACGTTGCGCTTGCATCAGAGCCGTACGGATGGTGGGGCGAATCTCATCAAGTGTCTGCGTCAGCGTCAGCACTTGAGGAGACTGCTCGCTCGCGCTTTTAAGCAAGCGGTTGCGGTCAAGCACCACTTCGTTGAATTTCGTAATGAGTGTTGTTGAAGCGGGGTCCGTCAGCCCGACATTGGAAGGGATGATTTCATATTTGTTCGTGGGATTATCTACAAACTCACGCAGATAGCTGATGAGTTGCAATTGTGTGTTTGCCTCCATCAGTTTGGCAGCATAAACACTCTCCTCATTTAACGTTTTAGCAGCATCCAATTGGAATTGGGTCACACGATTCCGCTTCTTATAGTCTTCCAGTTCGCCTTCCGTAGAGCCCAACTCAGCATCGATCTTTTCCAACCTCTCGTTGATAAACTCCTCGGTCTTCAAGGCAATCTCATTCTTGTCTTCATTAGCTTGCTCGTTATAGCTCTGGACCAATGCTTTGATAAAGTCGATGGCACGGTGTCTATTGCTGTTGTTTACCGTAATTTTAGCTATAGAAGTCTTTTTTGAGGTGGGTTTCACGTTCATGCTGTTCACATATTTTTTTGCAACAGCCATCGGAGGCTCCAACGTCACATACAAAGACCGGCCGGACTCAAACTTCTTGAGTGTCGCGGGGTCAGCATTTGCCAAGTTCGAGCTGACGGTAACTGTGCCCATAGAAGTCTTCAGCGAGACAGGCAGCGTTTTCACCGTTTTGTGGAAACTATCGCTCTCTTTGCCTTTTCGCAAAACCGTTCCCTCTATGACATAGCCATCAGCCTCCTTTGTCACCGTTACCTTCAACGTATTAATGGATTCCAAAAGGTCTGCATCCATCTGGTTAAGTGCCTCTTGGCTCAAATCCACATTCACCGGTTGGTGTTTATAAATTTCGGTGTTCTTGACAAGGCCTTCCAATTTGTATGAAGCATACAACTTCAATTTTACAATGGCCTCCCGGGCAAGGAGATGCGATTTCAGGATTTCCACTTCGTTCTCAACACCCGCCGAATTGGTCATGATGCCGAAATCTTGCATATTGGAAAGCATCTGACTCATATTGCCGCTGGACCGGTTCTTCTGTTCGTCTTTGACCAGCATTTTCGCACTGACGCCGTAGGTAGGGGTCTTGTAGTGCAGATACAGCATGGCACCGCCGAGGCAGATCAACAGCGACAGCAAGAACCACTGCCAGTTCAGCACCAGTATCTTGTAGATGTTCTGGAAATTGATAGAACTCTTATGTTCTTCTTTGTCAAGCATTTCCAGCTCATCTAAAATAGAATAATTCTTTTCTTCAGACATATTATTGATTTACGTTACTTATTTCAGGTTTCAGGTTTCAGGTTTCAAGTTTCAGGTTTCAAGTTTCAGGTTTCAACGGGGCGGATGTCTTGGACGGATATTTCTGTGAGGACGTAGTTTCTTTCGCCCATCTCCATTTTCAGGACGATATAAGAGGCGTTTTCAATCTTTGCCAACTCTCCTTGGAGTCCTATCAGCGGTCCTCGCGTGATTTCTATTTTTTGGCCTAAGGAGAGCTGCTGGGTGGTAATCATCACCGGATTGGGGGCGTTGTCCAAGACATACCGTAACTGTTGCATCTCCTCATCACGAACGTATGCGAAAATTCGCTTCCCCTTTTCCTTATCGGAGGCCGCCTTGTTAATCATAAAACGGTAAATGCTGGGGTATTCCAAAAGAATATCCCAAAGATGGGCTTCCGTTGTGCGGATGAAGACAATGCCTGGAATCACAATCTTCTCCACTTCTCTGCGGTTTCTGCTGGCGTAAACCTTTGTCTCCTTCAGACTTGCCACATAGACCTCGTACTTTTTTTCAAGTGCTTTACGGATAGTACGCTCCTTGGTGGGCTTGCACTCACCTATGTACCACTTTTCGTCAGATGTGGAAATACCAGAACCTTTATGCAAGTCTGCGTAGTTTTGATTGGCGTTCTTGGAAATTTCCATTTTTTTTTGTCTTTAATAAATGCTGTCAAAGTTTTTTGACAAGTAATACTAAAACCTCAAGTCTGTTTTATTGTACAAAAAGAGGACAATTTTGACTATGTTATCCTTTCACGTCGGGTACGGCAAAGCCTGAGCCTTTATGCAAGATTGCACGGCTCAGGTCAATTATTTTGCCTTACTTTAGCGATGGCCAATTTTACTCCAAAATACATTGGCGCGCAAAAATAAATAATTTTTCGTTCCGATGTATGTACCTTTTTTCAGATTTTATCGGCGTTTTTGAAGGGAGAGTAGGAGGTTTCTGGTTGTGGAACAAAACAAAAACACCCTCGGAAAATCCGAAGGTGTTTTCTTTAAAAACTTGCGGGTGATTAGCCTACATCACCGTTGTCGGGATCGGTGCCGCCGCCACCAGAAGACTTGGTGAACGTCTGGCTGGCCACGGAGCTGGAGGTGCCGTTCTGGATGGCGATGGCCTTCACCGTGGTGGTGGCGCTCAAGGTCAGCGCAGCGCTGTAGAGAGAGCTCTCAGCCGTGGGCGTGCTGGCATCGGTGGTGTAGCGGATTTCCGCACCACTTTCAGCGCTCATCGTCACCTGGGTGGTCTCCTCGAACGGAGTGGTGCCGCTGATGGTGGGAGCAGCTACGGTCTGGGGTTGGCTTCCGCCACCGTCACCACCCGTGTTGGAGGAGGAGCTGCCACCAGAGGTGGTGCCGTCGCCTTCCACGGCGAGAGTTGCAGAGATGGTGGGTGAGAAGTCGAAGCTGGTGGTGCTCACCTTGTTGAGGTCGAGGATGAAGCCTGCCTGGTTGGCGCCCGTTTGGTTGAGGCTGGCCAATGCGTCGGAAGTCTTGGGCTCGAGCACAATGCCGTAGGCGAACACCTCCAAGGCGTGTCCCGCTTCGCTGGCACTTTTACCGAGCGAGATGCTGGTGTTGGTGTTGAGGGCGGCGGTGTGGCGCCAGAGACCGGTGGCCAAATCGTGCACCATGATGCACTTGGCGATAGCTTCGCCCTCAGATGCGCCGCTGAAGGTGGCCACAAAGGCGTTGGTCTCGGAGGTGATGACCATAGAAAGGGCTTCGCGGTAGGACGGGTTGTTCACCAGTTGCAGGTCATACTGCAGGGAGGCTTGCGAGCCGTCTTGATTGACGACGACGCTCTTCAACAGGCACTTGATGAGGATGCCGCGCTCGGTTTTCTTGTAACCGTTGGCGATCAAAGCGGTGCGGCCTACTTCGCCGAGCATGCCGGCCACCTGGGCGGCGAGCTTCATTTTGGCACGCTGGCTCATCTGAGCGTCGGTGCGCGGGTTGGAAACAGAGGGTTGATACTGGCGAAGGAGCACTTTGCCGCCTTTGCCCTTCGAACCGACGGCGGAGCCGACGCGTCCGGTGAATTGGATGATTGATACGATTCTTGCCATAGTTGTAAAGGTTTAAGGTTGATGGTTTAGGGTTTAAGGTTTAGGGTTTAAGGTTTAGGGTTTAAGGTTAGAAGGTTAGAAGGTTAGGAGGTTAGAAGGTTAGGAGGTTAGAAGGTTAGAAGGTTAGGAGGTTAGAAGTTTAGAGGTTTGAAACTTGAAACATGAAACATGAAACATGAAACTTACAGTTTAGAGAATTCCCAGGAGGTGGGTGCATCCGGTGGTGGCTACGCCGGCGAGGATGGCTTCGATTTGCTGCTTGCTGAGTTTAACTTTCATAATGTAAAGGTTTTAAGGGTTAATGGTTTGGTTTTGGGATTGAGCTCTTTTCCCGTTTGAATTCAGGAGCAAAAATACAACATTTCCGGGGTGGTTTGGTAATAAGTTATTTATATATAAGTAACTTTTGCTTAACTGTTTGGAGACTTGAGACTTGAGACTTGAGATTTTCGGTTTACGAAATAAAGAAAACACCCTCGGAGGTTTCCGAGGGTGTTTTCTTTGTGGTGCAAATCTCCAGTATGGGAGAGGAGAGCGAATGACGACGCTATTCAACCCAATCCACACATTGTACTCCAGGCATTTGCTCAAAATGCTTGATATTGTGCGTGACCACCGTCAAGCCCAACCGCCGGGCGGTAGCTCCAATGATGATGTCAAAATCGCCCACAACCAAGCCTCTGCTGACGAGACTCTGGCGGATCTCAGCATAGTCACGAATCCAATCTCCCAGCGGAAGCACTGCAAAAGTATCTTCTATGTTTTTGGGCTCTTGCAGATGACGTTCCACTGCTTTGCTATGAAGGGCACCGTAAGTAAGCTCCGCTATAGTAACCTCAGAGGCAAAGATTTGATTGGCAGGAGTTTCTGCGATATGCTTATCAACTCCACCACGATGACGGAAAAACTCAATCCACGTGTCAGTATCAAGAATATATCCTTTCATAATTGCTTAATCATCAAGGTTGATTTCACGATTGACCGGACGGCCGTCGTTACGATGTTTCATCATTTGATAAAACTCTTCACCTTCGGCATCCGACCAGCTGCCGGCGAGACGGAGAAAAGCCGCTTTACGCTCTTCTGCTGTCAAATCCGAAACGGCATTCTCTGACTTTATCAACTTATTCGCCAGCCATTCTCTATCGCTCTGCGAGAGGGAAAGCCCCTGCAGATAATTCCAGAGATTATTCAATGCAAATGTAGTCATAATCCTATTATTAGTTTACGCTGCAAAGATACAATTTATATTTGAAAACTGCAAAAGTGCCACTTAAATAAAGCTGAGGGGACTATTCTCGCAAAGCGCCCTCCTGAAATGCGATTGCAAATGAAATTGACATTTTCCTGATTTTGTTGTCACTTTTCTTCAAAAAACGATCAAATCCAAGCCGTTTTTGTCACCGTTTTTTCGATGATTTTTCAGCCTGTTTTTTCATCAAATCTTCACCTTAGATGATCGTTTTCGACTTCGATTTTAACGGTTTTGTCGCCAAAACGATCGATTTTGAACAAAAACTAATTCGTTTTTTCAGGGCGTTTTTCCTTGAAAACTATACAGATACAGAATTTCGCCTTGCAAACGCGATTTACGGTTTACGGTTTGGAGACCGGCAGCTCTGCGTTCCATATCTTGATTCTTACAGCCTGTAAAACAGGTAATTAAGGCAAGTAAAACACCCCGATAGACCCTC
>Ga0310690_10002807_pt1 | contig 27543 bp, 31 predicted proteins | sample AusTroGonzalo_MG_2_FD_207661 | JGI IMG/M metagenome (GOLD analysis project Ga0310690, IMG submission 207661) | Bovine rumen microbial communities from tropical cattle in Woodstock, Queensland, Australia - Gonzalo_04 (v2) (version 2) | ecosystem: Host-associated > Mammals > Digestive system >...
GCTGTTTCTTCAGTGCCGCGCTCTTGGAGTCGTAGAGTTCCTCGGTGCGTTGCATCTCGGCTTCGGCCTGGTTCTGCATGATGGAGTCGATGGATGACCACAAATCGAACACATTGTCTGCGAACGTTTTCAGTCTGTCGGTCATCTTCTCAAGGTTGTCCTCCCAGTTTTTCCCCCAGTTGTCCCAGTTCTGTTCGTCGATGCCGAACAGGGCTGCCAATGAATCCTTTCCGAATCCCGTGTCGTATTTTGTCTGTAGGTTATACTTCTGTCCTTTCAGGAACGCAAGCGTCTTTTCGATTTCCCTGATACGGTCGTCGTTTTCTCCCCCGTCGTTGTGTTCCCGCAGGTATTGCATCGCGGCTTCCAGTGTCTTGATCTGGTCCTCGATGGTCTTCATCGCCTCGCGGTACTGGCGTGTGGCGGTGTCGGAGAGTTCGGTGACGATCTCGCGTGCTCTCTCGGAGGCGAGACTTTGGCTTTCGGCGATCTTGGCCGTGTCCAACTCTTTTATCTTGCTGATGCTGTCATCGAGTGTCCGTTGGTCTTCGTCGTCGAAGTCAAGGCCGAGGAGCGTCAGCAAGTCTTGGGCGTTCTGCGGATTCTGCTTCATCGCGTTTGCCCATGATGCGGCTGTGACGCCGAACTTGGAGAGAAGCTGCTTGTAGTGTTTCATGAGCTGGTCAACCATGTCGCTGTCTCCGGAGAGCTCGAACATGGATGACAGGAGGTTGCTTGCATCTTTTCGGTCTTGCAGGGCTTCTCGCTCTTTCTCGGCTTTTGCCCTGAGTGTTGAGAAGTCGTTTTCAATTTCCTCAAGGTCGGTCTCAAGCTGCGTCTGATGCTTGCGTTGTTGTTTTAGTCTGAATTTGTTGAGCTTTTCTGTCACGGAAGCCAGGTTGTCTTCGATTTTCTGAAGCCTTTTCCTGTGCTCCTCTTCTTCTATCCGTGCTATCTCGTTCCATTTTTCCTGTTCCAGACGGGCAATCTCTGCGGCGGCTCTTTCTTCGAACCCGTTGTATTTGCTGTTGAACTGCTCGACTTCCTTGAGAATTGCGTCGTAGGCTTTGATGACAGACTCTTTTGCGCTTGATATGCCGAGGGATTCGACTACGGCTTTCTCGTTGAGTTTTGCGGATTTCCTCATGAGGTCGGCCCAGCGTTCCTCCGGTGACTTGCCGGACTTCTTCCCGGATGTCACTGGGTGGTCAGGGTCATAGCCGTCGGTCTCGGGTTCTGCCGTCCCGAATCCTCCTCCCTCTTTCATCTTGTTGTTGATTGCGGTGATGGCCTTCAGGCCTTCTTCCTCAAACACTTTCCAGAAGGTTGTCTTTTCCTTTTTTGCCTTCTTGATCTGGGCGTTGTACTGTTTCACGAGCGCTTCGAGGTCGCTTTTTGCATAGTTCTCCCATCCTTCCGGAAGGAAGTATTCCGCGTACGCGCTTCTTGCCTCTGCGATTTTGTCAAGGCGCGTTGCTTCGTCCTCCGCCTCCTGATAGTCTCTCTTTATTTGGTTGATCCGTTCGCCGAGCGTCTTTGTGTTCTGACTGTAAAGGGTCATCAGCTCCTTGTTGCGGGAATTGATGTTCTGGGTGATTCCGATATAGGTGTTGAATAGGCTTTCGAGTTTGTCTTGGTACGATTGGTCAACGCTCTCTGTCGTGAACCCGGCATAACCACGGCTTTCTCTATATTCGATTTTCTTTCCGTATGTTTTTCTGAAGGCCTCGTTGCCGTATCTTTTCATGATTTTGTTGATGGCGGCTTCCGCGTTGTCGCTGCCGGCAAGCTCTTCCATCACTTTTCCGAATATTTCGTCGGCAAGGGTGTTGGAAATACCTTCGTTACCCGTGATCATCTTGTTTATGACATTTCTTATCTCTTTCGTGGAGGATTCGAGCTTCGGTGCCATTTGGTCCATCATTTTGTCGAACGCCTCTTTGTAGCCTTTTGCGTTGTTCTGGTCGATGATGGCGCGGGTGACTGCCTTGTATGCCGCCTCCAGGCTGATGAGCTCGCCTTTCTCGTTGCGCAGGTTCTTCAGATAATCGCCGTAGCGGCTGTTTATCTCGCCCATGATCTTGTATTTCTCACGCTCTTCGAGGTTGGCGTTCTTCAGCGCGTTGAAAAGCAGAAGTGCTTCGTATTTTTCTTTTTCTATGTTCTCCCTGACCTTCTTCGCCTCGTTGGCCATCTCGCGGTGCTTCTTCACAATCTTGGCAATCTGCATGCCTACTTCTATGAGTATTGTCAGGATGAGCATCCAGTGGTGTTGGATGATGGAGAGGAAAGTGGTTTTTTTCTGCAGGGCTTCCTGTTTTTGCTTCTCCACGGTGATGCCCTTCTCTATTGTCCTTTCCCTCGACAGTGTGCCCTCCTGTTCCTTCATCAGGGCGAGACGTTCCTTTTCAAGGGCGGCAAGTTCCTCTTCGTTGGCCAGCAGTTTCTGGGCGAGAGCCCCTTGTGCTCCGCCCTTCTCCACAATCTGCTGGAGTATCGCCTTGTGTTCCTTCAGAACTTCCGCTTTCCTTTTCTCTGCCAACAGCAGTCTTTCAGCTGCGGCTGAACGTTGCTGGTCGAGCACTGCGCCTTCTTTTTGCTTGGCGGCGAGTGCCGTCGCCGTGGCGTTGCGCTCTGCCTCCAGTGCGTTGATCCGTTCGTCGATCTGCGCCTGCTGTGCTTTGAGCCTGTTTTCCTCGGCGGTGATGGCCGTCCTGCTTCCGGTGGGTCCAGTATATAGTCCTGCCAGGCGTTTTTCCGTCAGTTCCCTGTCTTTCGCCAGTTTTGCCAGCTCTCCCTCTTGGGCTTGCAGCTTCGTCTTCAGCGTCGCTTGCTCCTCGTTGTTGGCGTTGATGCGTTTAATGACGGAGAGACGTTCTTTTTCGGCGGCCTGAAGCTCTGCTTCGGCTGCATTTATGCTGTTCATCCTTGATAGTGCGCCGGCCTCCGTGTAATCCAAATCCCTCATCACAGCAACACGTTGCTGTGTCTTTTTGAAAATCTCGTTTTCCGTTGACAGTATGCGCTTGGATCGGTCCTCGCTGACCTTGTGGGTCAGGTTGTACTGCTTCTGCAGTGTCTTCTGGCGTTCCTTGGATTCCGACAGTTCCTTCTGTGCGGCTTTCATGGCATTGAATTCCTGCACTGGTCCGAGCTCGGTGAACTGCGCTTTCAGGCTGTCCCAGTTCTTTCGCACCTTGGCGATGGCGAGAGCACCCGCAGCGGCAATGGCCATCCATGCGTTCTCGGCGTGGTCCGTCACCTTGGACAACCACTTCACGACCTTCCCGCCGAACATCGTGTACTTGACGATGTAGGGGTACAGTTTCTCTCCGAGTTCGACACGGGCGTCGAACACGGTCTTCTTGGCTTTTTCCATCTGCGCCTGAAGTGTGTCGTTCATCACGGAATACTCCTTGTTCATTGAGGTTCCTTCCTTGATGGCTTTGTTGGCGGTTTCCTGCGCCTCCCTCACGCGGTCTATGTTGGTGGATAGCGCAAGTATCACCTGCGATGCTCTTGTCGCGTCCGCACCCAAATCCTTGAATATCGGGACAATGGACTGTACGTCCCCGATGTCGTGCAGTTTCTGTAGCACGGCGAGGAACGCCTGGTTGAAATCCTTGGCCATGAGGTCTGACAGTTCCTTCTCTCCCATGCCGATCATCTCGGCGAAGCTGCCTGTCTTCTTGATCATCTGCTGCATGATCTTGGTGACGGCCGTTGCGGACATCTCAGGTGCCTTGCTGTTCTGCGACAGCACGCTTCCGATGCCCGCCATCTGATCGAGACTCATGCCCGCGATGGAGGCATAGGAGGCTATGCGCATCAGGAACTTCTCGATCTGTCCTTCGTTGGCAGTGCTGGTCTTGCCGAGCTCGTTGATGACGGAACCGGTTCGGATCAGCGTCTCTTCGAGGCCGGCGCTCTCGATTTCCTTTGTGGTGCTCTTGAAGACCTGCGCAAGTTTTGTGACTTCTATGATGGCGTCAGTGCCTCCGAGCACGTCGCCCAATGCCACGTTGATCACGTCGGCGGCCTTGACAAATTCCAGCACATCCTCCTTGCCTTGCACGCCGAGTTTACCTGCGGCGTATGCAAGTTCGTTGAGTTCCTCGCGTGATGTGCGTGTGTCTATCTTGGTGAACTCTTTGTTGAGTTCCTGGACTTCCTGTCGTGACAGCATGGTGGTTTTGCGCACGCGCCCCATCGCGTCGTCAAGTCCTGCCATGTCGGAGGCAAGGTCACGGATTTTCTGAAGGCTGCGTCCGAGAAATTGCACGGTTTGAACTACGCCGGACAAAACCGAACCGATCATGCTTATCTGGTTCAGACGATCCTTGTTTCTCTCTGTCGAACTCTTTATCAACCTGTTTTCCCGTTCGAGTGCGTCGTTCATCCGTGATATTTCTGCCGCTTTTGCGTAATACTCTTGCGTTCCCTTGGCCATCTTATGCCAAGCAGCGGTCTCTTTCTTTATTCTGTCGGTCAACTCGTCGATGGATTTCTTCGCCTCCTTGTTGTTGACATATATGTTTACTGATCTTGTTGCTCCTTTTGCCATTTCTTCTGTCTATTATAGCTGTTATAGGTTGATACGTTTCACTCCGAATGTGTTCACGAGCACTTTGTCGCCGACATACTGAGCTGCCGTGTCGGCGAGTTCGTCTGCGTTCTTTTCCATTGTGTAGGAAATCCAGTCCGATTCGGTTCTCTTCCTGCGGTACGCGCGTCTCATCTTCCTTGGGTCTCGTGGCTGGCCGTTGCCTACTCCCCACTCTCGGAATATGCCGTGTATCGGTGGTTTGAACTCTGTGCCGAAGTACTCCTTCTGTTCGTGTCGCAGCTTGAATTTGTAGGCACCGCCGCCACGGTCCGACAGCTTGTACTCTGTCTGCCCTGCCTTTTTTCCTCTCTTGTATGTGTGAGGGGATTTCGGCTGGCCTTTAGAGCCCTTTCCCTTTGGGAAATTCTTTGCCTTGTTGCGCTGGATGGCCAGAACTTTCAGCGACCATTTCTTTGTCTGTTCGTTATATTCGGCCATGGTCATCACACGGCCGTCTATTTTCTGGGCGATGTGCCCGTATTTACCGACTTTCATTTTTCCTCCTTTCCCTTTCCTTGCTTTCGCGGATTCTCCTGTTTATCCAGCAGATGATGGTGGTGGCCTTGCTGTCGAGGAACTTGCGCTCCTCGTAAGCTAAGTCACCCATCAGCAGGTGGTGGGTGTCCGCCCATCCTGCCGACTGGCTCGGTGCCTGCGGTTTCGTGCTGTCGGTCTTCACCTGTTCGCCGTCAATGAAGGTGTCGTCCGTCGGAGGGAACAGGTGTCTGTTCTTTTCCTCTATGGAAGCCTTCCGCACAGCCCTGAAGTTCACGGCGAGTGCTGTGACCGTGAGGTCGTCGAGCCGTCCGATCCGGTTTGAGTTGCGTGAGAACTCTTCGTCCGAGAACGGTTTCTTCTTTCCCGTCAGCGGGTTTGCCGGACGGTACAGCACGGCGACAGCTTCGCGGTACATGCCTCTGAGCATGAATGTGTCGGCGTATATGAATTCCTGCCAGGTGACGTCGGACAGCATGTCGTCGAATCCGCGAAGCCTGCGCAGTCCTGCGCGCACTGTCGGAATCTTGTTGTCGCGGAACGATGGTGTGTCCTTGATGATGAATCCGAGGAGTCCCTCGCACATCAGGCATTTCTGCGCCGGAGGTATTTTGCGCCACATGCGCCTGCTTGTTCCGAAGATGCGTCTTGCAATCTCCAGCATGTTTTTCGTGCTTCCCGCCTGCAGGGTGCGGTATAGGCAGGCGAGTTTCAGCTGCTTCCCGCTGAGTTCCGCCCACATTTCAGGCACTTCGAGCCGTTCGGCTCTCTTCCCTGCTATGATGTTGAGCTCGACCATGCTACACTCCTTTCCAAAATGAGGATATTTCAAGTCGGTATCGAAGACCGGCCCATCGTTCCGGCAGGTTCTCCAACTGGTCGCACTGTGCATTGGTGACTAAGACGATGCAGCTTTCTGAGCGGTACAGGTCTATGAGCTTGCCAAGGATGTCGTCGCCGATGGTTTCGCATACGGAATATACGTTTGTCAGTTGGTCCCAGTCGTCGGTATCCTCGTAGCTGTCAACCACGGAGAATACTGTTTCGCGTCGTTTCCAAATTCCGTTCTTTTCCTCTTCGTAATCATTGGCGAACCCTTCTCCGACCACTGCGGGGAAGCAACAGTCGTTGCGCAGGCCTTCGTAGAACTCGTGTTCGTTGATCTCGCCCCGGAAGAAGTGTTTCTCACCCTCCTTCGCGCCTATGAGTTCATTTGTTTCTGCCTCGTGTTTGAGGAAGTCGTAGAAGTCTTTGATAGTGTCGTTTCTCATGCCATCACGAATTTGTGTCCGGTGTTGTCTCTTCCGCTGCGTGGGTTGTTGTGTCCGCGCAGGCGTTCGTATTCAGGGAAATCCGAGGCGTGTGCGTTAAGCCAGTCGATTGCCCTGGTCAGGTAGTTCTCTGCAAGCTGGTGGTATTTGTCCTTCATGCGCAAGGCCTCTTCCAGAGGAAGCTGCGTGATTTTGTTGCCGTCATTGTAGGCGTTGAACTCTTCGTAAACCATCCCGCGTTCGGTCGGGTTTATCTTTAATTCTTCGACGCAGTTTGCCACGGCTGTGTACACCAGGTATTTCCTGATGTCGTCGATGATCGGGGTGTATTGTGGGGCGTCCCGTCTTTCGATGATCGCTTCGGTAAGCTCACGGCCGATTCTGTGATGCAGGTTCAGCTCCTCGGCGGTCGCGCACCATCTGCTCATGCGGATGAACACCAGACGCGATTCGTTGATGTTGAAAATACGGTTGAACTCCGCAGTGCTTCGGATGATGTGGCGGCGGCTTTCAGCGTACCATGGTGACTGCTGGTATTCCTGAAGTTCCGGCAGATTGTTCTCGCAGTGTTCCAGGGCCATGTCCAAGGTCTGGTACCCTTGCTGGCGGAGAGAGTAAATGAGGTTGTCTTCCTGATATCGGTACAGTCTCTGTTCTCTGTTCTTGGGTGCTGTTGCGCCAGAGTCGTCCAGCTTGACGCTGAGCGTGTAGTAGCCGTCGGAGTAGGCAAGGTTGGCCACCGCGCTCTGCAGTAGTTCCAACAGCCTGTCGAGGACTTCGTTGTTGTGGGTGTCGGAGTTGTAATATTCTACGACTTTGTCGAACAGCTCATTTCCGAAGACAGGGGTGATGTATTTGGTCTCCGCAGCCGAAAGCGACGGCATCATGTTGTTGATGTTGAAGTTGACGGTCACCGGCAGGAACTTCTTCAGCTCATCGGCCTTGGTGTTGTTTTCCTTTTTGAAAAGTCTGGGTTGCATGGCTTCTGTTTTTTTATGAGATTTTCTCCTCTGTGGAATGGCCTTTGTCGAGTGTTGTGAGCAGCAGGTTGCGGTATTTAATGTCAATGTTCTTGTGTCCGTTGAACCGAAGCATGGTCTCCACGGGGTCGAGCACCAGCTGCCGCTCGAAATGGTTTAGGATCACGCTTACCATGAAGGCCTCGCGGATGTCGGAGCCGCTGCCGCTGTTTCCGGCGTATGCCCCTCCTGGCATACCTGCGCCGAAGACCGCTGGATTGATCATCAGCGAGAAGAGGATTTCGGAGTTCGCTGCCACGCTGGTCATCAGCTTTTCGTCTGCGCTTGAATTGTTTTCCATCTTATTTACCTCCCATTTTCCGTCTCCGCGGCCTTGTGTGTCGTCAAGATACGGCGTGAAGAAACCCTTGTTTGCGTTTTCCACGGAGCAGAGGCTCTTTTCGAGGTCCGTCATCCATTCGTTGATTGCATTGTCGCGTTCTTCCGGTGTCATTGATGCGTATTTCTCCTCGCTGAATTTCATTTCAATGTAGGAGTACGGCACATTCACGTGCCACATCAGCGACATTGCGTTGGTGTAGATGGTCTTCAGGAATTTCGGCACGTCGCGGTACACGTCTATCCATCCGGATTTCTTCACTGCGTCCCATGCCGGACGTGCATAGTAGTCGTTGTTGGAGAAGTAGTTTTTCAGGCGAGGGAACGCTATCGCGTTCTTTCCTTTCAGTTTGTTCGTGTCCCTGCGCCATTCGAGGTCTTCCAGCGGGTTCTTTTCGTCAAGCATCGGAATTACCCAGGCCGTTTTGTCCGGGCTGCTGTTCTCGAAGTCGTTGTACACGAGCAGTTTGTCTTTGTTCATGCTCATGCGGCAGTGCCGTGCGTTGATGGTGTCCACCCTGACGATTTTGTCGCCTCCGTTGTTGAATACCAGGATGGTGAATGCGTTGCCGAACTTGAACAGGTCGCGCAATGCTTCGGAGTGATGCTGGCGGAACCAATAGCTGTTGAGCATCCTGATGACCTCTATGTCGTTGTACGGCTCGTATATCTCCTTGAATTTGTCGTCGATGCCCTTGATGGTGACGGGTACGACGCCGCTGCCAGCGCATGTGCGGCAACGGTAGTCGATGCCGGTGTTAAGCACGCCGATGGAGCCTACCAGCTTTGCGCTTTCGTCCGGCCAGTTGTTGTCTTCGCCCCAGTTTACGTATTTTGTCTTCTTGTATTCGAACCAGTTCTCTGTTTTCTCGGTCGTCGCGGTCTTCTCCTTGGAGTTTCTGTCGTCGTATGCGGTGAACACAGCGGTCTTGCCGACGAAGGCTAGCGGTATTGACTTGTTGTTGGTGAGGATATTTGTCATAGTTTACAGTATTACTCGTTGTTCGTTGAATGTTCTGATGAAGTCTATGCGGACTGGTATCGGGTGCCCGACCGGCATTCCGTGGATGTTGTACTCCTGGATGCCTCGCATACGGTTCGCTGTCATGTCCATCTTCAGGCCGCAGGTCTGCGCCCGCTGGATGAACTTCACCTCCCCTTTCCGTGTATAGAATGATATGGAGAAGAATACGGGGTGCCCTGCGGCGTCCTTGATCTCCATTTCCTTCAGTGCCATTGCACGTTTGATGATATTCATGTCGTTAATTTTTCGGCAAAATTACTTCGGTTCGTCCGTTCGGGTTGGGACATAAAAAAAGGCACCGCCGTGTGGCGGTGCCTTGGTATTTCCGGATTGGTTGTCATCCTGTGTCGTATGGTTCCACGATGCTCTCCCTGCAGAGTCTTGTGGGCAGCACGGGCATCATGAAGTCGAAGCGGTCGAGATAAACGTGAGTGTCTTGCATGAGTGTGATGTCCGGCAGTCTGATCCTGCGGATATCGAGGATTCTATATGGTCCGTATAGTGTGGGCGGCAGCTCGGCGATCACGTTGTAATAGACCATGTCGCCTGGTATCGCCTTCGAAGCTGTGCCGTGCGCATCAACGCCTATCTGAACTGACTGTAGCTTCTCTCCGAATGCCGGGGAGTAGAATCTGAAGTATTGTTGCGCTGTTTCTCTCTCGTATGGTTCGGGGTGTATGATGCGCACCCCGTCCATCGGTACCCGTCCACTTCCGATTTTCCCGTCCAACTGCATCCGTCCACTTTTGCTTTTCCCGTCCAACTGTACCCGTCCACTTCTGTTTTTCCCGTCCATCGGCACCCGTCCACTTTTGCTTTGCGCGTCCACCGGTACCCGTCCACTTTTGCTTATCGCGGCCACAGGCATCCGTCCACTTTCGCTTTTCCTGATGGTGACTGTTTCCATATTTTTCTGTTTTTTGCTCTTGTTTTTGTCTGCTTTTGTAATCCCTATCACTGCGATGTCGCATTTTTTGCCCATGGCTTTCTCTGCCGCTCTCGCTGTCGTTCCTGTGTCGTATACATTGTCGATGAGAACGTGTCTTTTTCCTTTCGTCGGTCTGTATTGTTTCCAGAATTTCGGTTCTGTCGGCTTTTTCCCTTCTCTTTTCGTTTCGCACAGTCCGTTCCTTGTTTCACCGCGCAGGCAGTTCTCGACTTCGAATCCTCTTTTCATCGCTATCCTTATCGCCAGCATCAGCGTGTACGCCGCATATCCGAACCTTCCCGGCATCGGCACCAGCACGCTGTTTTCCGGCAGTATCGATGACAGGGCTTCCGCCGCTTCGTCAAGGGCTTTAAGGTTTCCCTCTTTGACTTTGCGGCATAGTCTCCGCGTTTCTTTGTAACTGCCTGCGTTGTGGATTTTCATATCATGCCTTCTTCAGCGAACGAGAAGTATTTTTGTTCCGTCATAATGATGTGGTCCACAAGGCTGATTGAAAACAATTCCAATGCGTTTTTGATTTTGTTCGTCAGCGACTTGTCTGCTCTGCTTGGAATCGTCGATCCGCTCGGATGGTTGTGGATGAGGATTATCTGTGTGGCCAGGGTGTCGAGAGCCGCTTTGCACACCAGTCTTGCGTCCATGGGTGTCTCCGTCACGCCGCCTTGCGATATCTTCATCCATCCGATGACCATTCCGGCGTTGTTTATCATGATTATGAAGCACGATTCGTATATTTTGATGTCTTCGTGGTAGAACTGCATCGCGTATTTGTATGCGTCCTTCGATGTCTTGATTTCGGTTTCCTCGAATCTTTCGATTTGTCTTGCTCTTAATTCGTATTTGTATGATTCCATCCTTTTTTTGCCTGTGTTATCCTCTTGGCCCGTGAGTTTTGGTTGAAATTTGAAAGCACTGGATACGTGTCGTGCGCAACCTTGTGTTTTTAAAGTATGTATCTGTCAAGATATTCGTTCATTGCGCAGTTCTGCGGCAGCACGTTGGGGATTTCCATCCTGTCTGCTTTGTACAGTTCTGTCGCCGTGTTGTAGATGTCCCACAGTGTCACAAAGTCCTGCTCCTTCTGCTTGATTAGCAGCGCTTCGGTGAACAGGTTGATCTGTGTCTGGCTCAGCGGGTAGGTTTCCCGGATGCGGATTGTCTGGTTGGAGCTGTCGTGCGCCACCCTGATTGCTGTCAGTTCGCCAATGATCTGCAGGATTTTTCCCGGGTTCATTATCGTGCTTCGCATTCTGTTGATTCGTTCCTGCTCTTCGGTGATGATGTGACCGCTTTTGGCCATCCAGCTGTCCACTTCGTCGTGGATTTGGTTCATGTCCCTTTTGTTCCTGCCGTAGTTGGATATGATTCTGTCGGCGCCGAGTATGCACTGGTTGTGGCAGATTTTCACCATTGTTCCGAATCCCACTTGGATGCCGTCCTGGTGGAACGCGATGGCAAGGTTCGACGTGAATTCCTCGGTGTCGTAGTCGAGGATTCTGATGTTGGCGTACACTCTTCTGAGCACGTACGCTTCCACCGCCTTGTATCCGTATCTTTTCTCCACCTCTGGGAGCCTCACGACTCCCGGTTGTGACTTGTCTCTGTTCTGTGCTGCGAAGATTTCCTCTATCTGCATTTTCAGTCCGTGCTTTGCAGCTATGTCTCTGCACATCTCTATCACCTGCCAATGGTACATTCCTTTGAGCGGGTATCCGAGCGTGTCGTTTTCCTCGTGTGTGCGTTTCAGCTGCTCCAGCGTTAACGTCTGAACCTTTGCCTTCTCGAAGTCGAGAAATTCTGTGTTTTGGGTTTGAATCTGTTCCATTTTTTTTTGTTTTTTTTGTTTGAAATTCGTTTTTTTTCCTTTTTTTTATGCACATGTCGCTTTTTGTGATTCTCCTATAAGCCTGTCAAGCCCTTCTTTCACATATTCGTTGATTTTTGCGCTGAGGCCTGGCATTAGGATGGTGATGTCGCAGCTTTCCTTGAAGGATTTCATTTTCATGATCCCCTTCCATTCCTTTGTGGTACCTGCTCTCGGAACTGTCATGTCCTCTATCATCTCCTCGATTTCAATCCTGTCCATCTTGCCGGTCTGTTGCGCTATCCCGAGTATTATTTCCGCCACTCTCGCTTGTGCGTAGTCTTGGCAGTAAAGTTTCTGTTTGTCCTTGAACTCGAAAGCCTTTCGTCTTTCTTCGTTCGATTTCCACTTTCGTTCTTTGTCCGCATACCAGCTTATCTTGATGGCGCATTCTATCAGCGCTTCTCTTTTTGTCATGGCGATTATCCAGCATAGCTCGTCAATTTCGCTTTCGGAGGCGTTCCTCTCCGAATAAGTTTTCCTTATATCTGCCGACCACCTTTCCGCTCCTTCGTTGCGGGTGTCTGACCAGAATTTTCCTCCGGCTATTCTGCACACTCTCGCCATCACCTTCTTGTCAAGCTCTTTTTTTACTTCCTCGGGTCTGTCCGTGTCGATGTATTTCCCGACTCCGTATCTTTCCCTCAGCCATCCGTCTATGTCCGACAGGTTTTTGTTCATTTCGCTGATTTTGAAGTATATCTCACCGTAGTTTTCGATGATGCTGTCCCTTTTTTCAGACAACATCACTATCTTTTGGGTTTTCTTCTCTCCGAAGACTTTCGGAGCCCATTCCTTGAATTTTTTCATTTTTTCCATTGCAGTCTCCTTTCTTCAAGTCATCTTTTGTGGAATCCCACTTTCGGTTCATTCTCTTCCAGAGATTTGTAGAAGCGCGCCAGCGATTCCTTGAGTTCTTTCCACTCCTCGTGCATGATCTGCTCTCTCTTCTCGTGCCTCACTGCTATCACTGTCGCCGCGTTGATGACGCTGTTCGCTGATTCTTTCATGTTCATATCTCAGTATTTTATAAATGACAAAGGGGAAGGATTTCTCCTTCCCCTTCTCAGTCTTTATTTCAGCAGTTCTTCTTCAAGGCTTTCCAGTTTTGCTTCGATGCGCACGTCCAGCCATTCGCAGAACTCCATCAGGATTTCCCGGTTGCTGATGCTGAAGATATCTTTGAATTCCGGGTTGTATCCGATTTTCTCAAGTTTTTTGATAGTGAGCTTGCAGAAGTCAACCTCGAAGTCTTTGGATTTCGAGAGCTTATCCTGAAGATCTTTGATGATGTTTCGTGCATTGATGAACTGTTGGCGTTTTCTCGCCGCTTCCTGCTTCTCCTCGCCCTCTTTGAGAATCATTTCGATCATCCGGTTTTTCTCCGCAGCGTCGATGGTCTTTACTGTAGGTTTGGTTTCCGGCTTTGCTTCGGGTGTCATTTCGGCCACCTTTGAGTTTGCCGCGGCTTCGTTGGTGACGGCCTTCTTGGTTTCGATGTTGTTGTTTCCGTTGGTCTTGGTTTCGACGTTGTTGTTTCCGTTGGTCTTGGTTTCGACGTTGTTGTTCTTTGTCATAATCTTTTTCGCCTGTGTTATCCTCTCGGCTCTTGAGTTTTTGTTAGACTTTTTTTTGTTGTTACTTTCAGTTTGCCGCGCCCGAAATCGTTCGCGGGCGGCTGGCGCGTGCGCCTGCCCGCTGCTGTTGGTGTCCGCCCTGCGGCGGTTTTCGGTTCTTCCCGATACTGGCGGCCTTGCGGTTCCCGCCGTGCCACCGTGCCGCACTTCTCGCGGTGGCTTCTTTGTTGTCTCGATGCGGTTTCAGTCATTCAAGGAACGGACCCGAAAAAAATCGGGTGGGGTCGTGGCGGGGTCCTGGTACACTCTATGTTTCTTTTTGCTTCTTTACTGCTTTAGTTGTCCGGTGCTTTTCCCGCTTTCGCCGTTGTCGTTGGGTGTCGGTGTGTTCCTCAACCCCTCAACAATGCACAAATATACAATTTTTTTTGATTCCGTCAACACGAAATCAAAAATATTTTTTATTTTTTCGTCTGATATTGTCAACACATAATCAAAAAATCGTATTTTTGCCGCCTAATTTTCATTGTTATGGACGAAAAAAAAGTTTCTGAAAAAAAAGCCTCCCGCGGTGGTCGCCGCGAAAATGCGGGTCGTAAAGCCCCCGACGGAAAAAAGGCGGTCGGCTTGAACATCCGAACTACTCCCGATTTTCGCAGAAAATTGAAAGAGTTGGCGCAAAATGAAAAAATGAGTGTTTCGGATTTCGTGCGGTATCTCGTCACCTGTTACGAGGGGCGGCAAAATCAATGATTCGGTCGGGCGCGGCTTTCACGGCTTCGCCCGTTTTCGTTTTTGTCGTGTTTTTTGGTGATTGTTATTTTATGGGTTTGCAACTCCTTTAAAGTCAATCCGAAAAGCTCGGCGCATTGTTGCGCCGATACTTCTGTTTTTGAAGTCGCCCGCCTCACGCCCTACCGAGCGGGGCGCGCGCCCCCTCCCGAAAACACGCAAATATGAGAGGCCGCACAGCGTCACACAGCAGCCGCCACAGTGTCAGACACGGCGGGACGCGCCCCGATGGAGCGACACCGCCGACACCCGACACGGACGGACACCCCGCCCCGATGGAGCGACACCGCCGACACCCGACACGGACGGACACCCCGCCCCGATGGAGCGACACCGCCGACACCCGACACGGACGGACACCCCGCCCCGATGGAGCGACACCACCGACACCCGACACGGACGGACAAAACAAAATAATATAAATACTTTATTTTCAGCTTGTTACAAAATCAATCATTTATAATGCATTGATATTCAGTGTATTACAAAACACATAAAATGTAGTATCCAATTTTTGCACCGAAACGGCGATTTTGCGCGACTTGTTGATAATCAATAAGTTATAAAGCATTGTAATTTATTGATTATCAGTAAATTACAACAACGAACGCGGATTTTTGCAGGAATGACACCCACAGCAACGACACACGAATTTTTTTTATGCTGTTTGTTTATAACTTATTGTATTACAGACAGATAGAACGATTAAAAGAATAAAAATATTTTTGATTATGTGTTGACAGTATCAAATAAAATACTATCTTTGTAGTGGGTTGATACAACGACAGCCCGCCCGCGTTCATTGACATACTGACAGAGCGACACCCAATTTTTTCAATATATCAAATTTTCCTTTAAAGTCTTGGGGGTGTGTGGACTAACCCCTTTATATTATGTGTAATTATAGCGCATCAGTAGCAACAGCAAAGAAGAGCAACAGCAACGCACGTTTAAACAACCTGCAGGCGGTGACCAACGCCGCCCGCCGCGCCCACAAAGGCGTTACAACTAATGAGGCTATCGCCCTTTATTGTGGCGTGAACTTCCGCAACCTGCGAAGCTACAAACAATGTACCGAGGAATTGAACCTATCAGCGGAGACCATCCACCAATTACCAACCATTGATATTTGGGGCGCAAATAGCGATGCATGGGTCGCGAAATCGGGGGCGGCTAAGTTCTACCCCCGCGCCGCTTTCGACTGCACCGAGATATTAAAACAGCGGGAGCAGGAAGCCACCGCCGAGGAAATCGGGCGGGATTACGTGGAAGCACTGGAGGAAACAGGGCGGATAACTTCAGAGGAAGCCGCCGCGATGACCGCCGCCCCCGCCGAGGAGCAGAAGAAGCCCCGCCGCCGTTCCAAGGCGGCAAAGGTGGAGACAGCCCCCGCGATGGTAGCCGAAACCGAGGACGATTTGCCGTTCTAATCCGTTGCGGTGGTCGGGAATCAACCCCCGACCACCGCAACCCGCCCACCTCACGGGCGGTCCGCCAGGACCTTGCCCGTGAGGTACAGACATAAAAAATTCCTTTCAAAAAAAAACGATCCGCGTGCGCAGCGCACGGATAAAAATGTTATCTTTGCAGTATAAAATAATAAAATAAAACTGACGGGCCGACAGGATACAACAGGCGAAAACCACAATGAATAAAGAAGATCTTATAAACGCGATTGCAGAAATGGGCGCAGACGCCTATATCGTGGAAACAGAAGAACAAGCCGAAGAACTTCTCGAATCCATCGAGAGAGCCACGAATTACGGAGAAATAGAACCAGGTGACGAAGAGTTCGAAACCGCCAGAGCAAAACTCGATCTTGAGGGCAACACAGTAAGACGTATCCATTGGGCTGTTGACGGCAGCGCATTCAGCTACTGTCTCAATGAAGACTGGGACATGTAACAACAATACATACAACTCAATCACAAATAAAAACTGAAGGGCCGACAGAATACAACAGGCGACATACATTATGACAAAAAGCAGCGACAGCAGAACAGTCGTGGCCTTCCATATCGGACGCGGAGGCCGTTACCACAACTCCGGACACAAGGAGTACAAAGGCGAAATCAATTTTCTCCAGCTGTGCAATTCACAGACACAATATCTTTCCGAGGTCAACAGAGACAGCAACGGGCGCTTCTGCCGCCCATACCTGGTCGATGCAGGAGGAAACACGGCCGTCACTCCGGACGACTACGGCCAGGAAGTCGGGGTCATCAACTACGACTATGACTATGACACTTGGGTGTGCAAGTACATCGAGGACTGTAACGATTCTGAACTTATGATGATCTATGGGGCCGCCGAGACATGGACGGATGCCTACGACTATGCGAAGACTAATCTCGAAGCCAACGGAATGATCGGAAAGGAGGACGGCGATGAAGAAATATAGCGTGAATGTCACCATGGCCGACGGCGCGAAAGTCGAGGCGAATGTGACGGCGAGGAACCTGTCTGACGCCATCGGCAGGCTGATGCGCAACGAGCAGTACCGCGAGGCTATGGACGGCAAGAAGGTCGAGTCCATTGACGTCACCCCCATTCCGATAGAGCCGATAGACGAGACGAGATTCGCCGTCCGTACAGCCGTGAACAAGCGCGGATGGTATGTCGTGGAAGACGCCGGAACCGGATTCAGAATCGAATGGAAGAAGGGCATGTACAACGAGACCAACAGGGTGCTGCCTCCGGAGAAAGAGCTTGAAGCCGCCGACGCGGCCACCGCACTGCGCGAAATAGGGGAGTACCTCCATGACAACTTCAGCGCAATCATCTGACAACCAAAACACGTAGCTATGGAAAAGACAATCATAACCGGACCTTTGAGCGAGCGTCAAAAAGAGGCTCTTGAAAGCCACTTTCTCGAACGAGTGAACGATTCCCTGCAGTATGGCGGGCTGAGCGTCGTGTGGCACGAGTCAGTCGGTTTCAGGGGTTATTTCGACTTGGCCGATACATGGGACGATGACGGGAATCTGTACTCCGTCCTCGACACCGGTGACTGTGAGTACCGGATCACTGAGGAGAACGAGGCTGACTTCGAGGCCGCGTTCGGGAATGCCCGTGACGAGGCCTGCCGCGAGTGGAGGAAGAAACACGAGCTGAACCCGATGACGTGGATGGCGCCAGCCATCGGGGGGTGCGGGTTCTGACAAACCCAGCAGACGGGTCAAGTCCGCAAAGGAAAATTTGATTATGAATGGGGTGTGCCGACGGCACACCCCATTGTGTTTTTAACCGAGACTCGTTCTCACGAACATCCTCCGTTTCTTTGCCACCGAATCCCCGTACTTGGTCCAAACAAGTTTGTCGATGGCATCGGAGAAATGGGTGGCCTCCTCAGGCAGAACTCCAGAAGACGGTTTCTCGCTCCGTTTGTCCTTTTTGAAGACGTTTCCGCCATAAACCATCCTGGCATTGTTCATTGAGATCACCGTGTAGCGGCAGCGGTTGCCGTTGATCCGGAAACGTACGGGGCAGCTCTGGCGCTCAGAAAGGATTTCCTGCCACAGCAGGTGTTTGTCGCTCATGGGCGGCTCTCCGAAACGATGCACCTTGGCCACCACCGTCCAGCCTTTTCGCCGCAGGATTTCTATAGCCTGGTCGTTGTACGACTTGGAGTTTACGACATTGGGATTGCGATGGTCGCCATAGCGGTCTCTGTAGTAGTGGATGACGCGGTTGCGGTGGCCTGCATAGTAATTGCAGAACCGGTTGCAGATGTTGTCGATTATGGTTCCGCTTCCGTCCGGCTTGTCGAAAAACTCGTTGATTTGGTACAGGTAGTCGCCGCTGAAGGTTGACTCTGGCTTGTAACCTGGAATTGTAGATACCACAGGCAGCTCGACACGGAAGGTCTGGCATACGACGAACAACGATATCTGGCTTCCCCAGTCTGGAGCGATTTCCAACGGTCTGTCCGGATCGTAGTCACGGTCATATTTTGCAGACTCCATTTTCATTCTGAATCCAAGATCGGCATTGGATGTCAGACCGTCATCCTCCATGGCCTTGATGTCGTAGCCCGTGTAATAGACGTGTTTCTGTTCGTCCAGGTTATAGAAGCAATCCTCCACACGTTCGATGTAGAGGTTGAGAATTTCTATAAGAAATTCAAGGTTTGTCAACGCATCCCGCTGGTCTTTGATGTACTTGAGTCCGATATTGGCGATGTTGTCGAATGCGTTGGCCACGTAGAACAGAGTGCCGTCATCGGAGATTCTTGGCGGCATCTGCTTTCGGATTACTTCGATGTCGTTCCAACATTCGGCGAACTGTTTCGGAGAGTCTGTTTCCAGAAGCTGCTGCTGCAGGTGAACAATGCGGTTCCACACCTGCATGATTTCAATGCCGAATTTTTCACGGTAGTAGGATGCAAATTTGAATATCCACCGTCCTTCACGTGTGTACGGCATGGAAGTGGTCAAGTCAAATCCGTGGTGCAGGTGGCATTCGTGATGCGCACCCTTGCCGAAATGTTCCAAGTTCCCACGATTTGTTGGAAAAGCCACCTTCAGCAGTTTGTCTTCGCTGATCAGCAGCACTTCGTCGGTCATGAGTTTGTCAACGTTGAAACCGCGCATGTTATCGCTTTCGGTCATTGAGAACATGCCCATTTTGCATCCGTTGGCTATCGATATGCAGTTCTCGTATTTTTCAAACTTCCCGTAGCTTTCCTCCCATCTTTCGGGCGGCCTTCTGTTGACCACATAGTTTCCGTCTTTGACATAGCCGAATTTGTCCAGTGCGGACAACATGGTTTGGAAGGTGCCCGTATAGCCAACCCCGAATGTCTTGACCGGCATCCCGATGGTGCATCGGGGCATCCATCTTATGGCCTCATCGAGCCGCTGGCCATGTATCCACGATTTTCCCGTGGCGCGTCCGCACACCAGCACGAGGTTGCGCGGCGACAGCATCTTGCACATCAGCTGTATCCGGTTTACTGGTATGTTTATCTCCATGGGTTAAGAATTGAGGATTTCCGCTGCCTGCTCTTCCGTAAGGTTGTGCGGCATCGAGGTAAGAAGTTTCTCGCGGTCGGCGGGCTTAAGGTGGAGGATGTCGGCCTCCGAGTAGATGACCTGCCGGTTGTCTGTCTGGAATATGATGTTCACCTGGTTGCGTTCTATAAGATGCGGGTCTATCTCGACGGGCGGTTGCGCCTTCAGCCATGCGCCCAGTGTCTGGAGGTTCTTAGCGCGTACGGCTTCCGATGCTCCTGGATTGCTGATCTCCTTAAGAAGGGTATCCACGAACCAGCCTTCGATAAAGTCTCGGTCAACTTTTTCGGCTACGTTCCAGAGCCGTGCGGCAGACTGCACATCCACACGGGCCTGAGCCAAGGAGATTTCCGGGTATCTTGATTTGAGCATCTTGGCGGCCACGTATGGGCGCGGGTACTTTCGCAGGATGGCATGTGCTGTGCGCCATCGGTCGAGGACGGCCTTTTGGTCGTCCCTTAACTCCACGTCCGTCGTGCCGCTGTAATAGAGCGCGATAGCCTGGTAGTTTTCCTCGTTTGTCTGTGCGAGTGATTTCTTCATGTCATTCCTCCCATATATCCATATTGTCGTATTCGGATTTTTTGAAGAATTCCAGCATTTTTTCGAGTGCCGGAGACGATGAGTTCAGCGCGGAGGTCCGGATGGTGCGTCTGAGATCCACCATCCCCTGTATCCTTCCCGCTGTGTATGCTGAGTAAATATCGCCTTGTTTGTTGGTGAACTCTGCAAATACCTCCTTTTCAGGTATCTCAAGCAGCAGCGCGACATCCCTTACGGCGCATCCGAGCTGCCCGAGCTCGAAAACCGAGTCATGTTGTTCCTTCGTCATCGAGGTCTCCTTTCTCGCAGTCCGACAGTTTCAGCCGGTTGCCTTTGGCAAACTCTGCGTCTATGATGGTTTTGTCACGGTCGTACACCGCATCTATGCATTGAATGATTCCCCGCTCAGGTTGTGGGTTGCTCGTGAAGTTGATACTCCCGCTCACGCTGATTTTCCACTCTTCGTTGCCGATGAGTGCTATTTTGGCGTGTACTGGGGCTATCACCGTGTCAAAATTGTCCATGAGCAGTGCCAGCGGCTCAGGGTTCGCCCTGCGCACTCTCGGGTCTATCCACATCCGGAATTTGGTGAGAAGGCCGTCTTTGCGGCGGTTGAGCATCGTCTGTACGCTGGCCTTGTTTAGAGACCATGTGGTTGCAGTCACGTCCGCCGGGCCTGTTATGCGCAGCAGGTGATTGATGATATCGGTCATGCAATATCTGCCAAACGTCCAAAAGTTGTAGATTCCACCGTGTTCGATCTGTCCGATGTGCTTGGACAGAATTTCCCACGGCTCACCCACGAAGTCAACGCTCTGCGGGAACATTGCATCATAGGGGTAGTCGGACAGCTTCATTGGTTTGCGCCTCGGCGCGACTGTCTGTGTCAGTTCGAACATGGCGTGTCCTTTCTTTTTGGTACGGGTTGTTTCTTCTTGCCGGCGTACTTCATGCATTCAACAGTATACTTGAGCTGTTTGTTTTCCTCAATCAGCTTCTGTTGGTTGTCCCTGAGCTGTTGATTTTCTGTTTCCAGTCTTTCCGATGTTAGTTTTTGTTTCTCTACTTCGAGTTCGAGCTTGCTGACTTTTAGTTTCAGTTCCGTGTTGTCGCGCAGTACTGCGTCGAATTTTTGCGACAGTTCGTCAACTATGTTGCCTTTGTCGCGGATCTCGTTGTACTTGCGTTTCTTTTTTTCGGAACGCCATGCCACGAAACTGGCGATGTTGGTGCCGATCAGCACGATGTTGGTGAGCAGCGAGGAGATGTTCTCTCCAGCGAAGATGTTCAGAAGTTTCATTTGTCAGTCCTCCTTTCAAGTTCCTTGTTGATGAGATCGAGTTCGTTTATGTAGGCGTTCATCCGCTCGACGGTCTTCGCGCGCTCCGGTCCGGGAGGCATGGGGTTCTTTGCCGCCTGAGCGGTCTTGGTACCGTATTCGAGCCGGTTGCGAAACTTGGTGATGTACTTGCGCACATTCTCCTTGCGCTTGATCAGCCAGGCGGTGTCTTTGCCGGAAAAATCGTTTCCGTCGCCGTCGGCGCTTTCTCCCTTTGAGTAGTAGGCTTCCACCAAGTCCTTCAGCTGCTGGCTGGCCGCTCCGGTGTCGCAGTAGTCTTCCTTCTCCTTCCAGATAGCCTCCTTCAGGTCGGTCACGGTGCGGAGCCGCTCCAGCATCTCCTCCCTTAGCCTTGTGTTTTTCTCGTTGTTCACTTCGCCCGTCTCGAAGAGCGCACTGTGGAGCTTCGACGCTTCCACAGCCAGTTCCGAAACCGCCTCTTTAGCCTGCAGCAGCAGATGGTCGTCAGCGGGAACACGCGGGCGGTTTTTTTCTTTCGCTCCTTGCGGAGCATGTCCTTGGCCATCTCTTTCAGGATGGCTTCCGATTCCGGCAGAGCTGCTGCCTGTTTCTCTTTTACTCTCTCCTCTTGCATAGTGTGACAGTAATTCCTTGTTGGTGCATTTCTGGTGAAAAAGAGCAGTCTTCGGAATGTCGAGCAGCACCTTCAGCTCATATTCCACCGTCTTGATGTCCATACGCGAGGAACTCCTCGCAAGCCGTTTGTTGGGATGCAGTTCCGCGATGAGTCTCCGGCCTTCAGACAGCTCCATGTCCGATGTCAGCCACCGAATGATTTTTTCTCTGTTCTCTGATGTTATCCCCATAATTATAGAATTTTAAGCATGTTGCACAGCTCAGGTTGCGGGTGGCAGTCTGATTTGTCCTTTCTGTATGAGGCGTGTGTCCAGATTCCTGGCGTTCCTTTCAGCGCGTTGGTGGAGGCTCCCCACATGTCAAGGTGGTATGTCTTCGGTATGTTGAGTGACGAGCACAGGTCGTGAAGAAGGTCTTTCAGCGCGTTGATCTGCGCATTGGTGTAACGTTCGAACATCGTGTGCCCGCGCCATTTGTTCGACGGGCAGTATTCCTGGATGTCGGTCACGGGCCGTGCCTTGCCTATCATCCCCGTCGGGTAGCATTTCCCGTCCGGAGCTTTCTGCAGGTGTCCCCAGCAGTCAATCTCGATTCCGATGCTGGTTTTGTCCAGGTTGCGGTAAGTGCATCCCATGGTCGTGAAGTCCTTGTTGCTCAAACCAAGGTGCCATCCCCAGTGCTTCAGATCAAAGAGCTGGTATATCTGGCCGGCTCGGTCAATGATGAAATGAGTGGCCACCCGTTCGGGTGTCTTACGCCACCAAGCCAAGTCACCGTCAACACCCGGTCCGCTGGCCGTGTGGTGAAGCACGATCTGCGTCTTGGATGTCTCCTCTCTTATGTACTGGCTTTCAGGAAACTGTACTCGTATGATGTTGGCCATCGTCCTTGTTTGTTTTGAAAAGGGCGGGCTTGTGCCCGCCCTTCGAGAAAAATAAATTACAAATAAACACACAGTAGCTACCCTTTCGGGTGGGAGAGAATCATCAGAGAGTGGTGAATGCGAAGTTGTCGCTGTAGCGCTCCTGTCCGTCCACGACCATGTAGGCGTAGTAGATGTAGTCGCTTCCCGTGGTGAGGCCGGAGATCATGAACGACTTGGCCGTGCCGGAGGTGAACGACGTGGAAGCCTTCTCCGTCCAGTCGGTGTCGCCCTCCTTGCGGTAGCGGAAGCCGACCTTGGTGATGGTCTCCTGGTTGTTGGTGAAGGTTGCCGTCAGGGTCGCTCCGGAGGAGGAGATGTTGCTGTCGCCGATGTCGCTGATGGCCGCTTCGGTCACGCTTCCGTTGACGGTGCAGAGTGCTTCGATCTGCGCGTCGCTGATGGTGAGGATCTGCGCGCGAGGCGTGTTGTAGAGGAAGGTCAGGTCACCGCCGTTTGCATCGGTCACCGCCTTGCCGCTGGTGGCGGTGAACTCAGAGAGCACCGCGCCGCGGTAGCGGTCGCCGAGCATGTGCCATTCACCCTGGTTGGTGAGCACGATGATGAACAGCGGGGCATTCTGGACTGCTGCGAGGAATCCGAGGAGCTTGGCCTTGAATCCCGGGTTGTAGATGTTCAGGTTGCCCTGCTGAGAGCGGGAACCCTCCTCGCCCTGTCCGACATACTGGAGTTCACCAGCGTCGTTCTTGCTGTGCAATTTGAACATGCGCTTTCCGGTCTTCATCACGGGGATGCCGGAAAGTTTCACATTCTCCTCCATCGAAGTGGGGGAGTTGATTACGGAAGGCCATACGGCCACGTCCTCCTGGAGGCCGACCAGAACGGTCTTCACACCCGACATCACGGACTGGCAGTCCATTCCGCTCATCAGGTCTTCGAGTTTAAGGTTGCATTGAGGCATATCTTTTCAGTTTTTAGTTGTTGATTGTGAAGTTATCCGGCGGGTGTCCGGCGGGGTTTCCCCCGCCGGGCTTCACCGGCTGACTGGTTAGGTTGCCGGGGTGGCGAAGGTGCTCCAGGAAGTGTAGGTCTTCTCGGTGCCGACTTTCACGTAGGCGCGTACATAGTAGGTGGTGCTCAGAGTGAGCGAGGTGAGGTTCACTGCCATGGTGCCGGAACTTGGCGTGCCGTTCACATTGGTCGGGGTCTCCGCGAGGTCGGTGGTGATTTCCACGCCGCCGCCGTCAACCAGATTGCTCGGGTCGCTGTAGGTCAGCGTTGCCGTGGCTGTGGTGGTGGTGATGTCGCTCATGGCCACTGCTGTGACGCTCGGGGCGGTGGTGAGGGTCTTCACTTCCGCCGTTTTGCCTGCGTACACGTCGTCGCCGATGACCACTTGCACCTGCACGTAGTACTTGGTGTTGCGGGTCAGGCTGGTGAGCTGGGCGGTGTAGTTGCCGTCTTCGCCCTCGGTCATGTTGGCGGTGGAACCGAGAGAGGAGGTGGTTCCGTAGGCCACGCGCACGGTTGCGCCTTCGGGCAGATCGCCGACGATCTTGGCGGCCACGTCAACGGTGGTGTCACCGGCTTCGACACCGTTGGTCACGATGTTGAGGGTGCGCACCACGATGCCGTTGGCAGGGCTTGCGGTGTCCGTTGCGGACTCTCCGACAGTGTGGTCGGTGGCCCACACCATCTGGTTGCATCCGAAGCCGACGGCCTCTCTCCAGTTGAGCATGATGTCAACGTCGTAGTGGTGTGCCTGCATGTCGGCCTTGAAGGTGTCGATGTTGCGGTTGGCGATCCACAGCAGGTTGTCGTTGACCGTTGCCCACAGGTGTTTGGTCTTGGCCATGGAGGGAAGCGGCGCGAGGACGTGGTTTCCGCTGGTGAAGTCAACGGCATCGGAAATCTCCTTGTCGGACTTGACATTGTAGATGCCTTTGTCGCGCGCGGCGCGGAGGTAGGCGCGGAACATGTCCGGAGCCATGAAGATGGTCACCTTTTCGTTGATGAGCTCTTCGGGAAGCATCGAGTCGAACTCCTCGATCTGGTCGAAGATGTAGTGTTTGTCGAGCTCGCCGATGCCGGTGACGATATTGATTGGGTACTCGCTGCGAGCGCCCTTCTTGAGCTTCTCCAGAATGCCATCCATACAGTCGCTCGGCATAGTGCCGTCCGGATTGTACTTGCCCTTGTACACCATCAGCTTCTCGCGGTCTCTGCCGACCTGCTTTTTGATGTACTCCTCGAAAATGTACTGGACGATCTTCCAGTTCTTTCTGGTAGCGGGGTCAAGATCAGTCGCGAAACCGAGCCAGCTGTCCTCGATCTCGTCCGGGGTGAGCGAGAGATCGACCTTCATCTTGGGAAGGTAGATTTCGTTCGGGTGGAACTCCACGCTTCCGATGGGGTTGAACTTGGCCTTGAAGGGCTGCACGAGCGATTCGAATTGCGGGTTTGCCATGCGGTACATGGTGTCGAGGGTGCGGATCGTCTTGGCGTGCTTCTCCAAGGTCACGGGTTTGGCCATGATGGCGGCGCGCAGGCGCTGGAAGTTCTGTCCCTCGTTGATGTAGTATTCGCCGAATTCTTGCAGAAGGCGGCGTATGTTGATTGCTTTTGCCATATTCTTTGGATTTTAGGATTTTGAGTTTAATACATTGTTTCGAGTTCGGCATACATTGCCTTCAAGTCTTCGTCGCCACCGTCCTGAGGGTCGTTGGCGGCGGGAGTCTGTACGGCGGCGGGTTGCTTCTCGTACTTAGCCTTGTAGGAATCGCGCTCGGCGGTGAGGGTGTCAATGGCGGCCTTGTCGGTCTCTGCCTTTGCTTGTGCGGCCGTGAGTTCGTCGGTCTTCGTCTGAAGCTGCGCCTTGACGTTCTTCAGCTCGTCAGCGAGGGTGGCCTTTGCCTTCAGCTCGTTCTCCAGCTTCTGAAGCTGGTCTTCATTGAGCGGAAGACCCTGCTTTTCGTCATACTCCGTCTCCGCGCTAAAGGCAAGCAGAGCGCAGAGCAGAGCGAAGTTCATGAGTTTCTTCATGTCGGATGGATTTTGATTGGGATTAAGTGAATTATACTCGGAGCCATTGTCGTCATGGTCTTCCTTTTTCTCGTTGATTTTCGGCAGCAAGTTTCGGGCATGGTTCAGGAAACGCGCCATGTTGGTGAGCGGGTTCTTGTCACCCTCGAACTCCTGGATTTCGGTTGCGAATCCGAAGGCAAGGGCTTCCTCCGCTGTGATCCATTTGCCGTCGCCGTCGTTGGCGTTGAACAGGTCGATGAGTTCCTTCTCATCTTTCTTCAGAACGCTCTTGTAAATCTTCAGGATCACACTGTTGGTGGTGCGCTGCGCCTCAAGCTCCGCCTGAAGGTCGTTCTCGTTGCCCTCGGCCCAGCTAAGGCACTTGTGGATGAGATAAAGCGCGTTCGGCGATATGATGCGCACATCGCCGGCGCAGGCTATGATGGTGGCCGCGCTGGCGCAGAACCCCTGCACGATGGTCGTCACCTTGGCCGGATGTGCCTTCAGCGCGTCGTGGATCTGCAAGGCGTCGTCAACGTAGCCGCCGAGCGATGTGATGAGAACCTCTATCTCCGTCACGTCCATCCCTTCCAGCTCCTTTAGCTGCTTGCGGATATCGGTGCCAGTGTTCTTCTCTTTCCAGTTTTCCCAGTCCCAACCGCCGATGGTGCCGTCTATCTCTATGCGGGCCTTGTTCGCCGTGGGTTTGGTTATATTGAGGAATCGTTTGTCCATTGCAGTCTGTTTTTGGTGATAGTTTCAGGCTGCAAAAATAGAATCAGCGCTTCATACAAGTTGGGAACTCTGTATGAAACGCTGAAAATCAATAAAGTATGGAAATTATTTAAACCGAAGGTTCAATTATTGTGCCAGGTTGAGGAATCCGAACTCGCTCTCGTTCTCGAGGGTGATGTCGGCGCCGTAGCTGCCCGACGGCTCCTCCGGTTCCGTGCGCTCCACGGTCATGCGCAGCGGCTCGCTGAAGCCGCACATCCGATGCTGTCCGTGGCCGTCAACCCATGCCGCCACGTAGCGGCCCTTGGCCAGGTCGCCGGCATACTCGGGCCATCCCGCCACGTGGGCGGTGATCTTGTTGGCGTGCGACTTGCCCGCCGTGCTCACGGCCGACATCTTCGTGCCTTTTATCTTACCCCATACACAGCCTGGCTTGAGGGTTACGGAGACGGTGGACAATGCCGTGACCTGCATCTCGGCTACTTCCTCCACCTTCACTATTCTGAGTTCCTTGATGCCGGGAATCCCGCATCCGTTCTCGGGTTTTATGTCTTCCATATCGTTGGTTTTTTGGTTTCCGTTTCAAACATGTCGAGCTGCCCTTCCGTGCGTTCCACCTTCAGCTTCAGCCGCCGCTGCGGGTGCTCCATCGCTTTGCCTTCGTCGGCCCCGAAGTCGGTCACCGCCGCGAGGTCTATCGCCCTGTATTCGTCCTCCAGCCTCGTGTAGCCACGTCGGTACTTCTTGCGGAGCGTCTCGAACTTCACGTCCTCCTCCGTCAGGTTGTAGAACACCGTCAGGGTGTTGATGGCCTGCGACAGGCTGATCGCGTACCTCGCACGCATGATGGCGGCGTTGCGCAGAATCTCGTCGTAGATGATGTTGCGCAGCAGGCGCGACATCCTGATTTCCTGCGTCATGTTTACCTCCCATCCGTAGTGGTAGAAGTCGTACTGCGTGATGCCGATCTTCACCGGCACGAACGCGGCGTATTTGTCGGGCGGCACGCTCATGCGCTCCGACCTCTTGCTTTGGCAGAGCGCCATGCTCACCAGCGTGTACCAGAACGAGTCGCCGAGGAGGTAGATGCCGCGCTCCTTGCGGAACCTGGCGTCGAGCCATTTGACCACGAGCTGGTCAACCCTCATATCGACATTGAACTGGCATTTCATTTGCTGTCTGCAATTATTTCGGCTGCAAAGATAATATTTTCAATAATATACACCATTTTCTTAAAGCATTGGTTTAGGTAAAAATTTATCAACAAAAAAAAACGCCGCCCAAAGGGTGACGTTTCGTCCCGAATTGTTAAGACGATTTCCGGTGCGTTCTGCGTTTTCCTCCGGATCCGCGATTCTGACGGCCAAATCGCTGTAACTTTGTAACCGGCTTTTTTTCGGTGTCAATTGTCTGATTTTCAAGGTAACAACTTTTTTCTGGAGTTTGTAGCCGGATTGTAACAACTTTGTAACCC
>Ga0310690_10002808_pt1 | contig 27540 bp, 23 predicted proteins | sample AusTroGonzalo_MG_2_FD_207661 | JGI IMG/M metagenome (GOLD analysis project Ga0310690, IMG submission 207661) | Bovine rumen microbial communities from tropical cattle in Woodstock, Queensland, Australia - Gonzalo_04 (v2) (version 2) | ecosystem: Host-associated > Mammals > Digestive system >...
ACAATTTCGAAGCCATCGGCTAAAAATACATAAACTTTCATCGTTTTTTTGATTTGTCAGTATGCAAAATTACGATTTAGTGCGGAAAAAACCAAATTTATTTGAATTTTTTATATAAAAGTAGTATCTTTGCACCAAAACTGTACACCAAGATGCAGAAAAAACTCAGATTTGCCCTTTTTGGCAACGAATTTCAGGCCAAGAAAGCGGCCTCGACCCAGAAAGTGATTGACACGCTGAGCGCATTGGGCTGCGAGGTGGTCGTGGAACCGTTGTGCGACGAGGATTTCCGCGCCGACTTCGCCATTTCGATTGGCGGCGACGGCACGTTTCTGAAAACGGCCAGTTACGTCGGAACGAAAGGCATTCCCATCATCGGCGTGAACATCGGGCGGCTGGGCTTCCTCGCCGACGTGCGCGACAACGAAATCGAGCAGGCTTTCAAGGCGATTGACGAAGGTCGTTACCGCATCGAGGAGCACGCTGTCATTGGCCTGCAGGCCGAGGGTCTGCCGCAGGATTTCATTCCTTTCGCGCTGAACGACATCGCCGTGCTGAAGCGCGACAACGCCTCGATGATGACGATTCATGCCTATGTCGATGGCGACCCACTGGTGACTTATCGCGCCGACGGCTTAGTGGTTTCGACACCGACGGGTTCGACGGCCTACAACCTGTCGAACGGCGGTCCGATTATGATTTCGCAGGCCGAAGTGCTTTGTCTGACGCCCGTCGCGCCCCATTCGCTGAACATTCGACCGATTGTCGTGCCCGACAATGCCGTCGTTGAATTAGAGGTGGAAAGTCGGTCGCACAACTTCCTCGTGGCGGTCGATGGACGCTCGGAAACGCTCGACGAACAGGCGCGAATCCGCATCAGCAAGGCCCGCCACAAGGTAAAAATCGTGAAGCGGGAATCGGAAAATTTCTTCTCGACGCTGCGCGAGAAAATGATGTGGGGGAAGGATGGGAGGAATTGACTATTTACAATTTACAATTTACAATTTACAATTTACAATTAAAACGACGATAGGGCTTTGTTTAAGTTTAAGAGAGAAGATCCGAAATATTCGATTCCAACCATTATGAAATGGCTGTGGAAGGCGTGGCAGGGCAATCGATTGCAGGCCACGTTGAACGCGCTTATCGGTCTGACGGGTGCGGCCATTTCGCTGGCGCAGGTCTGGGCGGTGCATCGTGCCATCGACGTGGCTTCTGGCGATGTCGAAGGCTCGATTTACTGGGCAGTGGCCCTCATGGCAGGCCTGATTTTGGCACGTTTCGCACTGAGCATTTCCAGCACGTGGATTCACAACATTCTCGGTATTCGCGCCCAAAACCAGATGCAACAGCAAATGCTCGACCGCATTCTGCGTTCAGAATGGATGGGCAAACAAAGCCGTCACTCGGGCGACATGCTCAACCGATTGGAACTCGACGTCGGCAGCGTTGTCCACTTCCTGACCGAAGTCATTCCCAGCGCCCTTTCGACCTTGGCACTTTTCGCCGGCGCATTTTATTATATGTACCAAATGGACAACCACATTGCACTGGTCATCGTCGTTTTGGTGCCGATTTTCGTCGGAATGAGCCGAATCTATATCCCGAAAATGCGCGAACTGACCCGCGAAGTGCGCGACAGCGACTCGAAAGTGCAGAGCGTGTTGCAGGAAACCATCCAAAACCGAATCCTCATCAAGACGCTCGAAAGCGATGACATGATGGTCGGACGACTCGAAGACACACAGAGCGAACTGCGCCACAAGGTCGTGAAGCGCACGGCATTCCGCGTCGTGTCGGGCTTCATCGTCAATTTCGGCTTCTCTTTGGGCTATCTCATCGCCTTCCTTTGGTCGGCCTTGCGACTGTCTGACGGAACGCTCACATTCGGCGGTATGACGGCATTTTTGCAACTTGTCAATCGAATCCAGAATCCCGCCCACAGCCTGATGCAACTCGTGCCGCATTTCGTGTCGGTCTTCACCGCCGCCGAACGACTCATGGAACTCGAAGAAGACCCGATTGAAGAGCAGGGAGCGCCGATTTACATGAAAACGCCCTGTGGAATCCGACTCGAAAACGTCAGTTACGCCTATCCGAACAGCCACGACCAAGCGGCCACGCTCGACGATCTCACATTCGACTTCAAACCCGGCACGTGCACGGCCATTCTCGGCCAGACTGGTGCCGGAAAAACGACCCTGATTCGTCTGATTCTTTCACTTTTGAAACCGCAAAAGGGACATATTCAGGTCTATAACAAGAAAAACAAGCGCGACATGAGCCCCCGACTGCGCTGCAACTTCGTGTATGTGCCGCAAGGAAACACCCTGCTCAGCGGTACGATTCGAGAGAATCTGCGCCTCGGCAGCATCAACGCCACCGACCAAGACATGTACAACGCGCTCCACTTGGCCTGCGCCGATTTTGTCAGGGAATTTCCCGAGGGACTCGACACCGTCTGCACCGAGAAAGGCGGTGGACTGAGCGAAGGACAGGCACAGCGCATCGCCATCGCCCGCGCCCTGCTGCGCAACCGTCCCATCATGCTTTTCGACGAGGCTACGAGCGCACTCGACCCCGAAACTGAGCGGAAACTGCTCGAAAACATCCTCGGACAGCGCAACAGAACGGTGCTTTTCATCACCCACCGACCCGCCGTGGTGGATTATTGCGACCAAGTGATGAGGATTTAAGTCGCTTTTTTTGCAGAAAAAGGCGCTATTTCATTTTTTCTTCGTACCTTTGCAGTCGCGTTTTAGAATATTAAGGAGAAATTTATGAATATACTCGAACTCAGCGAACAGGAAATTGTTCGCAGACAATGTCTTCAGGAACTGCGCGAGATGGGCATCAATCCCTATCCCGCCGCCGAGTTTCCGACCAACGCTTTTTCAACAGAAATTCGTGATAACTTCAAGGACGACGAGCCGCAGCGCGATGTCTGCATCGCAGGTCGACTGATGAGTCGCCGAGTGATGGGAAAGGCGTCGTTTGCCGAGATTCAGGACTCGAAAGGCCGCATTCAGGTGTACGTTTCGCGTGACGACCTCTGCCCCGACGAGAACAAAGACCTTTATAATGTCGTTTTCAAACGCTTGCTCGACATCGGCGACTTCATCGGTGTCAAGGGTTTCGTGTTCCGCACGCAGACGGGCGAAATCTCGGTTCACGCCAAGGAACTGACGCTGTTGTCGAAGTCGCTGAAGCCGCTGCCCATCGTGAAATACAAGGACGGCGTGGCCTACGATAAATTTGAAGACCCCGAACTGCGCTATCGCCAACGCTATGTCGATTTGGTGGTGAACGAGGGCGTGAAGGAAACGTTCCTGCAACGCGCCACGGTCATCCGCACGATGCGAAAAGTGCTCGACGAGGCTGGCTACACCGAAGTGGAAACACCGACGCTGCAGATGATTGCCGGCGGTGCAACGGCCCGTCCGTTCATCACGCATTTCAACGCGCTGAATCAGGATATGTATATGCGCATCGCCACCGAACTCTATCTGAAACGCCTCATCGTAGGCGGTTTCGAGGGCGTCTATGAAATCGGAAAAAACTTCCGCAACGAGGGAATGGACCGCAACCACAACCCCGAATTCACCTGTATGGAACTCTATGTTCAGTACAAGGACTATAACTGGATGATGTCGTTCACCGAAAAACTTTTGGAAACCATCTGCATCGCCGTGAACGGCACGACAGAACGAGAAATCGACGGACAAATCATCTCGTTCAAGGCACCCTATCGCCGCCTGCCGATTCTCGAAGCCATCAAGGAAAAGACGGGATTCGACTGCGACGGAAAGACGGAAGACGAAATTCGCCAGTTCTGCCTGTCGAAAGGACTCGAAGTCGATGAAACGATGGGAAAAGGAAAACTCATCGACGAGATTTTCGGCGAATTCTGCGAAGGCAGTTTCATTCAGCCGACCTTCATCACCGACTATCCCGTGGAAATGTCGCCGCTGACGAAGATGCACCGCTCAAAACCCGGTCTGACCGAGCGTTTCGAACTGATGGTGAACGGAAAAGAACTCGCCAACGCCTACAGCGAACTCAACGACCCGATTGACCAGGAAGAGCGTTTCATCGAGCAGATGAAACTCGCCGACAAAGGCGACGACGAGGCGATGATCATCGACCAAGACTTCCTGCGTGCCCTGCAATACGGAATGCCGCCAACCTCTGGCATCGGCATCGGCATCGACCGACTCGTGATGCTGATGACGGGCAAGACCTTCATTCAGGAAGTGCTGTTCTTCCCGCAGATGAAGCCCGAGAAGAAAATCCCGCAATCGACGGTGGCAGAGTGGGCGGAAATCGGTGTCGGCGAAGAGTGGGTTCCCGTGCTTCGCAAGGCCGGATTCAACCTCATTCAGAACATCAAGGACGAAAAAGCGCAAGGATTACAGCAGAAAATCGGCGACATCGTCAAAAAATACAAACTCGAACTGGTGAAACCATCAGTTGAGGAAATTCAGCTGTGGATTGAACGTGTATAATTGCGGAAAAATAGCGATTATCGGCGGCGGTTCGTGGGCAACGGCCATTGCCAAAATCGTGGTGCAGCACACGCATCACATCGGTTGGTATATGCGCCGCGACGACCGCATCGAAGACTTCCAGCGGCTCGGCCACAACCCAGCCTACCTGTCGAGCGTGCGCTTCAATGTCGATGAGATTCACTTCTCGTCAGACCTCAACAAAATCACCCAAGCCTACGACACGCTCATCTTCGTCACGCCCTCGCCCTACCTGAAAAGCCATCTGAAGAAGCTCAAGACGCGGCTGCGCGACAAATTCGTCGTCACCGCCATCAAGGGCATCGTACCCGACGAAAACCTGTCGGTTTCGGAATATTTCCATCAAGTTTTCGACGTTCCTTTCGAAAATCTGGCTTGCATCGGAGGTCCCTCGCACGCCGAGGAAGTGGCTTTGGAACGCCTTTCGTACCTGACCATCAGTTGTGCCGACGTCGAGAAAGCCCGCGCCTTCGCCGACCTGATTTCCTCGGAATTCATCAAGACGAAAATTTCCACCGACGTGCTCGGAATCGAGTATGCCTCGGTGTTGAAAAACGTCTATGCCATCGCCGCCGGCATCTGCTCAGGACTGAAATACGGCGACAACTTCCAAGCCGTGCTGATGGCGAACGCCATACAGGAAATGTCGCGCTTCGTCACCGCCCTGCACCCCATCGAGCGCAACATCTGCGACTCGGCCTATCTGGGCGACCTGCTCGTGACAGGCTACTCGAATTTCTCGCGCAACCGAACCTTCGGAATGATGATTGGCAAGGGCTACAGCGTGAAAACGGCGCAAATCGAGATGGAAATGATTGCCGAGGGCTACTACGGCACGAAATGTATGAAGGAAATCAACCGACGGATGCACGTGAATATGCCGATTCTCGATGCTGTTTACAATATTTTATACGAAGGAATCAATTCGCAGCGCGAAATCAAGTTGCTGACCGATTCGTTCCGTTGAATCATCACCAAATCGAATATTTTTCATCAAAAAACAGACAAAAAAATCATTTAAAATCAATCGAATATGAAGAAAAAAATTTTTACTTTGATGTTTTTGGCCTGCTCGACCGTGATGCAGGCTGGTGGACTGCTTCACAACACGAACCAAAGCATCGCGTGGCAGCGAATGATGGCTCGCGGTGCTACTCACGAAATCGACGGTGTGTTCACCAACCCTGCCGGTACGGCATTTCTCGGCCACGAAGGCTGGACGCTCTCGCTCAACATTCAGAGTGCAACGCAGAAGCGTGACGTGCTGACGACGTTTCCCCTGTTTCCGACGCAAGACCACACCAAACTTTATGAAGGTAAGGCCTCGGCACCTGTGATTCCCAGTTTCTATGCTGCCTACAAGCGCGGAAAATGGGCATATTCGGGCTTCTTCGGCTTCGTGGGAGGCGGTGGAAAGAGCTCGTTCGACAGCGGTCTGCCGATTTTCGATGCAGGCGTGATGGCTGGTTATTATAGTCAGACGGCGAATCTGAGAAACACTTTGGCCGAAAATCCTGCTACAGCCCCCGTTCTCAACGACCCGCGTATGGCAGGACTGCTTCCGCTCACCGCCGACAAGTACGACATCAACTCGTCGATAAAGGGTCGCCAGTATATCTACGGTCTACAACTCGGTGCCGCCTATCAAATCAACGAGCATTGGAGTGCGTTTGCTGGTTTGCGCATGAACTATTTCAGCGGCAACTACAAAGGTTTTGTCAAGGTGTTGCCCAACGCCACGACAGCAGGAACCGTACAGCAGCTGCGCATGGCCTACCCTACCCTCGCCGCCGCGTTGCCAGCATTGGTCAATAACAATGGCGAACTGGCGAACATCGAACTCGACTGCAACCAGACGGGTTGGGGCGTGACGCCGATTCTGAGCGTGAACTACAAGACCGGACCGCTGACTTTGGCCGCCAAATACGAGTTCAAGACCAAACTCGAAATCGAAAACGACACCGAGACTGCCATCGCCGAGCCTGCCGCCTTCGAGACAGCCCTCAACGACTACAAGCACGGTGTGAACACGCCCAACGACCTGCCGTCGGTGCTGTATGTGGCTGCCGGATACGAGATTATCCCCAACAAGCTGCGTGCAGCAGTGGAATATCACTACTACGACGACAAAAACGCTGGCATGGCGAAGGACAAGCAGAAAGCCCTGAGACACGGCACTCACGAGGTGCTCGCCGGAGTGGAATGGGACATCAACGAAACGTTCACCGTGAGTTGCGGCTACCAGAACACCGACTACGGCCTTTCTGACGACTATCAGACTCACACGGCTTTCTCGTGCGACAGCTACAGCATCGGTTTCGGCGGTGCCATCAACGTGTCAGAGAAAGTTCGCTTGAATCTGGGCTATTTCTGGACCACCTACAAGGACTACACCAAGGAAGTCGCTGCAGGCAATCCCGGCTATTGCAACACCACGTTGCCTGGCAAGGACGTTTACAGCCGCACCAACAAAGTGTTTGGCATCGGAATCGACTATAAATTCTAAGTCAAGAAGAAAAATAAATTCATTTTTTGCGCTCATTATCAACGATTTTTCGTAACTTTGCAGCCCGAAAAAGATTGTTTATTATATTTTAAAAAAAGGTAAAAAGATTATGGTTAGTTACAAAGAACTGGGACTTGTGAACACCCGTGAAATGTTCGCACGCGCCATCAAGGGCGGTTATGCCATTCCGGCATTCAATTTCAACAACATGGAGCAGCTTCAGGCCATCATCAAGGCTTCGAGCGACTTGAAGAGCCCCGTCATTCTGCAGGTGTCGAAAGGTGCCCGCAACTATGCCAACCAGACGCTTCTGCGCTATATGGCACAGGGTGCTGTGGAGTATGCGAAGGAACTGGGCTGTGAGCATCCCGAAATCAGCCTGCACCTCGACCACGGCGACAGTTTCGAGATTTGCAAGAGTTGTGTCGATACAGGCTTCTCGAGCGTGATGATCGACGGTTCGTCGTTGCCTTACGAGGAGAACGTCGCCCTGACGAAGAAGGTTGTGGAATATGCCCACCAGTACGATGTCACCGTCGAAGGTGAACTTGGCGTGCTGGCTGGTGTCGAAGACGAGGTGGTGGCCGAGGAAAGCCACTACACGAAACCCGAAGAGGTCATCGATTTCGTGAGCCGCACGGGTGTCGATTCTCTCGCCATTTCGATTGGTACGTCGCACGGTGCTTATAAGTTCAAGCCCGAACAGTGCACCCGCGACCCGAAGACCGGCAAACTCGTTCCGCCACCGTTGGCATTCGACGTACTCAAGGCCATCGAGGAGAAACTGCCTGGATTCCCCATCGTGCTCCACGGTTCGAGCTCTGTTCCGCAGGAGTATGTCGATATCATCAACGAAAACGGTGGCAAGTTGCCCGATGCCGTCGGCATTCCCGAAGAGGAGTTGCGTCAGGCCGCTGCCAGTGCCGTCTGCAAAATCAACATCGACTCTGACTCGCGTCTGGCCTTCACCGCTGCCGTTCGCAAGGTGTTTGCCGAGAAGCCGGGCGAGTTCGACCCGCGTAAATATTGCGGTCCTGCCCGCGACCTGATGATTGAGCTCTACAGCCACAAAATCAAGGAAGTGCTTGGCAGCGACAACAAACTAGCACAAATGTAATTCGCGGTTGCGAGTTTCAAAAATAGTTCGGCGGAGAAGTTTTTAGGCTTCCCCGCCGATTTTTTCTGTCATTTTTCTCGATTTTCCAAACGATTATTCGCATTTTTTCGTCAGTAAAGTTACTTCGTAGCCAGCATCGCGCAGCATTTTCAGCACGCCGTCGTCGCCTACCAAGTGACCAGCACCGAAGTCGAAAAGCGTTGGGGCTTCCTGCATCGCTTGCTTTATTTTCGGAAGCCACTTCTCGTTGCGTTTGGTAAATATGATATCGTTGGCTTTTGAAAATGCCTCTACATTCTTTATATTATTACTAAAAGCATCAAAATCTTCAAAATTGCAACTACGGGCAAATTCTTCCATTTTCCGAACAGTTTCGGATTCTTTTTTGTAGCTTTCCAGAATTTCATCGTAACGCTCAAGGAATTTCATAAGGGAATCGGTCATCGCTTCCAACGAAGGCATTTCCACAGGAAGGACGGTGCCGTTTTCTCCAATTTCATCCAATTCGCCCACTGTCCAACCTCTGTCGTATGCCTGTTGAATAATGGCTTTGTCGATTGGATTCTTCACTCCGGTCTGAATCATCCCTGATTTTGTCATCAGCGTTATCCAGATAAAACCCACATAAAATGAAGGCGAATAGTTCCACAAAGGTTTAGTAACAGAATCCCTTAAATTCGTATTGAATTTTTCAGAGAAAACATTCGTTAAAACCTCTGACTTCTCAGGCCCCAAATGCTCGAAAATGGTCATACTGTCGGGCAAAATCAGGCTTTCTTGTGCTCGTTGATTGTATTCAACTTGTCGTTGCTTGTCCACATAGTCTTTCTCTGTGTACAACTGCCTACACTGCGCCACGGCCTCCTGATATTCGGGAATGCTGTCGAGTAGTGAACCGTCGAGCGTGTGGACGGTGCCGATGATGTACGAAGGTTCTTTCAATTCGTTGCCCGTGATGCGGAAAATGAACTGAGCAAGGGTGATTCGAGGCCACGCCAAAGCGCAAAGGACAATGGCGGCAATCAAATGTTTCTTCTTCATCTTTTTCTATTTTTCAATGGCTTGTTCCTTGATGCTTTCGAGACCGCCCGTGATGGGATTGAGAATGATTTTCGAGGTTTGTTTCTTGCCGAAAAGCGCTCCGCTGAGGTTCTCGATGGTGCCGAACTGCGGGGCTTGGAAGTCGAGTTTTTTGATGGGCGCATTTCCATCGTAGAGCGTCGCGGTGGTCTTCACAGGCATATTCACGTTGAGGCCGATGTCATCCCTGTCCTTCTTTTTCGGCTCTTCGGGCTGTTGCGGTTTGGTTTCGGCAGCGATGCTAATATAATAAGGTGTACCTGAAAGGTCGTCGGAATCGACCAGACCGAAGTGGCGCGAGAAGCGGAAAAGCAGTTGCCGCTCGACGGGCTCGGTGGGGATGAATTCGAGCGTCAGTTCGGTGGTGTCGCGCTCGGTGACGCCCTCGAACACCTGCCGCAGAGCGCGTTCCTGCGTGTCGAGGCCGGCCATCATAATTTGCAGTTGCTGACCGTCTTTCGGCATAAATTCGGCCTGTCCGCGCTGCAGTTGGTTGCGGCTGTCGCGGATGTCGTAGATTTCCTGCGCGATGAGTTGCGCCATTTTCGCCGTGCTGCCTGCGGTGAGGATGTCCTCGTTCATATAATCTTTCGGATTCAGCGGTTTCGGCTTCGGTGCAGCCACGAATTTTGCAGGTTTTTCGACGGTTTTTCCCTCGGCATTGATGGCGAGCAGGATGCCGTTGTCGGTGCGTGCCACCTCGCTGATGCTATAACGCTTGTCGAGCGAAAGCGTGTAGCGCTTCGCCGTGTCGGGCAGGGCGAAAGTGGCGATTTGCGTGTCGATGAGGCGATAGGTCGTGCTCGGTTCCAGTTGCACGTCGTTTTTCTTCATATAGCGTTGCGCATAGCCCGCAAATTCGCCGGGTTGATAGTTCGTTTTCTCGACGAGAAGGGTCAGTCGCAAAGCCGTTTTCGGAAGGTAATAACTGGTGCCTTCGACGGTTTGGGCGGAAGCGACGGATGCAGCGCAAACAAGGGCTGCGACGAGGATTCGATGGATATTTTTCATTGTTTATTTTTATTGACGATTGTTTTTTTTCTCTTTTTTGACGATTCCCCTCTCTTTTGGGAGAGGGGTTAGGGGAGAGGCTTTAATTGTTAATTTGGAAAAACGCTTTCGGCAGATAGTTAATCAGGTCGCTGGCGATGAGGCTTTCCTGTCCGATGTCGCGTGCGGCGAGGTCGCCGGCCAGTCCGTGCAGATACATTCCGATTGTGCAGGCATCTTTCTGGTTGTAGCCACGCGCCAAAAGACCCGTGATGATGCCAGCGAGTACGTCGCCGCAGCCGGCTGTCGCCATTCCTGCGTTGCCCGTCGGATTGATGAAAACGTGGCCGTCGGGCATACAAAGTGCCGAGAAATGGCCCTTCAGAATGATGTAGGCATCGAGTCGTTCGGCCATATCACGAGCCTTCATCAGCCGGTCGTAGCAGCCATTGCTGGCATTGCCCGAAAGACGGTCGAACTCGGCGGGATGGGGCGTCATAATGATGCCTTTCGGCAGTTGCTGCATCCAAGCGCGATGGTTGGCGAGGATGTTGAGCGCGTCGGCGTCGAGCACGATGGGACACTGCGAACGGCGAATCTGCGCGATGAGCGCGATGGCGGTGTGTTCTTGCGTGCCAATGCCCGGTCCGATGCCGATGGCGTCGTAGGGTTGCGCGTCGATGGGCTCAGAGAAATGGGTGTCTTCGTGGTCGATTTGCAGAACAGCCTCGGGCACAGCGATTTGCATAATGGAATAGTTGCGTTTCGGTGTGCGAACGGTCACTTTTCCAACACCACTGCGCAGACAGGCTTTCGTGGCGAGAATGGCCGCGCCCGTCATTCCGTAACTGCCTGCGACGATGAGTGCGTGACCCATCTGACCCTTGTGGGCAAATTCGCCTCGCGGACGCAGCCGTGGACGAATGTCTTGCTCTTCGATGAGCGTGAATTGTGCGTCGGTGCGGGCGATGAACTCCTGCGAAAGACGGATGTCGAGCACGCGCACTTCTCCGAGATAGGGCTGATTGTCGGCCAAGAGCATCGCCAGTTTCAGATTGCCGAAAGTCAGCGTCAGGTCGGCGCGGATGATGTTCGCGTGGACGTTGTAGGTGTTGTCCTCGGTCATCAGTCCCGACGGGATGTCGATGCTCACGACCTTGCTCGGCGACTGGTTGATGTATTTCGCCAGCGACGCGAAGCCGCCTGCGAGTGGCTTGTTCAGTCCCGAACCGAACAGTCCGTCGATGACAAGTGTGTCGGCATCGAGTTTCGGCGGATCGAAATCGAGCGTCACCTCCGTGAAATTCTTGACGCGGTGGCCGTCGCCCAACCGTTTTTTGTTAATCGAGCACTCGTCCGACAGATTGTTGTGGATATTGAATAAATAGACCGACACCGTGTAGCCCTGTTCGCCGAGCATTCGCGCCACAGCCAGCGCGTCGCCGCCGTTGTTGCCCGGACCGGCGAACACTACAACATTCATCCGCGTGTCCCATCGTTCGGCAATGACGCGCGTCACAGCCTTCGCCGCCCTTTCCATCAGGTCGATGGAGCGAATCGGCTCGTGCTCAATCGTATAGGTGTCGAGCTCTCGAATCTGCGTTCCTGTAAAGATTTTCATCTGTTCATTGCTATGTTCAAACCGTGCAAAGATACGAAATTTCTGTGATATAGTGCAAGTTTTTTGGTATTTTCAATTTTTTTTCTTAATTTTGTGGGGCAAAAACAGAATTCTATCGAATTTAAAATTACGAAATATGAAAACATCTCGAAAAATCAAAGTCATTTTGTTTGTATTTTGTGCTTGGGCACAGTGTTCGACCATTCAGGCGCAGACGACGCGTGGAATCGGCATCTATCCGGGTGCTGCGGAGGAATTCTTCGGGCCGCAGATGGTGGCTGGCGACGGCTATCGGAACTTGGCGCAAGGGCGGATGGTCTATCAGTCGTCATCGTTCGACTTTAATATGACGGCGCAGTTGCTGACGGATGGGATTGTGGAACGAGGAAGGAAAAAGGATGGGCGAGGAATTCAGCCTGTTTTCCTTGAGGTTTCGACGCCCGACGGTCAGTTGCCACAGCGACAGCGCGAAAGCACGATTGACGGCAACGATTGGACGACGAGTTACGTGATGGGCAGCGACACGTGGCTGCAATATAAGTGGCACGGTGCAACGATTGAAGCCGACAAAATCGGCCTCATCGGAACGGTTGCCTATCGCGAAACGGACGCGACGGAGGGATATCGGATTCGGGTGTCGGTTTCCGACGACGGCAAGAGGTGGCGGCAGGTGGCGACGGTCGAGAACGATGGTCTGCCAGGAAAGGCATCGCGCAATCGAGTCAATTCCGACCCGAACAAAAACGCTGGAACCGACGACCTCCTGCCCACGCGAATCTTCGAAATCGACCTGCCTTTCACAGCGAAACAAACGTTTCGGCAGTTGCGCGTCGAGTTGCAGATGAAGGGAGCGGCCTACTGGGCATTCACGGAGAATCCGATTACTTTAGGCGGTCGTCGCGTGGCGAATTTGCTGCCTTCGACGGGCTTCACGAGTGCGTGGATGGTGCAGTCAGACCGCGACGAATGGGCTTGCATCGACCTCGGTGCGCCGTCGGAAATCGACCAAATCAAATTGCATTGGATTGAAAAACCGAAGAAATTCGAGGTGCAAGTGTCGGAAGACGGCAAAAATTTTACAGACTATATTCCTAAAAATATTCGAATGATTCATCCAAAGACAAGACTAATAAGCCATTTCCTTCCGATTTGTGTGAAGTCTCTCAATCCTTCCCCAGTCAAAGCCCGTTATATCCGAATTTTCATCCCCCAAACGGGAAAAAAAACGCAGCGCGTCATTTTGTCGGAAGTCGAAGTGATGGGACACGGTGGACTCGTGGCGAAACCGCACGCGGAAGTCGGTTGGAATCATCATCCTCAAAAATTCTTACTCGACGGTGGCGATTGGCGTTTGCAACGGGCTTCCGAGGTGAGCGCGACGGGTGAAAACATCTCGAAACAGGGTTTCGATGCCTCGTCGTGGACGGTGGCGACGGTGCCTGCGACGGTTTTGATGTCGTATGTGAACGCTGGAGCGCTGCCCAACCCCAACTACGACGACAATCTGCTCGGCATCAGCGAGTCGTTTTTCAACAGCAATTTCTGGTATCGTCGCGAATTCCGAGTGCCGCAGGAGATGCGAGGACAGCGTGTTTTCCTGAATTTCGACGGCATCAACTGGAAGGCCGACATTTGGCTCAACGGACAGAAAATCGACCGCATCAAAGGTGCGTTTATGCGTGGAAAAACCGACGTGACACGCTATCTGAACGAGGGTGTGAACGTGTTGGCAGTGGAGATTGAAAAATGCGCGAATCCGGGCGGTGCGAAACTCAAAAACGAGCAGACGACCGACTTCAACGGCGGCGTTCTCGGTGCCGACAATCCGACTTTCCACGCGACGGTTGGATGGGACTGGATTTCGACGATTCGAGGCCGCGACATCGGCATTTGGAACGATGTTTACCTGACTTCGACCGCCAACGATGTGACGCTGAGCGACCCCGTCGTGAGCAGTAGGGTGGCGATTGTTGGCAGCGACACGTTGGCGACGATGCTGCCGAGCGTCATCCTGAAGAATTATTCCGAAAACGCCTTGGAAGGCACGCTGCACGGTTGGGTTGGCGACATCAAATTCGAGAAAACCGTTGCCCTCGCAGGTGGCGAGGAACGCCAAATCGACTTCCAACCCGCCGATTTTCCGCAACTTCGCGACCAGAAAATGAAACTTTGGTGGCCGAATGGCTATGGCGAGCCCCATCTCTACGATGCTGGCTTCAGTTTCTCAACGGCTTCCAACCCAAACCATTCCCAAAAGGAAAAAACGGTCAATTCCCAACTGTCAACTGTCAATTATAAAGCTGGCATTCGCGAAATGACCTACGCCGAGGTCGAAACGCGCCTGCAAATCTTCGTAAACGGACAGCGATTCGTGCCACTCGGCGGCAACTGGGGCTTCTCGGAGAACAACCTTTGCTATCGCGGTCGCGAATACGACGCGGCGGTGCGCTACCATCGTGAAATGAACCTAAACTGCATCCGAAATTGGGTCGGACAGACGGGCGACCGCGAATTTTACGAGGCTTGCGACCGCCACGGCATCATGGTTTGGCAAGATTTCTGGCTGGCAAACCCCGTCGATGGTCCCAACCCCGACGACAATGAAATGTTCCTGAAAAACGCACGCGACTATGTGCTTCGCATCCGTCAGCATCCCAGCATTATGCTCTACTGCGGACGCAACGAGGGCTATCCGCCGAAGGCCATCGACGACGGTCTGCGCCAACTCGTTAGCGAACTCAATGGCGAAAAAATCAACGCCCAACAGCCATCGCCGATGCTTTACATCTCGTCTTCGGCAGACGACGGCGTGAGCGGTCACGGACCGTATTGGGCGATTCCCGCGAAGGAATATTTCGAGAAACAGACGGGAAAACTGCATACCGAGCGCGGAATGCCGAACATTATGACCTACGAGGGACTTTCTCGGACGTTGCGCCCCGAACACCTCTGGCCGCAGAACGAATTTTGGGGTCAGCACGATTTTACGCAACAGGGCGCACAGCGTGGCGCGTCGTTTAACGCACTGATTTCCAAGGGATTCGGTCGGCCGAAAGATGCCCGCGAGTTCACTACCCTCGCCCAATGGCAGAACTACGACGGCTATCGCGCAATGTACGAAAGCACGAACCACGACCGTCAGGGCCTGCTCATTTGGATGAGCCATCCCACGTGGCCGTCGATGGTTTGGCAGACCTACGACTACTATTTTGAACCCACCGCCGCCTATTTCGGCACGAAAAAAGCCTGCGAACCGCTGCACGTGCAGTGGAATGCGCTGACCGACAGCGTCGAAATCGTCAATCGCACGGCTTCCGAGCAGAAATTTCTCACGGTCGAGGCGCTGCTGTTCGACAAGAATGGTCGCGAACTGGCCTGCGAAGACTGTGTCATCGACGTGAAATCCGACGAGACGCGCCCCGCGATGCCGATTCCGAGCCTCTCGCGCCTGCTTTCGACTGAAAAAGTCGGTTTCCTGCGCCTTCGAATGACCAATTCCAATGCCGAATTGCTTTCGGAAAACACCTATATCTGCGCAGCCGAAACGGGCGACTATCAAGCCTTGAAAGAACTGCCGCAGGCCGAACTCAGCATCGAGAAATCTGCTCTTCGACAAACCGAATGTGGCACGGTTTCCTGCACGGTGACGCTCGAAAATCGCGGTCGAGTGCCTGCCGTGATGCTTCGCTTGAACTTGAAGGCTGCCGACGGCGACCAAATCCTGCCCGTCATCTATTCCGACAACTATTTCCACCTGCTTCCGAACGAAAAACGCAGCGTCTGTATCTCTTGGAATTGTCGCGATGCCAGAGATTCGCAGCCAGTCGTCGAAATTAGTGGCTATAATGTTGCCGAGAATCAATAAAATACTAAAAAAATAAGCCCACCCCGAGAAGGGGTGGGCCTCACTACTTTCCACCTGAGGCGGAAAATGGTTACAAATCTTTATCAAGATTTTACATCTTCACACATTTTACCCAAAGAGTTTCGGTCGAATTGGGTAACGTCATTTTCAATTCCGCAGTCGAACCTGTAAGCGAAATTACAGTATAAACCATGTAAACATTGCCGCTTACGAAAGTTGTAATGGTGTTTCCCTTTGCTGTATAGGTTCCCGAACCATTTCCAAAATAACCACTACCAGAATACGTTCCGTCAGATTTGAAAGTGGCCGTAGTCGTCTTAAAAGGCCATTTTAAATAGGAACCACTTTCGGACATTTTGACTTCGCTCATTTTCCACGTTCCATAGAGAACCTCTTTGGAATAATTGAAATCATCGTCGTCGTCACTGCTGCATGAAGCAAAACCTACACTCAAAATTGCAACCGTCAGTGCGGCCATTACGTTTAAATAAAACTTTTTCATTGCTTTAAAAATTTTGTTGGTTAAAAATAAATTAGAATTCATATCCTACCTTGATGGCAATGCCCTCGGTATTCAGTTTTCTTGGTGAAGTTGTATAGTTCATATTTTTGTAACTTATAAAACTATTAAATGTTTCGAATTCAAGTTTTTCAGTAGTATAGCCCACTGAAACATTTACGGCCTGTTTCTCATTTACAGCAAAGCGGCAACCAGCGGAAATATTCAGATAAAGGCCGCCATTATTTGTTACATAAGTACCTGCCTTTCCATCAACAAAAGGTGTAATTTTCCCTTTGCTGAAATTGACTCTCAAATTAGCGAACACAGGAATGTCAACCTTGCTTTCGCGTTGGTCAAGAGGAATGTCCATCCCCTTTGTCTTATATTCGGGCATAAAATGTAGGCCTAAACCGCCACCCACAAAGAAGAAGGGATTGATTTGATAACCATGCGACGAGTTAATCTCAAAACGACCAAATTCATAGTCGCCAATACCAATTGTGTAACCACCATCCACGAATCCGCGATAGCAATTTTCTGAAATGTTTTGTGCAAACAACATCTGTGATGCAAATAGCACTACTGAAAAAATTAATTTTCTTTTCATTTTGTCTGATATTTAAATGTTAATACTATAAAACCTTTCTATTGTCAGCACTAACATTCTATTACAAGAAGAAAGCGCAGACTTTCACTATATCTCGGTCAGGCCTACCACAGCCCTATATCTCTATGTGAAATCTACGCTAATACGTATACTTCACCGAGATATAATGTTGCTCTTTCTTCTCTATTCGAGGTGGTAGTTCGACCGAGAAATGAGCCATCCGATGTTGTGTCTCTTTCAAAACACGATGCAAAATTACACAATTTTCTGAAAAATCCATCCTATTTCGTGGAAAAACTGCAAATTTTTTAGTAACTTTGCACTCAAATTTAATGCAATCAAGTAAAAACAATGGGTACCGTAAAAATTTTGGACAAGACGTTCCGCACGTCGATTCCCGAGAGTGAGATTCTGCAGCGCGTAAAGGCCGTGGCAGAGCGTATTAACCGCGATATGGCGGACAAGAATCCGCTGTTTCTGGCCGTGCTGAACGGTTCGTTTATCTTCGCCGCCGACCTGATGCGCGAAATCACGATTCCAAGCGAGATTTCGTTTGTGAAACTGGCGTCGTACGAGGGCACGACCTCGACAGGTAAAATCACGGAGGTAATCGGCATCAACGAGGATTTGTCGGGGCGCACGGTCGTCATCGTGGAGGACATTGTCGATACGGGTCTGACGATGCAGCGGATGATTGAGTCGCTCGGCACGCGCAACCCTGCGTCGGTGCATATCTGCGCGTTGCTAGTGAAGCCCGATAAGTTGCAGGTCGATTTGAACATCGAATATGCGGCGATGGAGATTCCCAACGATTTCATCGTGGGCTACGGTCTCGACTACGATCAGCAGGGACGCAATCTGAGGGATATTTATACGATTGTGGAAGAGTGAAAAATGAAAAGTGAAAAGTGAAAAATCTTTTATAAATAACATTTCAAAAATGAAAAATATTGTGATTTTCGGTGCGCCCGGTTCTGGCAAGGGAACGCAGAGCGACAAAATGATTGAGAAATACGGCTTTGAGCATATTTCGACAGGCGATGTGCTGCGGAGCGAGATGAAAAACGGTACGGAACTCGGCAAGACCGCCAAGCAGTACATCGACCAAGGGCAACTCGTGCCCGACCAGTTGATTGTCGATATGCTTGCGTCAGTCTATGACAAGTTCGGCGCCGACCACAAGGGCGTGATTTTCGACGGTTTTCCGCGCACGATTCCGCAGGCCGAGGCGTTGAAGGCGATGCTGGCCGAGCGCGGTCATAAGGTGGCTGCGATGATTGAACTCGACGTGCCTGAGGACGAACTGATGAAGCGGCTCGTGTTGCGCGGTCAGATGAGCGGACGCAGCGACGACAACGAGGAAACCATCAAAAAGCGTCTCGACGTCTATCACAGCCAGACTTCGCCGCTCATCGAGTGGTATGAGCGTGAGGGCATCCGCAACCACATCGACGGACTCGGCGAACTCGACCGAATTTTCGGGGATATTTGCTGTGTCGTGGACAATGTTGAAGGTTGAATTTTGAATGTTGAATTGTCGCTGTCGCGATTGTGAATTGAAAATTTTGAATTGCAGCACAGCAAAACTCAACATTCATCATTCGCAATTCGTCATCGGCGGAGCCGATAAGTCAAAATTACTTCCCTTCGGTCAGTGACCGTTGGTTCAAAATTCAAAATTCAAATATGGCCGAATCAAACTTTGTCGATTACGTGAAAATCCTGTGCCGTTCTGGAAAGGGCGGTCGCGGGAGTATGCACTTGAAGCACGTGAAGTACAACTACAACGCTGGCCCTGACGGCGGCGACGGCGGACGCGGTGGCGACATCATCCTGCGCGGAAACCACAATTACTGGACCCTGCTTCATCTGCGCTATCAGCGGCATTTGTTCGCTGAACACGGTGGCAACGGCGGCAAGGACAAATGCCACGGTGCCGACGGCAAGGATTTGTATATCGACGTGCCGATTGGAACGGTCGCCTACAACGCCGAGACGGGAAAATTCGTCTGCGACGTGAACTACGACGGGCAGGAAGTGGTGCTGCTGAAGGGCGGTCGTGGTGGTCTGGGCAATTTCCAGTTCCGCTCGGCCACGAATCAGGCACCGCGCTACGCCCAGCCCGGTGAACCGATGCAGGAAATGATGGTGATTCTCGAACTGAAACTGCTGGCCGATGTCGGTCTGGTGGGCTTCCCGAATGTAGGAAAATCGACGCTTGTGTCGTCGTTGTCGAATGCGCGTCCGAAAATCGCCAACTATCCTTTCACGACGATGGAACCGAGCCTCGGCATCGTTGCCTACCACGACGGAAAATCATTTGTGATGGCCGATATTCCGGGCATCATCGAGGGTGCGAGCGAGGGACGCGGACTCGGTCTGCGTTTCCTGCGCCACATCGAGCGAAATTCGCTGTTGCTCTTTATGGTTCCGGGCGACACCGACGACATTCGCCGTGAATACGAGATTCTGCTCAACGAACTTCGCCAGTTCAATCCCGAAATGCTCGGAAAACATCGCGTTTTGGCTGTTACGAAGTGCGATTTGCTCGACGAGGAACTGATGGAAATGCTGCGCCCGACGCTGCCCGACGACCTGCCAGTGGTATTTATTTCTGCCGTGACAGGCTTCGGACTCGACGAATTGAAAGAGGTTCTTTGGCGCGAACTCAATGCCGAATCGAACAAACTCGAAGTCATCACCTCGACCGACACGCTCATCCATCGCGACAAGGATATGCGCCGAATTGCGCAGGAATTGTCAGACGAAGGCGAGGACGACGAAATTTTGTTCATCGACGAAGACGAAATCGAAGAAATCGAAGATTTCGACGAAGATTTTTCTGAAGAATAATCCCGTAAATCGAAAAAGGCTCCCCTCCCGTGGGGAGGGGTTGGGGGTGGGTTCTTATTTCCTCTTCCGATTAGCCCGTTGCTCTCTGTATTTCGCCTTCTGACGAGCCGAACCAGAGCCGTGAGCCCCCGTGATATAGGCCTTTTTCTTGGCCTTCGTCTTCACCTTGTCGCTGTCGGGCTGTTTCTTTCCGCCACCTCGACCGAAAGAAATGCCGTTTTCGAGTATATATTGAAAATCATCACTCATATTTACAATGTACAATTTACAATGTGCAACTTGGTTTATTTTGTCATTTCCACTTCGATTCGACCGATATAGATGCCGTGCTTGCCGTTCTGGTCAACGGGAATCCTGCGACCGTCGAGGTCGGTGATGTAGTGCAACTTCCCGAAATAACTGTGCGAATGGCCGCCAAGCACGAGGTCCACTCCCTTCGTCTTGGCGAAGGCGCTGTTGTCACACTCTGGCCATCCGACGCGCTTCTCAGGCGGTGTAGAGTCCCATCCGAGGTGCGAAATGCAGATAATCAGGTCGCACTTCTTTTTCTTCAGAATCTTCACCATTTCGTTGGCGCAGGTGGCTGGGTCGAGGTATTTCACGCCCGGATAATTCTTCTGCGCCACGAGTCCGTCCATTTCGGGCGAAAGTCCGAAAACGCCGATTTTCAGGCCGTTCCGACGGATAATGACGTAGGGTTTCACGACATCTTCAGCCACCGTGCCCGTAAAATCGTAGTTCGAGCAGACAATCGGGAAATTCGCCATACGGAACAGCCGCGCCATATTATCCAGACCGTAGTCGAACTCGTGGTTGCCGATGGTCGCCGCGTCGATGCCCATCTGGTTCATCAGCCCGACTTCCACATCGCCCTTGAACAGCGTGTAGTAGGGCGAACCCTGACTGAAATCGCCGCTGTCGAAGTAGAGCAAATCGGGATTTTTCGCCCGTTCTTCCTTGAGCATCGCAATGCGCCGCAGATAACCGCCCCGACCAGCCAGAAGCGTGTCGGCGAGGTTCTCGCTCAGCGGCATAATGCAACTATGCGTGTCGTTTGAATGCAGAATCAACAACTTTTTCTGCTTTTGGGCCGATGTCGTCAAACAAAGCGACAACAGCAGTGCCAAACTTCCTATTTTTTTGATTAAATTTCTGTTCATATCCTTAATTTTATTATATTTCATTCCTCGTTTATCGAATCTCGTTTATCGAGAATCGAATCTCACTTCACAACCACACGACCTTCGACCTTCGCATCGACCACTCGACCCTCGGCTTTGGCCTCTTTGAAGAACTCCATAATGACAAAACGCACGTTGTTCCGCTCTTCTTGCGGCGAAACGACGTCGGTACCTTCCTTGAACACCGTCAGACCGTCGTTGCCCTGCGCCAGATAGTCGAGCGTCGCCACGCGATAGTTCGCCTGCGGGTCGATTTCCTTGCCGTGAAGCCGCGCCGACAGCAATTTTCGCTCGGAAATGGTCAGTTCCACGCCATGACTCACGCCCTCGCCGCCGCGACTCGCCATCTGACCGAACAATTCAAGCAATTTCTTGCCCGAAAGCGTCAGGAAGCAAATTTTGTTCTCAAACGGAGCCATATCGATGATATTGCCCCAAGTGACATCGCCTTCGGCCAATGCCGCACGGATGCCACCCATATTGTAAACCGCCAAATCGGGTTTCTCGTTAAACTCCTTGCCACCCCAGACGAGAATGTCGGCCAGCAGGTTCGACAAAGGACTTTCAGGTCGATTCGCCGCCATATATTTCGCCACTTTTCCCACCACCGGTTTCATCATCGAATCGACTGTGTGCTGATAGGGCGCAATAAATGCTTGTGCGGCAGCGTCGGGCTGTCGGTCGTAGCGACTGTCAATCAAAATTCTGCTTCGCTCGATACCTGTCATGCGGTAGGGCGTGGAACACGACACCATCATCAAGGCCATCGCAGCGACAAAAAAGTGTTTTTTACAATATTTCATGTCTTCAAATTGTTGATTTCGATTGCAAAGATACTGGTTTTCGGGCATTTTCCAAAGAGAAAAAGTAAATTTTTCCATATTTTTTTTGTTCATAGCGAAATTATTCGTACCTTTGCAGCCGCTTTTCGGCGTAACCGCTGGTCGTGGAAGAGTCACGGGCCATGTTGCGTTGGAACGACAACCAACTTTAATTCATATTGAAACAATGAACACAAATCTGATCAAAGTTGCTGAAGAAGCATTTGCAACCGGCAAGGAGTTCCCGAGCTTCGGCCCTGGTGACACCATCACTGTCGCTTACAAAATTGTCGAGGGCTCCAAGGAGCGCATTCAGCTTTATCGCGGCGTGGTCATCCGCATTTCGGGCCACGGCGACAAGAAGCGTTTCACCGTCCGCAAAATGTCGGGCACGGTGGGTGTTGAGCGTATTTTCCCGATTGAGTCACCGAGCATCGAGTCGATTGAGGTGAACAAGCGTGGTAAGGTGCGTCGCGCCAAACTCTACTATCTCCGCGGCCTCACTGGTAAGAAGGCTCGCATCAAGGAGAAGCGCGTCAATACGAAGAAGGCGTAAGTGCCAAGATAGAAACGGCTCAATCCTCTTGGAATGAGCCGTTTTTATTTTCCTGAAAGTCTGGTTTCTGTTTCTCACCGATGTTTTTCATCGAATAGTTTTCCTCGGCACTCGTCTCGCCGTGGATGGCCTTCTGAAGACCCTCCCAGTCTTGAAATCCGACGAAAAGCGACAGTCGGTCGAGCGTTTCCTTCTTCGGTTTTTTCATACTAATGTGCATTGTTTGATGGTTTTCGCGACAAAGATACGAAAAAAAATCGAGATTCTGACACAAAAAGACGTATTTTTTCATCACAATCGAGTCATTTTTTGTAATTTTGCAGACCATCACAAAGGCGTATGAATACAGAAAATCATCAAAACGACGATCGGAATCTGCCCATCGACTATAGGGCCATCATCGACCATTATTATGGCGAGGGCGATAGCGAATTGAAATCGCTGTTGCTCACCCACAGCCGCGACGTGGCCAACAAGGCACTGCGCATCTGCGACAAGCACCCCGAACTCCCTCTCGATCGCGATTTCGTCGAGGCCGCCGCCATGCTCCACGACCTGGGCATCATCGGCTGCGATGCCCCAAAAATCCATTGTCACGGCACCGAACCCTACATCCGTCACGGGATCCTCGGCGCAGAAATGCTGAAAAACTATCAACTATCAACTATCAACTATCAACTATTAAGAGTCTGCCAACGCCACACTGGTGCCGGCATCTCCCGCGCCGAAGTCATTGCGCAACGGCTTCCACTCCCATTACCCGACGACGACAGCGAGCCCTACATGCCCGAAACGCTTGAAGAAAAACTCGTTTGCTACGCCGACAAATTTTTCTCGAAAACCCGTCTCGATCATGAAAAGACGCTCGAAGAGGCCGAGCGAAGCCTTGCAAAATTCGGTTCCGAAGGCGTTTTGCGCTTCCGCGAATGGGCACAGCTGTTTGAATAAATGTAAAATATCCATAAAAAAGCGCCAAAGGTAAATTTTTCGGCCTTTCAACCGTTCAGCCTTTCATCTTTTTTCGTACCTTTGCACCCTGAATGAAACGCAAGACATTCGTTTTCATCGTGCTGACAATGCTACTGCTGACGCTGGGCAGTTGTCGGCACGGATTGCGGCAGACGCTGACGAACATCGCTTCCGAATTGGGGAACGTTGTTCCGAACGAACAGGCTGAGGCGACGGAAGAAACCTCGGCCAATGGTGTTGTGTCGGCAACGGAAGCGCCTCAGAAAAGTGATTCCACGACAGTTTTACAACCAGAAACGAGCCATTCCACCGAAAACGAAACCACTGACTCCATTCTCCCGAGAAACGACGACGAAATCATCGCGGAAACGCCGAAATTAGAGGTCGATACGACCGCGATGGACTCGCTCGAACTGGCCGTCTATCGCCACAACCGCGCCATCGACGACAGCATTCGACTCGACTCGCTCAACCGCCGTCGCAAAAACGGCATCGACTCGCCTGTGGAATACGTTGCGAACGACTCTATCGTCTATTACGCTGGCTCGAAAATGGCCTATCTCTACGGTCAGTCGAACGTGAAATATCAAAACATGGACCTCAAGAGCGAGCAAATCCACATGAACATGGATTCGAGCCTGGTCTATTCGACGGGTGTGGCCGACTCGCTGGGCAAACTCACGGGAACACCGGTGTTCCAAATTGGCAGCGACACCTACGAAAACGACACGATGTCCTTTAATTTCAAGTCGAAAAAAGGCTTGATTAAGAACGTCTATACGCAGCAGGAAGATGGATTTTTGTTTAGCGAGGTGTCGAAACGCATGGATTCGGGCGACGCTTATCTGGCGAAAGGCCGCTACACGACCTGCGACGCCGACCATCCCGATTTTTATATTGCCATTTCGCGGGCAAAACTGCGCCCGGGCAAGGATGTCGTGTTCGGTCCGGCCTACCTCGTGGTGTGCGACGTGCCGCTGCCACTCGCCATTCCCTACGGCTTTTTCCCCTTTACGAAAAGTTATTCGAGCGGTTTTATTATGCCAACCTACGGCGACGAAAACGACCGTGGTTTCTACCTGCGCGACGGCGGCTACTACTTCGCCATCAGCGACAAAATCGACCTGAAACTGCTCGGTGAAATCTATACGAAGGGCTCGTGGGGCATTTCGGCGGCAACCAACTACCGCAAACGCTACAAATACAACGGTTCGTTCTACTTCGGCTACCAAGACACGCGCACTGGCGACAAAGGAATGCCCGACTACCAGCGTCAGGAGAGTTTCAAATTGCAGTGGAGCCACCGCCAAGACCCGAAGTCGAACCCCTACAGCACACTTTCGGCCAGTGTGAACTTCGCTTCGTCGAGCTACGAGCGCAACAACCTCACGTCGATGTACAACCCGCAGGCGATGACGCAATCGACGCGAACATCGTCGGTATCGTGGAGCACGACGTTCTCGAGTATCGGATTGTCGCTTTCATCGACCATGAATTTGTCGCAAAACATGCGCGACACCACAATTTCGATGACGTTACCCGACCTAAACATCTCGATTTCGCGTTTCTACCCCTTCAAACGCAAGAAAATGGCGGGAAAAGAACGGTGGTACGAAAAAATTTCGATGAGTTACACGGGACATTTTTCCAATTCTATCACCACGAAAGAAGACAAATTGTTCAAGTCGAATCTCGTCAAAGACTGGCGCAACGGAATGCAGCACCAAATCCCCATCAGCGGCTCGTTCACGCTGTTCGACTACCTGAACATCAACCCCTCGTTCAACTTCACCGACCGCATGTACACCTCGAAAATCATGCGCACGTGGGACGAAGGAACGCAGAAGGAAATGGCCGACACAATCTATGGTCTGCACAATGTCTATAACTGGAACCTGTCGATTTCGGCATCGACGAAACTCTATGGCTTCTGGATTCCATCGAGAAAAATTTTCGGCGACAAAATCGACCGCATCCGCCACGTCATCACGCCGCAGATTTCGTTCAGCTTCGCACCCGACTTCGGCGACTCGCGCTACGGCTATTACGAAACCTATCAGAAGACCGACGCGCAGGGCAATGTGTCGCTCGTGCAATATTCGCCCTATCAGAACGCGCTCTACGGAGTGCCCGGTCGCGGTCGAACGGGAAACATTTCACTCGATATTGCCAACAACATCGAAATGAAAGTTCGCGCTGGCGACGCAGACACCGTCGATTTCAAGAAAATCAGCCTGATTGACGAACTCGGCATGTCGATGTCGTACAACATGGCGGCGAAAGAACGACCGTGGAGCGATTTGAACGTGCGACTGCGCCTGAAACTGACGAAAAGCTACACGTTCAACATGAATGCCGTCTTTGCCACCTATGCCTACGAACTCGACGAGAATGGACGGCCTTATCTGGGCACGCGAACTGAATACAGCTATGGTCGTTTCGGTCGATTCCAAGGCATGTCGCAAAACATTTCCTACACGCTGAATCCCGAGAAAATCAAGCGGTGGTTCAGCCGAGAAAAGAAAGACGAGAGCAATCGCGACACCGACCCCGACGACGGTATCGACACCGAACGCGAGTCGAACATCGACAACACGATGATTGAAGGTCAGCGAAAGACGCGACAGCGCGGTAGCAGCGGCAAGGCCGAAACCGACGACGACGGCTACATGGCGTTCAAAATGCCGTGGTCCCTCACGTTCGGCTACGGAATCACGATGCGCGAGGACACCGACCCCGAAAAATTCAACAAAAAAAGGATGCGCTATCCCTATAAATTCACGCAAACGCTCAACGTCAGCGGAAATCTGCAATTAGCAGAGGGATGGAACATCGCTTTTTCTTCGGGCTACGACTTCGAGAACAAGAAAATCTCGATGACGACGGCCTCTCTCCAGCGCGACCTGCATTGCTTCAACATGTCGTGCTCAGTTGTGCTTGCGCCTTACACAAGCTACAACTTCACGTTCCGTTGCAACGCCGCCACGCTCACCGATGCGCTGAAATACGACAAACGCTCAGGACAATCGAACGCCGTGCAGTGGTATTAACGGCTCATGTCGAAGCCGATGCGCACGCCGTCGTAGTTCTTGCTCAAGTCGCCGATGGTCTGCAAACTCGAATTGCCACTGATGGCGGCCAAAGTCTGCATCACGGAAAGCAGTTTTTTCGACTCAAACAGAATGCTCATGCCCGTCGTGGTCTTTTTCGCATAGGCGGGCAACGTGAAAAACATCGTCTTCAGCGTTATTTTGCACTCGTTCTGATCGTAGGTATAAGTGCCGCTAATCGATTTTCCTGCGACTTTTCCTGCGAACTGACCGTCCTGCGTAAACTGAAGAACCGTGTTCGACGACTTGATGCCCACGCCGCTATAATACGAGGCCAATTTTTCCTTCACCGTCGTGGCAGCCACCTCGCCGCCAGCCTTTGCCAGCAGGTTCTCCGACGTAAATGCTGCGCCGGGCTGTTTGTACTGCCAAGTGCCAATCAAATCGGCCTGCGACGGTTTGTCTAGTCCGATGACACTCGTCAGAATGTTGCCAATTGTCTGTCCATTCGTGGCGGCTCCGAGCACACTGCCCAAAATATTGCCAAGCCCACTGGAATCGCCTGTTCCCATCGTTCCACAAGCGGTCAGAGCCAGCACTGCCAACCCTGCCAAAATCGTTTTCGTTTTTTTCATTTCGTTCTTATTTGATTGTTAATATTATTATTCAAAAATCGTTCCTCCTTCCTCGAAACTCGTCCCTCGAAAAATCCCTATATAATATAATAAGGTGTACGACGAACGACTCCTACCGCTCGCGTCCGAACAACCGAAGTAGATAAAGGAACAGGTTGATGAAGTCGAGGTAAAGCGACAACGCACCCATCAGCGCCACTTTCTGCGCCGTCTCGCCCATATCAGCCTGCATCATCAGCATCCGCTTGATTTTCTGCGAGTCGTAAGCCGTCAAACCAACGAAAATCAGCACGCCAATCACCGAAACGACGAGGTCCATCAGCGAACTTCTCAGGAAAATGTTCACCACACCTGCGATAATCAATCCAATCACCGCCATGATGAGCAATTTGCCCCACGAACTCAAGTCGCTCTTCGTGAAATAGCCATAAACCGCCATTGCACCGAACGTTCCAGCCGTCACAAAAAAGGTTTTCGTGATAATTTCTGGCGAATAGGCGAAGAAAATCGTCGCCAGCGTCGCACCGTTCAACACCGAATAAACGATGAACATCAGTGTGGCCTTCGTCAGCGACAACTTCTCAATCCGAGCCGAAACCCAGAACACCAGCACCAATTCAGCGATAATCAAACCGAAGAAAATCAGTTTGTTCCCGAAAAT
>Ga0310690_10002809_pt1 | contig 27525 bp, 22 predicted proteins | sample AusTroGonzalo_MG_2_FD_207661 | JGI IMG/M metagenome (GOLD analysis project Ga0310690, IMG submission 207661) | Bovine rumen microbial communities from tropical cattle in Woodstock, Queensland, Australia - Gonzalo_04 (v2) (version 2) | ecosystem: Host-associated > Mammals > Digestive system >...
CTTCGCAGGGTGGGACGAAAACGTGCTGTGGCACCATTCGACCCCCTACGTCACCACCGAAAACGTGTACAACGTGTCGGTGACAATGTCGCTTGCTTTCGACCAAAAGTTCGTGGGCGGCGAGTGGTCCTTCGCCGGTATGGTGGAGGACGACGAGGGCACCTACGTCTTCGATAGCGAAGGCGGCGATTTCATTCTCTACAACGCCGCCATTGCCGCGCATCGCCGCATGACGCGCTATTCGCCCGTGGCCACACCCGCGGTGGTGTACCAAAAGAGCAAATCGGGCGCCTACGTCTACTATACCGATTGGGTACGCTACGACAGCGAAGACCCCAATCACAACGGCTTGGACCGCTATACCAAAGACACCATTCTCGCCACGCCCTACGTCTACGTGGAGGCGGCGGACGGCGCCTACGTCTACGTGGACGGCGTGCACGTCGCCTATGACGCCGACAAGCACCAAGGCAAGACGCGCTACACCCGCGCGGGCACGGCCAACGTGATTTATCGCGAAGGCACCGACGGGCTTTCGCGTTTGGTCCTCGACCCCAACAAAGTGGATTATTTGAGCACCGAGGCCTATCCCGCCTTGGTGGTGGTCAAGTTTACCGACAACACCTACGCCGTCTTGGAGGCGGTGTGGGATTTGTCCGCGCTGAAGTCCGTCTCGCCCGAGCAGGACTATACCGAGACGGTCGCGCTGTACATTCCCAAGGCCCAGTTCCTCGACGACGTGTATATGCGCATCGAGTCCACCAAGCCCAAGTCCACCTACTATAGAGTGGATTTGAAAGAGCAGAAAGACGAGCACGGCGACGTGGTCACGGACGAGCACGGCAATCCCGTGTATGAGGCCGAATCGGACGAGCACGGCAATCCGCTTTTGGACGAGCACGGCAACGTGGTCTATAAGGCCAAGTTGAGCGAGGACGGCTTCTATACGGGCGGACAAAACGAAGTGACCCTTACCCTCTTGGGCACCGAATTGGGCGTGGACGGCAAGGAGCATTTGGTCGTCAACGACCTGACCTCCGAAAAGCGCCTGCACAGCCTCATCTGCGGCTGCGACAAAGAGGGCTGCAAAGGCTATCTCTACTTCGACTACGGCGACTCCACCACCGAGAACGCGCGTTTCGCCATCACCGAGTGGAAGAATCTGTCCGCCATCGCCGACGCCTTGGCGGCGGCCGCGCAGGAGAACAAGGACGTGCCCTTGCAGGAGTTGTCCTTCTCGGTGTCTATCATCGCCGTGGCGCACAACAGCGAGAACAGCCTCACCATTCACGTGCAGGCGTCCAACATGAGCGACATCGTCTACACCGAGGACGGTATGCCCTTGGTCGCCAGCTCTATGTCCTCGGCGGGCACCAGCGTCTACAGCATGGAGGCCGTGGGTACCGCGCTCACCGTAGACCCCTACGTGGCCGATATCTTCTCGGCCGCCAACTATCCCAAGGAGTTGCGCTTCACCTTGGGCGACAAGACGGGCTACGCCTACGTAGACAGTTGGGACTTGTCCGCCTTGACGGGCGTCACGCCCTACAACGGCGCCACGACCACCGTATACGCGCAGATTGCGACGCCTTTCGGCAACGTCAGAGTTGCGGCCCCCATCACGGTCAAGCGCCGCATCATCCAATCGGTCAAAGTGGACGGCTCCCTAAACCGCTTCATCTACGTCAACGCCATGAGCGCCCAGCCCTTCGGCCCCGATATCCTCGAGGAGAACGGCCGCACCTATGCGCAGAAGACGGTCGAGGTCAAGTTCGAGGGAGACGATTTGGCCTACCATATGACCATGCGCTACGACATCACCGATTATGTGGCGCCCTACTATCCCACCGCGCTCTCCTCCGAGGCCATCGACATCGCGGTCGGCAATGCGGCGGGCGGCTATCAGACCATCTCGGGCTACAGAGTGTTCACCGACGCCAACTACGTGATGACGGTGAAAGTGCCCGAGGACGACGCCGCTTATCCCTTGCTGAAAGCGTATCTCAAGGACGGCGGCGGCAACTGGGACGGCGTATTGTACGACGGCTACTTCGTCGCGTTCGACGATAGCGAGGAGGCCAACGACGCTTGGCGTGCTTTGACCATCGCCAACAAGACGCTCGTGCTGAGCTGCGGATACTTAGACCAAAACGACCTATTGCAGGTCACCGACTACCGCGCCAAACTGTGGGCGAGCGAGGACGACCTCGGCGTGCTCTATCGTTGGGAACGCGCCTCGATGGGCGGCCGGGACGTCTTGCGCCTTGTGGTATGGAACAAGGTGGCCGCCTGCGACGCGCACATTGACACCATGCAGTACGTCAGCACCGAGACCAACCGCTATATCCATCTCACCCGTGGGATGCTGAGCGTGAGCGGCGTGGACGCCTCCTCCATCGAGCGTGCCTATAAGCACACCTTTACCGTGCAGAGCCTTAAGGATTTGCACGCGTTGAGTGTGGTCGGCGAGCTGTTTATCGTAGAGGATTTGACCTCGGCTATCTACGCCGCCTCCGACACGACCTATGCCAATCCGCTATCCGCCGACGCCGTGTTGACGGTGGGCGAGTACGTATGGCATATCGCCATTGGCGAGCACGCGTATTATCGCGGCTCTATCGATATCGCCGTCACCGTTAGCCCCTGCGCCTTGACCTCTGTCGCCGTTTACGTCGTGCGCTTAGAGAACGCCGGCATCAAGATTGCCGACAACGGCACGCTCCTTGCGGGCTACAACTATTCGCTCTCTTCGGGCACCGTGCTCGACGTCAAGGCCGAGGACGACGCTTGCGCCATCTACGTGGAGTATTATGACAGCGAGAGCGCGCGGATGGACGCCAATCCCTACCTCCCCGGCACCTATACGGTCAAGTTCGTGGCGGCGGACGCGGGCTACGCGGTGGACCTGGGCGGCGGCGCCGATTCGTTTACCCTGACCATCACCGACTGATTGATTGTCAGCCCAACGAAAACCAACAAAAAAAGCACTTCGCAGCTATGCCGCGAAGTGCTTTTTGTACGTCGAAACGGGTGGATTTTTTTTCTTGGCGAGGGCGAAGTCGGACAGGTTGACGAAGGTCGAAGCCGTGACGGTCGCCTCTTTGCGTTGATAATTGTCGGCCTCTACGGTGACGGTGTAGGTTTGGCCTCGCTTGGCGTCGAACCGATAGTAGCCACCCACCGTGCGCACGGTTTGCGTCTCGCCCGTGGCGACGTTTTTCAACACCACCGTGACGTCGTTCAGTCTATCCGCCGCCAGGTCGTCGAAGAGACCGTTGCCGTTGGCATCCAAGGAGACCAAGCCCGCCACCACGGTCACGGCGGCGAAGGCGGCGGCGTCCTCTTCGGACGTGTCCACGATGACGTCGATTTCTTCCTCTTCATCCTCGGCAATCACGTGGGGCACGCGCTCGACGGTGATAGCTTGATAGCGGGTGTAGTCCTCCGAGTCGACGCGCAAATCAAAGCGCATCGCCCGAGTCGCCAGCACCAGCGAGGCCGAGTTGGCCCTGCCGAAGATGGCTACGCCATCCGCGTCGGCATAGAGGGTCTTGGCGTCGGGGCTGAAATAGAAGTAGTTGGCGAAGGTGTGCAACATACCCGTGCCGTAGATTTTGTTGCTGAATTGGTTTTGCAAATCGTTTTGATTGGCCAACTCCACTACGCGGAACATGGGCTTGAGCACGTTGAAGTAGTCGGGCGCGTCGTCATCGAGGATACTCATAAATCCCGCGAACTCCACCGGTGTGGACGTGCGCAACATCTCGATGGCCACGTTGTTGGGGATGAGGTAGTTCTCCAGTGCGTATAGCGCCGCGCCGACCGAGCTGTAGTGAATGGTGGTGTTTAGCCAACCGCACTCGAAGTCTTGCCCGTAGTTGTCAAAATAGGGGTCCAACATGGTGTACCGCTCGGGCAAAAGCCTTGCGGGCAGGCGGCCATCGCGGTATAGTTTGGTGAAATAGGTCGCTAAGGCGAGGGTCAATTGACCGCCGTAGGAGTGGCCTGTCAGGCGGATGGGCAGGTTGTAATCGGGGTGCAGGGCGAAGAAGTCGCAGTAGCGCGCCAGGTACAGCTCGGGCACCGTGCAGTTGAAGCCCGCGGCCTCTTTGACGGCGCCGTTGTTGTCATAGTCCACGTAGTCGGCAATCAGTTGCCACACGCGCTGCTCGATGCGCAGTACGTCCATATCGTCCGACAGAGTGCCCCACAAGAAACTCATCACGTTGTAGCCCTCGTTGTACAAAGCGTCGGGCGTGAACATATAGCCGTCCGCGCCTTGGCCGTGCGCGTGAATCACGGTGGGCTTGCTTTCGTCAAAAGGCGCGTTGGCGACGTCCTCCACCCAACCCGTGGCGGGCGAGTAAAAGGCGAAGCGCACGGTATCTATGTCGAAGTCGTCCGCCACCGTATAATCGGTGATGGTGGGCGCTTTGCCCCCCGTGGCGTACGTCTCGGCCAAGGTCTTGGCCTCGACCAGTTCGACGGTGGCTTGACCGCTGTTGTCGCCGCTATCCCTATTGCCGTCCGCGGGCGTTTTGTCGCAGGCATAGACGCCCAAAGCCAAGCACGCGCATATACACGCTATCACCAATATCTTGCAGATTCGTTTCATAGTTTACCTCTCTATAAAAAAGACTACCACACGATAGTGGTAGTCGTCAATACCCACATTTGCTTTCTTTTGCCGCAAACGGTCTCGGGCGCAGTCTTTTCCCGCGTTATCCGCGGCGCAGGTGACGCCACAAGAGGGCCAATCCACCCGCGGATAGGAGCGCCAAACCCAAGGTAAGCGCGGCTGAGATTACGGCAATGGTGGGCACTACGCCCGTTTTGGCGGCGGCAGAGGCGAAGACTATGCCCAATACGAAGGTGACCAGCGCACCCGCAAGAGACGCCGCACACAGGATTATCCAACCTATCGTTACGCGCTTATTTGCCATACCAATACGCCTCCAACGTGCTGAAGTCCAGTGTGTCGTGGTCGGTCACGCCCACCAGGGTGGCCACGGCAGTCCCCGCCTGCTCGTAGTAGCCGATGACGGGCAACGTGTTGGTGCCGAATATCGTCTGGTAGTAGAGGCGTACCGTGTGGTTGTCCGTGAATAGTTGCGGGATGTCCTCGCCAAGGAAGTTGCCATATCCCAGTATCGAGCCCGCCGAGAGGTTGGAGGAAAGCCCCGCCGAATAGTTGATGACGCCGTTGAAACAGTTGGCGTCGAGATAGCCCGACGAGGCGCCCGCCAAGCCGCCTATATAGGTATAATACCCCGCGCCGTACACCTGACCCGCCACGATGTTTTGTTTGAGCACGGCCACTTGCTCGCTCTTTTCTTTGTCATAGTAGTGGTCCGAGCAAATACCGCCCACGTATACTGCGGTATAGTCGCCGTAGGCGCGCACGGCCCCGCCCAATACCGAGTGGGATATCAGGCCGTAATTGTTGGCGACGATGCCGCCCGCGCTGACCATCGACACGCTGATGCGCTCGTCGGGGTAGGTGACGTTTTCTTTGGCGCAGACCACCGTGCCCAATACCGAGGCGTTCGCTATCGTGCCGTTGTTGGTGGCGGCGATGCCGCCCGTTTTGGGCGACCACTGGTAAACCGAGGTGGTTTGCGACACGGTGGCGTCCTCCCCCAGTGTGCAGTCCTCGATGACACCCGTCGCCTCGTTGCGGAAGACGAAGCCGCCGATATCAATGGTGTCGACCGTCAGATTGCCCGCAAGGGTACAGCCCTTGATGGTGCCCGAATTAACCGAGGCATAGGCGCCCAATTCGCCGTCCACCACGCCCTGTCCTGCCCAACGCATATCTCCTTCGACGGTGCAGTTCTCGATAAGGCCCGCGTTCTCCACAAAGAGGCAGCCGAATGCGCAACCGGCGGCGCCTTCTTCGCCGCGCTCGAACCCCTCGAGTTGAATGGTCCAATCCTCCTCGCCCTCGAATACAAAGTGCACGTTGCGCCAAGTGCCCTCGTTGCGCATGGCGAGGCAGGCGTATGAGGCGCCAACCGAGACGTTCTTGCCGACCAACCGCACGGTGCAGTCCTCGATGACGCCACCAAAGGCGTTAAAAGCGGGCGTGTCGGACACGTTGACGGTTAAGGTGTGCCCCGCGCCGTTGATACGGGCGCTTGCAAGGTTGAGCGGCTCCTCGATGACGAGGTCTCGTTGGAGTACGTATTGTTTGCCGTCTTCTGCGGCCGATAGGTCGACGACGGTGCTTAGGGGGATGCCCGAGCGGTAGACCAATCCTACGGCCAACAGGGCCGCCGAGGCGAGCACCAGTAGGACCAACAAAGAGGCAAGCGCAACCAGTCCCACCCGCACCTTGTTCGACATGGGTTTGGGGGGCAAAATCAGCCGCTTCCCTTCGATTTTCGCCGTCACGCCATAGCGCAATTTGATGGCCGCGACAAGGCGCTGTTGTTTGATTTCGGATAGGACGTAGGTGGGGAATTCGTGCCGCAAAGTGTGCCAGTCACCCACTACGGCCAGCATTTCCAATGGGTGCACGTCCTGGTGTTCATAGCCCGCCCACAGGCGCAGGGATTTGCCCGCTATGCGGGCGAAATCGTTGTAGACGCGTCTGTCTTCTTCGAGGCGTTGCGGGTTGCCTTGGCGCATGGCCTTGCCGTATGTCGAGAGGATTTTGCGACTGCCGTACAGATAGCAGACGGCGAGCAAAGAGAATCTGCCAAAGGACAGATTCTTGTGCTTACCCGCTGCCAAATCGAAGGCTTTGGCGTCGTCCCGCAAGATGGCTTGCAGTATGTCCTTCTCGACGGTGGCCATATCAGTGTTTGCGCTTGATGCCTCTCTCGTCCGCCCAACTGTCCAGTACCTCGTAGAGGTAGGTGCGGTCGACGTCGTTCTTTTCGGTCAATTTGGTCAACAGTTGGTTGTTGAGGCGGTATTCCTCGGTTAAATCGGCGACGGCTTGGCCGTTGCGGCCGATTTCCTTGGCGATTACCTCGTTTTGCGAGCGGATGGCGTCCAGTTTGCTGTTGCTGCCGGCCAGCGCCTCGCCCACGTCCTTGTTGATGAAGTCGCTGACCTTTTGTACGGTGTGGTTATAGTTCTCCAGGCTGCGTTGCAAGTCTTTCACGTTGTAGTTGGTGCGTTTTTCGGCGATGATGGCGTCCAACTTGGCCAGTTGCTCGTCCGCCTTGCGCTCCAATTCGCTCACCGAGCCGAGGCTCTGCTGTACGCGAGCGAAAGCGTCGCCCAGTTTGCTCATCTCGGCCACGTAGTTGGCGCCCAAGGTCACGAATCTATCGATTTGCGCCGCGAGGTCGCCCGAGCGCGCTGCCTGCTTGGACAAAGTGTCGTAAATCTCCTGCAACTTGCCCTTGACGTCGCCCGAAAACGCGTTGTTGAGGGCGTCGATGTCCCCTCGTAGGCTATCGTAGGTGTCCACGAACTGCGCCAAACTGTCCAAAACGGGCGCCAGCATATCGCGGTAGCCCAAGAATGCGTTGATTAAAGCATTGATATCGGTTGATTGTTCCATATTTGCTCCTTTGGGGTGGCCTGCCCCCGTCGAGTTTTGATTGTTTTCGCTATTTGCGTTTCTTCATGGCGTCGTGTAGTCTGCGGCGCAATTCTCTTAGCCTCGCGAGGTCCTCTTGCACCACCTCGATTAGCGCGTTCTTGGCCGCCTCGTTGCCTTCGATGTCGGGGTAGTAGCGCAAGATGTCCACGTTGAGAGCGCCTTCACCTGCGGCTGTGGTCGCCCGCATAAGGTGCAGCAGGCCAAGGTCCTCCGAGAGCACGAAGCATTTCTCGGCGTCCTCGACGGCGCCTATCTGCCAAAAGGCGATGCCCGCCTCGCGCATTTTGCCTTGATGTACCAAATTGGCATATACGTCTATACGTTTTTTGTGCCATACGCCGTTCGGCAGTTTGTCGGCGGCGTGTTGGGCGTTCTCGTATTGACCCAAGGTGATGAATTGCTCCACGCGCTCCAGTTGCTCGCTTTCTTCCAACTTTTTGCCCGCGACGGTCTGCAACACGTGCACGGCCTCTTCGGTGGTCTGTTGGTCCAGCGAGAGCAGTAGGTCGTCAAAGGCGGCGGGCGTCTCGCCCTCCAACACGTAGAGGTTGCGCCTTGCGCGGCTCACGCCCACGTAGAACAGGTTGAAGTAGTAGCGGTACACTGAGTTCTCGTCCGCGGTCTTGCGGTCTACGCACTTCCTTAGGAGGGTCTCCCAGTGGGCGAGATTGGTGCCCAACAGGCGATAAAGCACCACGTTGTCGCGCTCCAAGCCCTTGATTTCGCTGACCGTCAGCACCTCTTGCTCGGGCAGAACCGCCCTTAGGGCGGTTTTGGTCGCTCTGTCCGCGGTGATGAAGGTCACGTCGCCGAGGTCCGCCGCAGATACGGCTCGTACGAAGCGCCCGTCGTCCGACACAAAGCACGCGTTGGTGTTGCCGTCGTCGGAGACGGCGCTACCCTTCAGCACGAAGTTATGCGTGCCGAATTGCGCCTCGTTCAGTGCGCCCAAGGCCTCGATGACCTCTTGGATGCGCTTGCCCGAGCGATAGTTGTGCGTCAAGGTGGATACGCGGGCGGTCTCTTGGTCAAACAGCAGGCGCTTGAGATAGGCGAAATCGAAGTAGGACGGATTTATCATCTGCAGCGCGTCGCCTACGGCAAAGGTCTTTTGCGCCATCTTGGCGAGCAAGACCAAGGTTACCTCGGCGAAGTCTTGCACCTCGTCGGCAATCACCAAGCTGTATTTGGGCACCGAGCCCGCGAGCAGTTTGCGCGAGAGGGTGTTGTTGTCCTCCATTCCCACTTTTGCCAGGTGCTTGGCGTAGTCCTCGGCGATGCCGTAGATGGTCTCGCACTCGCTCTTGGCGAAACTGTCGCGCCTAAGGGCGGTATAGGCCTCTTTGGAGAGGCGCTTTTGGGCGTCCGCGGGGTCGCACCATCCTTCGATGAGGCCGAAAATCTCCTTATAAATGACCTCTTGCGACAAGGCTTTGATTTTGTCCAACCGCCCCGATAGATAGTAGTTGCGCATCTCGCCCATATAGGTGTGCACAAAGTAATCCTCGTCGGCGATGGCCACCTTTTCGCCCGTCACGGCGGTGTAGATGTCCTGAATCAGATAATAGTCCACGTGCTCCGACAGCCATTGCACTATCTCCTGCAACTTGCGGGCCAAACGCTCGGTGCAATCCTCGGCGAGATAGAGGCCCAGTCGGTTGGTCACCGCCATCTGCTTGTCTTGGTCGAGGAAAAGGGCAGTGCCCGCATTCATGGCGGCCGCCAATTTGGACACGTTCTCTTTCCACCGCTCCAAACGCATACGGGTGTCCATCAACAACCCGCGCGAATAGGTGGTGTAGAGTACCTTGCCGCCGTATCCGCGGCAGGCCGCGAACACAATCTTGTCGATGCACACGTTGGTTTTGCCGCTGCCGGCGACGCCCTGCACCAATACGTTGACGTCCTCCGAGGTCACCAACGCGCGCTGTTGGGGGTTGAGACAGGGGAAATAGACGCCGTCCGTCAGGGAAAGCTTGTATAGTTTTTCAAAATCGCTCTCGGGATAGGCGGGGTGCCCCACCGTGACTATCAAATCAAACGTCGGGTTCTCGGCCAAAAAGGCGACGAAGCGGTTGTCTTCCCGCCACAAGGACTCCAAGGTGGAGTCGTAGCCGCAAAAAATCACGCTGTCCGCGTCTAAGCGTAGCCAAAAGACGTGTAGGCGGTCGGGAGTGGCGACGGACAGATACTCATCCGCGCCCTCGAGGCGCGGCAATTCGTCCACGTGCACCAAAATACCGCCCGCCACGGCGTCCAACATACGGTCGGTATGCTTGAGCCGCGTGGTTTGCTTGAGAAACCGCTCGGTTTTGTACACGCGATATACGCCGCTCAGCACCGTAACGGTGGTATCTACTTTCACCACAACGCTCATAGGCCCATCCTCGCCACCGACATAATCAATGCTTCTATCTTGCCGCGCAGACCTTCTTTGAGGGGCACGGTTTCGCCCGTGCGCGTGTCGCGCAGGGTGTTTTTCTCGATATCGTAGCGCCTGATGGCGTTGGAGCGGTCACGCACTTGAGCGTCCCGCTCTTTGACGTAGTCTGCATTCGCCGTTTTGCGCTCGCGCTCGTTGAGTCGCGCCTCCAACGTGGACAGTGCGCGCCTTTTGTTCATCAACTGCGAGCGCTCGTCTTGGCAGGTCACCACCAGCCCCGTGGGGATATGGGTGACGCGCACGGCGGTCTCTACCTTGTTGATGTTTTGGCCGCCTTTGCCGCTACTGCAAAAGATATCCAGTCGGATATCCTCGGGCGATACCTTGACGGCGCCCGCTACGCGCCGCGGCATGACGCTTACGGTGCAGTCCGCGCCGTCCGAGCGACGGTGTAGGCCGCTCTCTCCCTTGAGCCTTCCCAAGCCTCCCTCGGTCTCGATGGTGCCACCCCAATCGGCCTCCGTAAGGGTATAGTCGATGCCCGACAAATCGAGGTAATGCGCATAAAGGCGTAGTACGTCCCCCCCGAATTTGGTACGGTCGGTGCACCGCACGGTCAACACGGCGGGGGCGTTGCCGCCCGCTTGGGCGAGGTGCGTCAAGGCGTCCGCGTCCTCTTGGGCCGTCTGCAATTCGCCGCTTAGCCTCGCTTCTTCCTCTCGGTACAAGGCGCGCAGTTCGCCCTCTGCGGTCGCAATCTCTTCGCGGCACTTGTCGAGGGCGGTGGATGCCGACAGTAGCCTCGCGTGCGCCGAGGCAAAGGGCGCTATACGCGCCGCCTCCAAGACCAAACGCCGATAGTAGCGGCTATCCGCCGCCGCCTCGGGCAACTCCATTTCCAGTCGCAAAGCGTCGGCTCTTGCCGCCGCCTCTTGGGTATAACTAAGTAGGGTTTGGGTTCGTTGGTCCATACCAATAGATTAGCACATTCTCGCCCGTTTAGCAAGACTTCACCCGTCAAAAACCCCAACTTGGCCCCATGCCGATGGCTTTTGATACCATTTTGCGGGCAAAAAGTTCAAAATGGCTATTGTCACCGGCGTATAGAGATGATATAATAGTTTATAGATTTATATTTTGGAGGTACCTTTCATGTACAACAAAACCGAATTTAGTTTTCCTTCCGCGTCCGGCCTAAGCAACATCCACGCCGCCAAGTATCTGCCCGAGGGCGCGCCCAAGGCCGTCTTCCAGATTGCGCACGGCATGGCCGAGCACTTCGAGCGCTATGAGAAGTTCATCGACGTGCTTTGCTCCGCCGGGTTGGCCGTCTTCACCAACGACCACATCGGCCACGGCAAGAGCGTCGCGAACGAGGACGAAAAAGGCTATTTCGGCGACAACACTTGGCACAACATGATAGCCGACTGCCACACCGTCTACGAGACGGCGCGCGCCGAGTTCCCCGACGTTCCCTACTTCTTCTTCGGCCACAGCATGGGCTCTTTCGTGGCGCGTGAGTACACCCGCGAGTACGGCAAAGACCTCACGGGCGCCATCTTCTGCGGTACGGGCGGCGGCAATCCCGCCGTGGGTATCGGCATCGGTCTATCCAAGATGATAGCCGCCTCCAAGGGTATGAAATACCGTAGCAAATTCATCAACGGCATGGCGTTCGGCGCCTACAATAAGAAGTTCGCCGGTCGCACCGAGTTCGATTGGCTTACCAAAGACACCACCGTGGTGGACGCCTACATCGCCGACCCCGACTGCGGTTACCTCTTCACCCTCAACGGCTACATCACCCTCTTCGACATTCTCAAGACGGTGTCCAGCCCCGCCTGCTACCAAGAGATTCCGCAGGACTTGCCCATTCTTCTCATTGCGGGCAAGATGGACCCCGTGGGCAACTACGGCAAGGGCGTCAGCGAGGTCTGCGACAAGTTGGTCGCCACGGGCCACGGCAAGGTAGAGATGCATCTCTACGACGACTGCCGCCACGAGATTCTCAACGAGAGCGAGATGTTCCAAGAGGTTTGCTCGGACGTTTTGGCCTTTGTCGAGGCGAATATTTGACAAACCACTCGTTTTTGTTGACGCGTGACTCGTTTTTTGCTAATAATTAGATAGAGATACTTAACTTAGGAGAGCCATTTATGAAAAAATGTTGCATTCGCACTTGCATATCCGCGCTTATTTTTATCGTCATCATCGTGATAGGCGTGGTGGTTTTGCTCAACCTGACGCCCGCGCAGTTGCATTTGGCCGACAAATCGATTGCCGGCGTCACCCTCAACGACTGCGGTTTGGGCGACGTCAAACTTATCAAAATCATCAAAGGTTTCCGCGGTCTGGGCAAAAAGGAAGCGAAAGTGGTTTCGCATGCCTATGACGCCACCGCCGAAAAGACGGCTGCCGAAGCGCTGTTTGCGGATAGCAACTACGCCTCCATCGAGGATTATTCCGAGTTGGTCGTCACCGACGCCGTCTACGACCAGCGCTATCTGCGCGGCGCTGCCGATACTACCCTGGCCTACGTGATGGAGAACGTCCTCTCCAAAGCCTACGTGGTGGGCTCGGGTGACAACGCCACCGCCGCCATGAGCGTGCGGGAGGTGACCATCATCAAGGCCGAGAACACCTCCGGTTCCATCGGACACATGCGCGTGGTCATCGGTGTGTCCACCGCCAACTTCATCGGCAATCTGGACGCCATCAAAAACGTCTTGGACAAGGTCAAGATTATCAAGATTCCCCAGTACGTTTTCGTGGTCTGTGAGGCCGACTTCACGGTGGGTACCGTAGGCACCGAAGAGGGCAAGATTATGTTCCAAAACTTCTCTGCCAACATAGCGGGCGACGCCGACAACCCCCTCAACGGCATGTTCCTCGGCATCGTCAACAAGGCGATGGGCGAAGATTCTTCGGATACCGCGCAAAACGGCGCCGTGTTTAGCAACGCCATCTTCGACAAGGTGGCCTCGGTCGTCAACCACATCGGTCAAATCGGCACGGCCAACACCTCTGTGGACGGCAAGTTCGTAGTGGTCGGTAGCGTCACCTACGGCATGGCGGGCGTCACGGACGGCAAACTATTCTTCGTCACCACCAAGGACTAATCGGTTTATTCGACGTTTCGCCGATGGTCGCCGAGCGGCCGTCGGCGATTTTTTATGTCCAAATCGCGCCGAATGGGCCACGGCAATCTCTCCGCCCCTATTGACAGCCTTTTCTTTTGGATGATAGAATAAAGTATATTACGCGATAGGAGTGACATTCTTCATCAATAGTTTCCTTGGCAGGCTCTTTTCGGTTCCTTATGATGGCCGCTTGCTCAATGTACATCCAGTACATAGTCGCGCGCTTTCATCAAAATGCTCTCGAAAATACCTCCCCCAAGGTGCCCTGCATTTTGAGCGGCAAGAGGGCGCCTATGGAAGGGACGGAAAACGAAGAATGCGTACTCGTTAAGGCAAGGCAAACGACCGAAATAATACTTGACGTATTATGAGGGAGTTTAACACAGTCTTAACCGCCCTATTGCCGCTCAAAAAAACTAGTGATGGAGTATGTTACTCCCGGGAGTACGGCATGAAAAAGACCTCTGCAATCCTGAGTACCAAAGGCGTTTTCGCCTACAGTTTGGGCATTTTGGGCGTCCAACTCGTCTTCGGCTACGTCAACAGCATCCACTCCGAATTCGTGCGCGTGGCCTATCAGGCGCTGGACGCGAACGTGCTCTACGTCGCCGCCGCCATCATTCTTTTGGGCAAGGTGCTGAGCTGTATCGCCGACCCCATCATCGGCTCCATCATCGACCGTAGCAATTTGAAGGGTGGCAAAATGCGCCCCTTTATCCTATTTAGCGCCATCCCCTTGGCCATCTTGACGGTGGTCATGTTCATCTACATCCCCTTCGACCGCTTGGGCGGGGCGGGCAAGTACGTCATGTACCTTTACATCGCCTTTATGACCGCTCTGTGGAACATCTCGATGAGTTTCGCCGACATCCCCTCGCAGGGTATGCTCGCGAGGCTCAGCCCCGTCCCCAAAGAGCGCACCAAAGCGGCCGCCGTCAGCAACACCTGCAAGAGCATCGGTTTGGGCATTCCCGGCGTGATGATTACCTTGGTGTCCTTGGTGTTCCCCGCGCTCAAAGAGGACGCCGTCAAGAGCTATTTTGTCACCGCAGCCGTGGTGGCCTTGTTGGGCGTCATATTGTACCTACTTATCTATTGGATTAACCGCGAGCGCGTCACGGTCGCCACCGAAAAACCCGTCGGGTTCAAGGAGATGTTCGTGGAGCTCAAGGAGAACAAGAACATCCGCATCGTCTTCTTGGGCTATATGCTCGGTTTCGGGCGCAACATCGCGCAGTCCATTCCCATTCAGGCGAGCATCGTCCTGATTGGCGCATCCCTCTCCCTCCCTGTGTTGGGCGACATCTTCCTCAAGGACTACAGTTGGGTCATCGGCTTGACCTCCGCCGTCGTCAGCGCACTGGGGCTGGTGGCCATTCCCTTTATCAACAAAAAATGGGGCGAGCGCAAGTCGTTCGTCCTCATCTCCCTGGCGTCCGGCGTCTTCGGCCTCGCGGGCTTTATCACCTATCTGTGTTTCCCCGCGGGCTCGGCGTTCCGTAGCGGCACCACCGCGCTGTGGTTTATCTGGGTCGTGCAGGCCTTGGTATCCATCATGTACTGCACCCATAACTACATCCCCACCGTCATGACCGCCGACATCTTGGACTATCAGGAGTGGAAGACGGGCACCCGTAAGGACGGTGTGGACTACGCCATTCTCTCTATGAGCCACAAGCTCGCCACGGGTATCTCCATGGCGGCGGGCGTCTTCTTGGTCGGCTTGTCGGGGTATGGCAGGGAGGTGTCCGCCAAGATGCAAAACATCGTGTTCCTCGCCTATATCGGCCTGCCTGCGGTGTGCAGTATCCTTAGCACCATTCCCATGTTCTTCTACAAAATCGACGCCGATACCAAGCGCCAAATGCACGCCGAGCTATCCGAGCGCCGTGCGGCTCTTGCGGCCGCTACCGAGGCCGTTCCCGCCCCCACAGACGGCGAGTAGGTCGCGAATACCCCCATACGTTACCCCCAAAGGAGGTCCATTATGCTATTAGCCGGTTTATCTATAGGCGCGTACGTAGGCATCGGCATTGCCGCCGCCGTGTTCGTCTTTTTCTTGGCGCTCATCATTCGCACCGCCGCCCACAAAAAGGACGATGACACGCCCCCCTTGGTGCAGAACGAAGGGGTCAGCCAAGAGGACGCCGCTCGCCACTTGCAGGAGGCCATACGCTTCGCCACCGTGTCTATGGTGGACGAGTACGCCGACAATTCCGCACCCTTCTTGGCCTTCCGCAAATGGATGTTCGACACCTATCCTCTGTTCACCTCGGCGGCCGAGCTGACGGTCATCGCCGACTACAGTCTGATTTTCCATCTCAAGGGCACCGATTCTACCCTCAAAGGCGCTTGTTTCCTGTCTCACATGGACGTGGTCCCCGCACCTTCTGACGGGTGGACGCACGACCCCTTCGGCGGTGAGTTGGCCGAGGACGGCTACATCTACGGCCGTGGCGCATTGGATATGAAAAGCCATCTGGTCACCTTGTTGGAGGCATTGGAGTACCATATGCGGGCGGGCACCAAGTTCAAGCGGGACATCTACGTCTGCTTCGGCCACGACGAGGAGCCCGGCCAAAGCTTCAACGGCGCGCCCAACATCGTCAAATACCTCAAAGAGAAGGGCGTTGAGATGGAGTTCGTGTTGGATGAGGGCGGTACCGCGCTCGAGGGCAAAACCCTCTTCGCGGACGGGCTCATCGCCATGGTCGGCGCGGCCGAGAAGGGCAACGGCGACCTCGAAATCGTGGTGCACGGCCGAGGCGGACACGCCAGCAGCCCCCGCTTTCCCTCCGCCAACGGCCGACTGGCCGTGGTCATCGACAAAATCGAGCACAAGTATATGCGCTCGCGTATCACCTCGCTTACGCGCAAGACCTTTTTGGCCTTAGCGCCCCACACCAACCCCATCTTTAAGTTCTTCATGATTAACTCGGACGTGTTCTCGCCTTTGTTCCGCGCAGTCCTCTGCAAGGCCGCCACGGTCACGAATGCCCTACTACGTACCACCCTTGCGCCGACCATGCTGTGGGGTCCCGAGGCGCGCAACGTGCTCCCGCGCGAGGTCAAATTGAACGTCAACTACCGCACCCTGTCGGGCGACACCGCCCAAGACGTCAAGGCGCACCTTGAGAAAATCTTGCGCCGCTATATCAAGAAAGGCGTGGTATCCATCAATATGCTTGGGTTCTCCGACCCCTCTCCCATCTCGGACGTGGAGGGCGAGGCCTTCCGCACGCTGTCCCGCTCTATTCGCGAGACCTTTGCGGATATCACCGTGGTCCCCTACACGATGGTCGGCGCCACCGATTCGCGTTTCTACGCCGCTTTGACGCCCAACGTCTACCGTTTCGGCCCCTTCGTGTGGGGTCCCGACGACGAATCGCGCGTGCACGGGCTTGACGAGCGCATCCGCCCCGAGCAACTGGGCCCCGCGGTGCAGTTCTTCGTCAACTTCATCCGCAACAGCTGCGAGTAGATGCCCCGCAGGGGCATAGGTGTGTTGCTCCGCAACACTCGATATGTTCCAAATGTAAACGAGCGAATACGGCTTGTCCATAGGACAATAAACAAAGGCGACTTGAGAGATGAGTTATCATCAAACAGGTCGCCTTTGTTTATGAGCGCGTAAGCGTAGTATGAGCGAAGTTTGACATCACCCGCGGTGGGAGCGAAGCATAGTCTACGAGGGACGAGGAGATATAGGCGCTTCGCGCTCGATAGGCATCGCGCTGCGATGCTCGATATGTGCTCCGCACTCGATGTGTTCGCTAAAGCGAACGTTGTGGTTGGAATAAAAAGTAAAAAGCAGTGTCTCTCTGATATAGAAACACTGCTTTTTGTTTGATTTGTTATCCGCAATGTGGCGCAAGCCACACATCGAGCGACTATGCCGCACATCGAAAAGCGCAGAGCGCTTTACATCGAGCGCGGAGCGCACATCGAGTGATGCAGCGCATCGCCTAAATCTCTTCGATTTTGTCCACCACCAAGTACATAAAGGTCTCGTAGCCCTCGAATTTCTCCACGTTGACGGCGTTGACGTACATGGTGCCGCGGATGCGCACGTGCGCGTTGTTGCCCAGGTTGAAGTAGGACTTGTCGCGCATCTCCATACGCACGCCGTTGTCGGGCACCGAGCCCACCACGTAGGGGCAGGAGGCCACCTCGGTCTTGCAGAGCACGTAGTAGCGGCTGGTGCAGGCGAAGGTATAGCCCTCCATCACCACGTTTTTCTTGTTGTATTGGGGCATACTCTGCGCCTCGGCGATAGAGGTAGGCACCGTCAGCCGTTTGAAGTTGACCTCGCTATACTTCTTGCTGTTCATGACGCCCAGCGGTATGGCGATGGCGCAGGCGACCAATACCACCACCAGACTGACCACGATGGCGATGGTGGCTGTTTTCTTCTTTTTGGCCTTGAGGGCCGCCTCGCGCGCCTCTGCCTCGGCTTTGCGGCGTGCCATCTCTTGGTTGCGTTTCTCGATTTGTTTGTCTTTTACGGCCATAATCTTACCTCAGATATTTATTCGGTTGGGTTTGATACACCATTAGGGCGGGGATAAGGGTCGCCGCCAAGCCCACGGCATAGCTCCCCAAGATGATATACAATTCGGCGATGCACATCTTGACGGGGCTAATCACGATGCCGAGCATCCCCGTGAAGGTCGCGCCCACGATGGCCATTCCCGCGAAGGACAGCAGCCACCCCGCCAAGCAACTGACGGTCAAGATGACCGCCGACTCCAGTAGCATCGTGAGAAGAATTTTGCCCCTATTGGAGCCCAACGCCCTCAAAATGGCCACGTCGCGCCGTCTTTCGCCCGCCGACGTAAATAGGGCCAAGAAGAGCATATTGAAGGCCATCACAATGACGATGACGATAATGGCCAACACGATTTGACTGGCGTCGCCAAACAGGCTGAAGACGTCGTGTAAGGTGTCGATGGTATTGGCCAACGTGACCGTGGTCGCGTTGTGATAGGCGGCCATCAGGTTGTTCATGCCGGTCATGGTGGCGGACACCAGTACGAGGTGGATAAAGCCCTCCTCGGCGTGGTTCTCCTCCTCTTCCTCTTCTTCCTCTTCTTCCATATGTGCGTGCGCCGCCCAAATGGCTTGATAATTGGTGTATGCCGCATTGTCCACCGCGGTGCCCGTGGTAGCCAATACCCCTACCACGTGGTATATGTATTGTGCGTGTTCGCCCTCCGCCTCGTGGCTGTGGCTGGCGGTGAAGGTGCCCCCGACGCCCAATCCCAACTTGTCGGCGACGCCCGCGCCCAGCACCACGTTGGCGCTATTCGCTACGTCCACCCAGTCGCCCAAATAGGCGCCCTCTTCGAGGGCATACACGGCCTCGCCGTCTTGCTCGAAGAAGGTCTTGTCCGTGCCGATTACGCGGTAATTGGTCCCCGTCACGTAGTCTGCCATGGCGATGGGAACGGCCGCCTTGACGCCGTCTATGGCCTTGATTTGCTCATACTCGGCGAAGGGCAGGCGCTTCTTGGGCATATCGTAGAAGAATAGGCCGTCTAAGACCAAATCGGTCTCTGAGCAGTTGCCGCCCAACACGTAGCCGTAGCGCTCGGTCGACACGCCGAATTGGTCGCTCACTTGGTCGCTGACGCTGACCATCATCAGCATCAAAAGAATGCTGACCGTGCAGGATATCACCACCAACACGTTCCGTAGGGGTTTGGCCAACAGGTTGTTTTTGACAAATCGCAACAACATGGCTACACCTCCTCGGCGCGGTTGATATCGTAGATATCCAGCGTCTCCTCGAACTTCTCGGCCATAGAGATGTCGTGGCTGATGACCAATAGGGTCGCGCCGCAGGCTCGGGCGCTCTCTATCAGCAAATCCATGATAAGGCCGCCGTTTTTCCTGTCGAGATTGCCCGTAGGCTCGTCCGCCAACAGCACCTTGGGCACGTTGACCAAGGCTCTTGCGATGGCTACGCGCTGTTTTTCGCCGCCCGACATCTTGTTGACCTTGACGTCCGCCCTATCTCCCAGTCCGACTTTCTCCAAAGCCTCTCGCGCCCGGCGCTTGGCCTCTTTGGCGCGCACCTTTTGGGAGGAGAACGTCAAGGGAACCATCACGTTCTCCATCGCGCTAAAGCCGTCGAACAGGTTAAAATCTTGGAAGACGTAGCCGATATTGTCGGCGCGGAAGAGGTCGCGCTCGCGTTCGGACAGCAGTTGCACCATCACGTCGCCCACTTGCACGACGCCCGCCTCGGGCAGCGCAAGACCCGAAATCAGGTTAAACGTAGTGGTTTTGCCCGTGCCCGATTCTCCTTTGATAAAATAGGTTTTGCCGTCCTCGAACTCGGCGTAGGGTATATCCAACACCATACGACCGTCATAGGACCGCTTGATATCTTGTAAAACTATCATAAAATACCTCCTTTTTGCGTTTTCGGTTGATTTTTTCTATATAAAAACGCAAAAGAGGCTAACAATTCAACTTGACCAAGGACAAGGCGGGGGATTGGGCTTGCGTTTGGCGCGCTTTGGCGTCTTTGCGCGAGCGTATGTTGACGAGCACCGCCGCTAAGGCCACCGTCAGCACCCAAGCCGTACCCACTACCGAAATCAAGCGGCAGATGGGGCAGTCGCAATGCGCGTCCTCCCCCTCGGCCACGGTGTGCGCCGCGTAGACCGTGCACGCCAAGACGAGCGCCGCGGATAGTAGGACCACGAGCGCCAAAGTGGCGAGATAGGTTTTACGCGAAACATTTTTCATACCTATATTTTACCCCGCGCGCGTAGGCAAAGTCAAGCACTGCGTCGCAAACGGTATCCGTATGCGACGCAGAATGAGGAATGAGGAATGAGGAATGAGGAATGAGGAATGAGGAATGAGGAATGAGGAATGAGGAATGAGGAATGAGGAATGAGGAATGAGGAATGAGGAATGAGGAATTATGGATTGATTATAATCCGTGACGTCGCCAATGTCCCAATTCTAATCCTTAATATGCCATTCCCAATTTGCAAGACTATTCTTTGCGTTTCTTGTCCTTCATCGTTTTGGAGATAGATGACAGCAACTTTCTCAATTCTTCGCAATCCTTGTATATGCTCTCAAATTGTTCTTTTGTAATATAATTGGTTTTCACAAGTAGCTCAAGCCAATACTTTGTTTCCGCGCATTCTTTGAGCGAAATGTAAATTTTAGCCGTAAACTCATCGGGGCTTATCGCATATTCGCTCTCTGCAATGTTGGCTCCGATACTCGTGCCACTTTTCAAAATCTGTTTTGACAAAATTATCTCGTGTTTTTCTTCGGTCAAGTATTTATACAAATTGACGATGCGAACGGCAAAATCTTCGCTCTTATTTTTCACAACATTCTTATCCATCATTCCTCATTCCTCATTCCACATTGAATTGAAACCGCCATTCCTCATTCCTCATTCCTCATTCCACATTAAATTGAAACCGCCATTCCTCATTCCTCATTCCTCATTCCACATTGAATTGAAACCGCCATTCCTCATTCCTCATTAAATTGAAACCGCCATTCCTCATTCCTCATTCCACATTCCTCATTCATCTATGGCTTCGTCGATTCTATCAAATAACTTTTCGTACTCCTCCGCGGGGAAGGGGTGCTTGGGCGAGGCCATATAGTGCAGATTGTGCAGGTTGTCGCGCGCGCAGTCGTGGGTGAGCAGGTCGTGCGCCTCCTCGGCGGCTATATCCGAGGCGGCCAAAAGGTGCGGCATATTTTCGCTTGCCGCGCGCCAATAGGCGGGCGTTTGCGGCCAAACGGCGTTGACGTCTACGGTTTGCCATCCACGGCTTGTCCATTTGGCGCATTTGCCGTCCGCGCCGACCCTATAATCCTTGCTGCGGCGCACCGAGCGGTCGAAGTCTGCGGGGCGCAGTACCTGTTGAGCGAGCGCAAGCATACGGATAATCAGATAGTACCCAGCCCAATCGGGCAAGGTCAAAAGGGCGTTGCCCACGACGATTTTGCCATTCGCGCGGTCGAAAAAGCCCTCGTCCGCGAGGGTTCGGTCGAACTCCACACGCACCTCGAAGCGGTATTGCGCGCAGTATTCCTTGGCGACGTCCAGAATATTTCGTTTGGTTAAAGGAATATCTTTGTACATATTTCTATTCTATCACACCGCCCGCCAAAAGTAAATAATCGGCGCCAAATGGGGGCTAAGTGAGGTTGTTTTTGGCGGCACTTAACCCCAAATTGTAGGGCGAAAGGCCGCTAAAACGCGTCAAATACGATATATTGTGGGGGCAAAAGTATACAATATGTACAGAAAATGCCCTAAATCGGGCAAAAATCGCGTTTTTCAGATGGACAACTTATCACCTGAAAAAGGCCGTTTTGGCGGGGTTTTTGCACCGTTTTTGCGGGCGGTGGTGGCAAATACCCCCCATACGTGGGGTAGGTACTGCCATACCACACCCCGCACGAATGCGCAAAACAGGGGGTCGGGAAGGAAAATCGGGGTTTTGAAAAAACGCGCGATATATACATTTTGTATAGACGCGCGTATGGACGCGAAAAACCCCCATTTTTCACACCGCTTACGCTAACATGAAAAATCAAGCCCCCTTTCCTCCCGCCAAAGAGCAGGCCCTTTGACGGAAAGGGTGTAACGCGCCGTCGTCGCACAAGGTGCCCGCGAGTGCGGGCGTATGGTAAAGCGTGCGATACACGAGCACATTCTGCCTAGTGTGGATTGCAAGCGCCATTGGTGCAGATACGGTTTGGCACACACGGTGCGTGCGCCCATCATGGGAGGGGGGTGTAGCCGCGCTTATCTTTGCCGTATGTCTTGCGTGCTTGCACGCTCCAGGAGAGCGCAAGCGGGGTTACACCCCTTGCTAAAAGGGGGGCTCGATTTGACACAAAGCGCAAGCGACTGTCAAATGGGGGGTTTGTCCCTCGGAGACGTGCTTGCACGCTCAATGAGAGCGCAAGCGGGGTTACACCCCTTGCCAAAAGGGGGGCTCGATTTTGACACAAAGCGCAAGCGACTGTCAAATGGGGGGTTTGTCCCTCGGAGACGTGCTTGCACGCTCAATGAGAGCGCAAGCGGGGTTACACCCTTAAGCGAGGCACGAGCGGGCAAAGGGGGCCGGATTGGAGCGGGAACGCAGTGGAGCGAGAATGGGGGTTTTTGAAAAAGCATCTTTACTTATCGGCGAATTTCGGGTATACTGTGGCCATGTTACCCTACAAAAAGCAAAACAAGCGCTTCGCACGAGAGAATAGGAAAGCCCGCAACGCAACCCCACAAGAGGGAATCCTTTGGCATACTTATCTCAAAAGTTGCCCCGTCAACTTCGCTAGGCAGTACCGAGTGGAGAATTACATACTCGATTTCTACGCCCCGAGTATCAAGCTCGCCATCGAGGTAGATGGTGGTCAGCACTACGAAGACAAAGGGATGGCTTATGATGTCGACAGGACACGTGTACTCGAGGCGCTGGGGATAACCGTTCTTAGGTTCACCAATTTAGACATCGACAAACGCTTGAAAGAAACGACCGATTATATCGCGTATCACATCGAGCAACTCAAAGGCGATAGAATTGATTGAGTTTTTCAAAAACCCCCATTCCCGAGCCGTAGGCGAGGCCTACTTCGTCGGCAATCAAGCCCCTTTAGCAAAGGGTGTAACCCCGCTTGCGCTCGTTGGGATTGGTTGATGAAGGCAGAAAAACCCCCATTTTTCACACCGCTTACGCTAACATGAAAAATCTTCCTGACTCGCCGTTGGCTCGAATTATGTATCGCCACGAATGGCGACATGATGACTCCCTGCGGTCGAATTGGTGAAAGCACCAAGCCCCCTTTCCTCCCGCCAAAGAGCAGGCGCTTTGACGGAAAGGGTGTAACCCCGCTGGCGCTCGTGAGGGTGCGCGCGGTGCGCACGCGCTCGAGCGAGCGGAAGGAAATATGATTAAAACTATACATTTTGTATTAGTCGGCACGGAAAAATGTCGAAAAAGTTACTTTTTTATGCATTAAACTCATAGTATAATGTTGACAAGGGTGCGCGAGGATGGTATAATAGCAGGGTACAGTGGGGTTACTGTAGGCTTTTTGGCCTTATGCGTATGTGCGAGAGCGCGGCGCATACCTTGGGTAATCCCGCGCACACTATCGGTAAGTTCGGCGAGTGCCGAAAGATACAACAAAATCTATTCAAGGAGAACGAACAATGAAGCAAAGCAAACGTGGATTTACCATTGTAGAGTTGGTAATCGTGATTGCCGTCATCGCCGTTTTGGCCGCGGTACTCATTCCTACCTTCTCGAGCCTCATCAAAAAGGCAAACCTCAGCGCCGATATGCAAGCCGTTCGCGAGATGAACATTGCATTGGCCGCGTATGAGAATTTGCACAACAAACCCGAGGACGTCGAGACCGTCATGCAGGTCCTTGCCGACGCCGGTTTCCATACCGACAACTGGAAGACCTTGACCGCGGGCTACGAGGTCTATTGGTACAAGAACGACAACCGTATGGTGTTGTACAGCGCCAAGGAGAGCAAGTTGATCTACCCCACCGAGTATGACCCCGATATGTTCCTCAACCAACGCAACGACTTCTGGATGTATAACCAAAACACCCAAGCGGCCGAGACTGCCGACACCACCATCCACTTCGACAGCTCCAAGGGCGGCCAAACCAAGACTGACATGACCTCTTCCGCCAGCACCGAGTCTGAGAAAGCGGCCATCAACAGCATCGACAGCGCCGTCACCACCAACGCGGCCATCCGTTCCGCTCTGGGCCTCTCCGATAACCAACAAGTGTACTTCAACGGTAGCCAAGAGTTGGTCAACGAGGTGGGTGCGGGTTCCTACGCTACGATGTACATCACCCAAATGAGCAACAGCAGCGAGGCTGCGCTCACCAGCTCGGGCGACGTCAAGGCCAACATGGTTTATATCAGCGTCAACACCTCCCCCGGTGCCTCCTCGGCCGAAATCACCGCCGCCAAGAAGGCCGCCAGCGAGTACGTCTACACCGCCTTTGTACAAATCAACAGCGGTAAGTTCGAGGAGGACGTCAGCATCATAATGCCCGCCGGTACCGAAATCGACGCCAGCGCCCACGAGTGGAAACCCGTCAAGCACTTCTCCGGCTACTTCGGCACCCCCGACGCCTCCAACCCCATCATCATCAACGGCGCCAAATTGTCCTCTGCTACCGGTTATCTCGATACCGTGTACTTCGATGGTGACGATGGTAAATACTTCGTTACCGGTTTCTTCGGTTGCGTCTACGGCAATGCCACCATCGAGAACGTGATTTTACGCAACTTGAACATGGACCAACCCGGTAGCAACTACGATATGAGTTTGACGCACGCTCAACACAGCCGTAACTCTGTCGGTATCATCGGCGGCGTCATCGACGACCCCCGCGAAGGTACCACCGGTAAGTCTGTGACCAACGTCACCTTGCGCAACATCACCGTCGAGAACAACGTCACCATCAAGGGCGCTGCCACCGCGGCAGGTTTGGTCGGCTACGTGGGCGCAAGCGGCAACACCGATATGGTCAACAAAGAGAAGGTCGCACGTGCTTTGTACAACGGCACCTTGACCATCGAGAACTGCCACGTGTCCGCTACCGTCATCGGCGGTCCCGAGAGCGGTAGCTACGGCCCCTGCGGCGGTATCGTCGGTTTCTCCTGCCGTGCACAAGAGCGCGGTGCGGGTAGCAACTCGAAGACCGGTGAATCTTGGAAAGCCGGTCCCGACAGCGACGCCAACACCACCGAGACCTTCAACATCATCATCAAGGACTGCGTCTTCGACGGCAAAGTCACCGGTTACCAAGGCGTCGGCGCCGCCATCGGCGATAGCCGTGTCGGTAGCTACTACTTCTACGGCACTAATGACTTCACGGGTGCTCAATTGACCTCTGTTGATCCTTTGGGAAGCAACAAATGCGGTGTGGTTGGTGAAGTTAGCAGCATTTATATTTACTTCAACGCCACCGGCGCTACCGTTACGAAACCTGCCGATATGCCTTGGTTTGGCAATAAGAGCGGTGCCAGTTGGGTAGATGCAAGTGGCAACCCCGTGGACCAACCCGTCCCCGCTGCCAAGAGATATGACACCGTCGTAGACAAGGACGGCAACCCCATCGGTGCCAACAACGGTATTGCCTAATCAACTAAGCACATTGTTTGTTTTGGCGCGCCGCGTCGCGGCGCGCCATAGATAAACTGCCCATTGGAGTAACCCTATGATTATCGTGTTGATGTTATTGTGGTCGCTCGTAGCAGTGTCCCTCGTGCGCTTCCTCTATCGGAAGCGCATGAAGTGGGCGGCCTTAAGCTACGGCGTCCTCTATATGATACTGACCGCCTGGATGTATTTCCTCTTCGCGGTAGACGTCGCACACCTCGGTTTTGGCACGTCCAGACTGAGCCTGTGGAACGCCGGCAGTATCTATAGTGCCTTCGCAGACATCAACGCCCGATTCTTCGCCGTGTCGGAGGATTGGCTCATAGCGGTCGTATTTTTGAGCATTGCCATTGCGGTGTCCGTGGTAGCATACCTCGTCATCAGCAGTGTGCAGTTGGTGCAAGAAATCTATCGCCGTGTGTATCGAGCGCCCCGTGCGGTCAAGCGCAATGTCCTTGCCGTAGAGGAGCATCAAGAGCCCGCGGCGCCTACCAAAATCTATTTGACCCTGTGTAGGCTATTGGATTGAGCCCGCCTAAGGCGCCCAACCATCCATTTCAACCACCTGACAATCCCATCGTCGGCGCATAGCCGCAGACCCAAGCAAAGGACGGGCGCAATAACCCTTTGCCTAAAGTCTTGGCGTATGCCAAACGAGCGGAAAGTCTGCCAAAAATACAAAAAACATTATTAAAAAGGAGATTTATTATGAAAAACAGAAAAGGATTTACCATCGTCGAATTAGTTATCGTCATCGCCGTCATCGCCATCTTGGCCGCCGTGCTGATTCCTACCTTCACCACCGTGACCGCCAACGCCCGTGCGTCCGCCGCCCTGTCCACTGCTAAGAACGCCCAAACCGCCGTGCTTGGCAACTCCGAAGGCACCATGCCCGAGTTGACCCTCGTGGCCGTCAGCAATGACAAAGACGGCTATGCCGAGTATGCCTTCATCGTCAACGAGCGCAAACTCGAGTCCGTCAAATTGACCGACATCACCAATAACAATACTGGCGACAAGATTTATCCCGCCTTCACGCAAACCACCAGCGAGGGTGTGACCACCTACACCTACACCGTGTTCGTGACCGCCGACTACTTCTCTGAGGACACCACCAAGGCCGCCAAGGTGAAGAAGCCCGTGGAAGACCTCGTGCAAGACGTGTTGGACCGTCAAATCAACGGTCTGCAAAAAGAGTCCGATGCAAAGCGTGGTTCCATTGACCCCACTCCCCTTGCCGCTGGCTCCGAGTACGCTGTGTGGACCTATGCTCCCCAAACTGCCGATGCCACCAAGGTGTACAAACTCAACGTGTACTACAATGCGGACATCCCCGAGACTGCCGTTGTGTTCTTTGCCAACTAATTTCGTTCTTTAACCATATAGGGGCACCGCACACCTTATAGGTGCCGCGGCGCCCCTTTTTCTATCCCGCGTGCGCGCGCACGTTGCCTAAGGCAACGGAATGAATTGCTCGTGCCTCGCATGAATTGCCGCAGGCATGAATTGCTTCCCTACGGTCGCATGAATTGCACTCTGTGCATTGCGGTTTTTAATAGAATCCACAATGGCGGTAGCCAATTCATGGAGCGAACGCGAGAATTCATGGCGAAGCCAATTCATGATGGCAGAGCCATCAATTCATTGGGCATATATGCCCAAGCGGGATAGAAAAAGGGGTGAAACAGGTATGCACGCCAAGGCGTGCGCGATATGTGGCTACGCCACGCGATATATACCCCAATGGGGTACGCGATATGTCCATACGGACGCGATATGTTGCCTACGGCAACGCGAGCACGCGCGCGTGAGCGCGTGCAAGCGGGATAGAAAAAGGGGTGAAACAAGTATGCACGCCAAGGCGTGCGCGATATGTGGCTACGCCACGCGATATATACCCCAATGGGGTACGCGATATGTCCATATGGACGCGATATGTTGCCTACGGCAACGCGTGCGCGAGAAAAGTAATGAATTGATGGCTTTGACATCATGAATTGGCTACCGCCACGCGTGTGCGCCAGCACACGCTCCTTGAGAGCGTAAGCGGGGTTACACCCTTTCCAAGAAATGGCTTGCCATTTCTTGGGAGGAAAGGGGGCTTGATTTGACACAAAGCGCAAGCGACTGTCAAATGGGGGTTTTTCAAAAGCACCCTATTCTGTGTGACTCGGTGTTCTGCGAGCACGGCATCGCGGGGGAAAACCCCCATTCCCGAGCCGTAGGTGCTTGGCGCGCACCTCCTTCGTCG
>Ga0310690_10002810_pt1 | contig 27518 bp, 23 predicted proteins | sample AusTroGonzalo_MG_2_FD_207661 | JGI IMG/M metagenome (GOLD analysis project Ga0310690, IMG submission 207661) | Bovine rumen microbial communities from tropical cattle in Woodstock, Queensland, Australia - Gonzalo_04 (v2) (version 2) | ecosystem: Host-associated > Mammals > Digestive system >...
TGATGCACTTGTTGGCGCGCCGGACCTCCTGGAAGTACAGCAGGTAGCCGGAGCCCACGGGCAGGGGCCAGGAGGCGGAGTAAACGGGGATGGAGGTGACGATCAGGTCGATGGTGCCGGAGAAGCCCGCCTCCGCCACCGTACCGAAGCCGGAGGTGAAGAGGTTCGGGTACCATTTCTGCACGTTGTTGCTGTAGCCCAGCTCAAAGGCCACCTCCACGGTGATGCGGGCGCCGAGGACCTTGTACCAGCCGACGCCGAAGGTGCCGGAGACGTAGATGCGTCCCTTGAACTCAAAGTTGAAGCCGTAGTCCTGGGCGTGGATCTCCGATTTCTTCCGGAAGCCGGCGTAGGTCTCATACTCGTCCAGGGTCTTGTTGGGGTCCGCCGAGGTGCCGAGGAAGAAGGTCAGGCTCGCGCCCGCCTCCACGTTGGCATAGGCCGGGAGGGGACCGAGGGCGAAGGGCCAGGTGAAGCCGACGCTGCCGGCGAAGCCGATGAAGCCGCCCGCCCCCATGAACACCAAGTCGTGGCTCTTCTCCACCTGGCCGTTGGAGGTGTTCGTCAGCTCGATGTAGCCGAAGTCGATGTAGACGCCCACAAAGACGGAGAAGGTGAAGTAGGGTCCGGCGAAACTGGTAAATGCCGCGCTCATTCTGGCCTTAAAATCATCGACGGTACCGTTGCCGTTGTAGATCAGCTCCAGCGCGCCGGTGGCGGCTTCCGTTACCTCCGGGGCCCTGCTGCCGCCCGTTTCTTTTTGGAAAAAGTTCTTGCTCTGGAAGATGTTCTGCTGGGAGCGGTAGCCGGTGCCGCCGCCGATGCCGGCGACGAGACCCAGCATGAAGCGCACGCCGCCGTAGAAGGTCTCGTCAAACTTGACGAGGATGCTCAGCCGGACGTGGCTCCGCGTGCCGTTGGCTTCTTGATTTCTGCCGTACGTGAGCGTTTCATTGGAGTCCACGCCTTCATAGCCGTCGTCATCCAGCTCCTGATCGCCGTCATAGCCGCCCGCGTTCAGCATCGCCAGATCGTTCATGATGGCATTGACCTCTCGCTCGCCGCCGGTGGCGGAGCTGGAGAGGAAGGAGAGGACCTTCACCGCCGCGGTGATCTCGCCGATGTAGGGGAAGGCGCCGAAGCTGGCGCGGGTGCCGTCGTCCAGCAGGTCGCCGTCCTCGTCGGAGATGGGCTCCGCGCCGATGATCTCGGCCACGCTCGCAACCTCGTAGTCGAAGGACTGCGGCTGATAGGTCGGGTCGGCGATGACGGCATAGCCCGTGGAGACGGGGTCATAGCGCATCCCCTTGGCGCCGGTGAAGACCTCGGTCACGGTCCTCCGGTCCGTGGTGAGCTGGACCATCAGCACGTCGCCGTAATTCCAGTCGTTGGGATGGCCGGGCTCAAACTTCGTGATGCTCAGCTTGAAGGTGCCGCCGCCGCTGCCGTCGGGCGCCCAGCCCCATCTCGCCGGGGACTCCTTGTCGGGCGTTTCGTTGGAGGAGAAGACGGCGTGATCGGCGCCCGTGTACTGATCCATGAAGTAGACCGTCACGTCCGTGATGGACTCGTCGTAGCGTTCCCCGTTCAGCACGTACTGGCCACCCAGGGCCGTGATCTCCACCTCCAGCTTATAGCCGTTCAGGGCGAGGGCGTCCACCGCGCCGAGGATCCTGTCCTCCTGCTTGACAAAGACGCTGTCCACGTGGGCGCCGGTGGCGGAGAAGCTCTCCAGCAGCACCGTTCCGGCGTTGGTGTTGATGGCCTTGACGCTCTGGCCGTCCAGAGTCTCTGCGCTCAGCTTGGCCTTGCCGATGACAGAGACCTCCTTGATGGCGGTCACGCCGTTATACTCCGCCAGGAAGCGGATCAGCGTGCCGCTGCAGGCCGGGACCGCGGGGAGCTGGAACCAGCCGTCGGAGTCCGTCCAGGCGCCGTACTGCCCGTAGGCGATGTAGGCATTCTCCGCGGGGATCTGGTCATTGGCGCTGCGCTCCGCGTTCAGGTTGAAGGTGGAGCTCGCCGCCGTGCCGGAGAGCAGCATATAGGTGAGCGCCTGATTCGCGGGCACCGTCAGCGCGATGACGTTGTCCTCCGGCTGGGGATTCGTGATGAGATAGAAGGTGTCCCCGGCGTAGGTCTTCCGCTCGGTGGTGGTCCAGCGGGGGATGCTCTTGCCGTCGGCGGCGTAGGCCGAGACGGCGTAGATCTCATTGATGTAGACCTTCCGCGCCACAGTGATCCTGTAAACGCCGTCCTCGTGGCTGATGGACACATGATTGCCCTCGGCGAAAATGCCCTTCGTGGTATCCAGTCTGGCATAGTCCGCGTCGGCGACGGTGATCACCAGATCGTTTTTGTCGCTGGTGAAGAGCGGGCGAAGCTGGTAATAGGGCCGGTCCACCACCTGGTTGCCGCTGCTGCGGCCGGTGAGGGCGAAGTCGACGCTGCCGTTGACGTAGCCGACGGTGTTGTAGTTCACCAGCTCGCCGGTGCTACCCTGGGCGCGCAGCTCATAGTAGAAGCCCTGGGGCTCCATCTCCTCCGCGACGCCCTTCTCGGTGAGGACGGAGCTGAGGCTCAGCACATCGCCCAGATGGTAGGTGTACTTGCCGGGGGCCAACTCACTCCCGTCGGCCCTGGCGCTGGTCTCGTCCGGGAAGAAGGCAATGTAGTCGATCTGGATCGTATCGCCGTTCTGGCTGCCTTGCAGCGGGTCCAGACGCAGCTCGGTGATCGCGCCGTTGGCGTCGTTTGCGTTCAGCGACAGGAGATCGACGGTGTATTCGTGCCACTGCCCGTCATTTAGGAGGGTGATACCGTTGACGGTCCAGCCGCTGTTGTTATACACAAAAAGCTCCATCCTGTCGGTGCCGGCAGAGGTTTTTGCGCGGATTTTGGCATAGCGGATCGCGTCGATGCCGCTCACCGTGCCGGCGACGGTGACATAGGGGTCGCTTCCCGTGGCGGTGAAGGTGTAATAGTCGTTGCCGTCGCTGTCGGACCCGCCCTCATAGCTCACCTGGTTTGTCCAGCGGCCCATTTTGGCGTTCATGGCGTTGTCGCTGTTGAAGTCCCACAGGAGGCTGGGATTGGGGGCAGCCGCGCTCAGGCCGCCGTAGCCGCTGCCGTCAGAGAGGACCTCCACGGTCGCGTCGATGTACTCAAACACCGGGCGAACCTCGATGGTGCCCTTGTAGCAGGAGCCGTTGTAGCTGGCAGTTTGCCAGTCTGAGGAGTAAGAGAACTGGCCGTTGGCGCTCCATTTGATAACGCCCTTATTTTGCAGAGCGTTGATGGTAGCGGTGTTCAGGTCCACCGTCACGCTGGAGGATTTGCCGTCGATGGTGGCGATGCGGACCCAGCGATCGGTGTTCCTTACCTTTGCCTCCAGACCCACCAGGCGCAGAGGCTCCGTGGTCTTGGCGGTGACGGAGAAGTTGTCGTCCGTCCAGTGCGTCGCAGAGGCGTAGGTGTTGCCGTCCAGATACACGCTCTCATAGTCCGTCAGCACATCGTCGTTGCTCACGCCGATCAGGGGCTTCACCTCCGCGGGCTTTAGCTCGATCTCGAACTGGCGTTTGATGAGCCTGATCTCATCGACCACCATCTCCGCGTAGCTGTCGGTGCCGACGGGTCCCTCGTTATCTACGTTTGCCGCCTCTATGGTGATATTATCGGGGGCCTTCGGGTCGTTCCAGGCGGCGTAGAGCCAGTGGTCGGGATAATCGCCGCGGCTGTCAAAATAGTTGACGTGCATGCGGGTCGCGTTGCCGCCGTTCCATTTCACCACGCGGAAATCGGCGTCGCACCACTTCACGGCCGCGTCATAGTGGACGTAGATGCCGTCATAGGCGTAGCCGTAACTGGAGATGTTATTCATCCAATAGTGGGCATCCTCCTCCTTGTTGACACGGGTGGACAGGAAGAAGCTGTTGTCACTCAGAAAGCTGCCCAGGTCGATGGAGCCGCCCCGGACATTGAGGGGGTCGGTGAAGCCGTGGACATTGTGGTTGGTGTCCTCGATGGTCTCAATGCCCATCAGCGCGCCGTCGTCCGTTACCTCCGCCGCGGGGATGATGACGTGGGTGGTGGCGAGGGTAATCTCCTCGTCCGCCAGGGCCGTGATGGTGACGTAGAAGTCCTTCTCCTCGGTTCCGTGACCGACGGGAATCTCCACGGTACGGGTGTTGACGCCCATGCCGAAATAGAGCTTCGCGCCGATGCCGCTGTAGTCGTCGCCCTGTTTGGCGCTGCCGTCCCACGAGGCGACGGTCACGCCCTTGATGGCGTTGACGCGGCCGGTGCGGTTCACGGTGATGACCGCCTTGCCGTTCTCGGCCACCACGGTGTCGGCGGCCATGTCGATATGGACAGGCTCCGGCTCGTCCTCATCGAGGATCGTGATGGTGACGGGGTTGACGTCCTCGCCGATGGCATAGCCCTCGCTGGGGTTTTTCAGCATCAGCATGATCTGCATATCGCCCTCGGCGGCGTCGGAGTACATCGGCGTCACGACCAGGAACTTGGCCTCCTCGCCGGGGGCGAAGGTCAGCGTATACTCCTTGCCGGGATAGCTCTCCTGCGTGGCCTCCGCCATCGCCTGGTTGTACTCCTCCTCGCTCATGAAGCTCTGGCCCAGGTTGTCCAGGGTCACGGAACTGTTCAGCTCCTGCCGGTCGGAGGTCGTTCCGGTATATGCGTCTCTCGCCGCACGGAGGGATTGCGTGGCGGACGGCTTGCCGTCGGTCCACGCGCTCTCCTCGACCGTGCCCGTCTGCGCGGGCTCGGTCTCGGCAGCGGCTTCGGTCTCAGCAGTCGCCTCGTCCTCCTCGACGATGGGGTTGCCGTTTTCGTCCAGGGGATTGGCGGTGACGGTGCCCACCGTGTTGCCCTCGCTGTCCACGATTTCCGCGCCGCCGGCTTCATGGATCAGTGCGCCGAGCTCGTTCTCGTCGGCGACGACCTCGACCTCCTCGACTTCTTCGGCGTTCAGGATCAGGTCCACAATGGCCTGATCGTCGAAGATGATCTCCGGGTCGACGTCCTCCTTGTAGATTTCGACCTTGTAGTTCACATCGTGGCGGGCGCTCAGGTCGACGACCTTCAGCGTCACCTCCGCCTCCGTGTCCAGGTCGCCCGTGCGCTGGATCGGGATGTAGAGCTTTTCCGTGCTCTTCTCACTGGTCGTGTAGCCCGTTTCGGGAATAAAGAACCAGCTTTCCCCGTCCTGGAAGCGATCCGGAACGGTCAGCTCGATGTGCTCCGCGGGGTTGATCGCCTTGTCGATCTCCTCCGCGGCGCTGACGATGCCTGCCTGGCCGGCCTCAAACAGCATGAGGATGGCCAGCAGCACCGCCAGGGAGTTTTTCAGAAAATGTTTCATACATTACTCCTTTGTTGCGTTCGTGTTTCGGAATTGCGAATTTGCATGGCGCGGAATTGGAATTTCGCATTTCGCGTCGGCGCTCAGCCGTTGCCTCTCAGATCGTCGTCGATGGGCTGGTATCCTGCACGGGGACGGTCGAAGGGGTTGCCTGCGCCGGACATCTGACTCATGGTCTCGAGATCCAGATCCTGCATCTCCTCGTCGGGAGCTTCGATTGCCTTTGCCTGCTTTTGGGGATCGGGGTTCTTTTTGATTTTCATGGTGATATCTCCTTTCAAATAGATTACATTAATTATGCAAGCCTGGCGCGCAAGCTGTGCAGCGCCCGCTTGTGCTTGACCTTTACCATGCCGTAGCTGATGCCGGTGAGTCGGGAAATCTCCGTCAGCGTTCTTCCGCTGTAATAGCGCAGAACGATGATGTCCCGTTCCTCCTGCTCCAGCGTGTTCAGTGCGGCGGCCAGATCCTCCAGCGTCTGTCTGGACAGGAAGTCCTCCGCCAAATCGTCCGCCGCTGCAAGGTCCTCGCCAAGCGGCTCGCTCGGATGTCTGGTTCGTAAATAATCAATCAAAGTGAATCGGGTAATTTGATAGATCCAGGTGGAAAGCGACGCCTTCGCAGCGTCATACTGCGGCAGGCAGCGGATCACCTCGGTGAAAACCTCCGCACACAGGTCCTCCGCATCCTCCCGGCACGCCGTTCGACCCGTCAGGTAGGCGAGCACCTTTTCCCGATAGGCGGTGTAGAGCGCATCGAAGGACAACTCAGTCAAAGCGGTCCGCCCCGGTTCTTCGGATCGGGCGGCTGTAAGAAGGGGTCTCCCGCAGCCGAAAACACATGCATCGTGTCATCGGAGAGCTCCTTGCTGAAATATTGCGCCTCGACCTCGTCAAGGATTTTTTGCAGCGCCGGATCGCGTTCAAACCGCTGCAGGTCAAACAGCCCTGTCAGCAATCGTTCCGTCTCCATACGCATCCCCTCGCTTTCGTTCTATCTATTGATTCGATTCACTTTGGGTTTTGGCAATCGCTGCCTGAAATTTTTTGTTATTTCAACTTTTTTGTGCCCTTACTCCTGATCCTTGACGTGTTGTGAGACTGCAAGGATCGTTCCTGCAGCGGACACCATGATGTTGAACCGGGAAGAACCGGTATCGATCGTATCCTTTGCGACCGCGTGCCTTGCTTTATGGAATCCGTGCGCTTCCAAAAACGCAATCGCTTCCTCCAGATTGTCCACGTTCATACGGATCATCATCCATTCACCGGAGCCCTGCGTAACATCCAGGTGATGGCCGTCGGCGTCTTTCATTCGGATGTCGGTGACGTTGTTTGCGCCGATACCCTCTTTGCAGTGGCGCCTTTCAAATCCCATCGCCTCGAACAGTTTGACGGTGGATTCTGCGTCCTTGGTAACGATCAACGGGTTAAAGGTCGTGATTTTCACTTGTCCTTTCTCCATGTTTTTGGTAATCTGCATTTGCGGATGCCAGATCAAAATGTTTTTGATTATTTTAATATAATATTTGTATTACACGTCGACGCGCTGGCGCTCCACCAGCTCGGCAAAGATGCCGCCCTTGGCGATCAGCGCGTCGTAGGTGCCCGCCTCGGCGATCGTTCCGCCGTCCAGCACCAGGATGCGGTCGCAGTGTTTGACCGTGGAAAGGCGGTGGGCGATGACGATGCGGGTGCATTTCAGCCCTGCGAGGGCGTCGGCGACCTGCTTCTGCGTTTTGTTGTCCAAAGCGCTGGTAGCCTCGTCGAACAGGAGAATCTTCGGCTTCGGCGCGATGGCGCGGGCGATCATGAGGCGCTGCTTCTGCCCGCCGGAAATGCCGCCCTGTCCCTCGCTGATGAAGGTGTTCATCCCCATGGGCTTGGCACGGATATCGTCCGCGATGCCCGCCAATTCCGCCGCTTCCCAGGCCTCGTCCAGCGTGAGCTGAGGCGCAGAAACGGTAATGTTGGAATAGATATCGCCGGCAAACAGACTCCCGTCCTGCGTCACTACGCCCATTTTGCGGCGCAGAGAGTGCAGGTCGAGGAAGCGCAGATCCTTTCTGTCGAAATAAATCGCGCCCTTTTCCGGCGTCTCAAAGCCGAGCAGCATCCGCATCAGCGTTGACTTCCCACAGCCCGTTTTGCCGACAATGGCAACGTATTCGCCTGCCTTGATCTTCAGGTTGAAGTCGTTGAGGATATAGGGAGACGTCTCCTGATAGCGGAAGTACACGTTGGAAAACTCAATGGCGCCGGAGAGCTTTGTCACGATCTGCTTGCTCTCGGCGATCTCCGTCTCGGTCTGCAGGATCGGCTCTGCCATCTCCAGAATCGGCTTGATCTGCGACGCCGAGGAAGCGACCGTCGAAAAAGCGGTGATTGCACCGGTGACCGTACCATACGCGGCGGTAAACGCGAGATATGCCGAGGGGGCAACACCGGAGGAAGCCGCGCGGAAGTAGAGCCATAACGTACCGAACAGCGAGATCGCCAGCAAAACGGCGGAGTTGATTTTCAGCAGCAGCGAAGGGTTGTAGGCAATTTCCGCGCCGGCGGAATATACCTTCGCCCATTTTGCGAAGGCGCGCTTCTCCGCGCCGGACAGCCGGATCTTCTGGATGCCCGAGATGATGGCGTAGCTGACGCCGGATTCCTCCGCCTCCGCCGCCATGCGTTCCCGCTCCAGCTTTGTCTTCATAAAACCCATCAGCAGCGTGAGCGCGACCATGGAAAGACTGATGACAAGCGCGGGAAGCCCCAGCGCCGGAGCGTAGGTGAAGATCTGGCTGACGTAGAGGAACGAGGCGATCACCGTCACACCCGTGGAGAGTACGCCGCCCAGCAGCAGCGTAGAAAGGCTGTTGATCGCCCAACTGCGGCTCGCCAGCTCGCCGGCGGAATACTGCTTGAAGAAGGTGGTCGGCAGACTCATCAGCCGCGACATCATCGCCGCCTCCATCGGAACACCGACCTTGGTCTGAATCCGCGCCATCGCCAGCTCGCGCGAGGCTGTGAACAACTGGGAGGAGACGAGGACGCAGAGCATAAAGATCGCCGTGCTCCACAGGATCACGCTGTTGCCGCTCTCCAGCACGAAGCCGGACAGCATTCTGGTGATCAGCGGCATCAGCATTCCGCTCAGCGTCACGAGAAGCGTCAGACCGATTAGCAGGGCAAAGTCCATCCAGTTCAGGCAGCTTGTCATATAGCGCAGCAGCCCCTTGACGCCGATCTTTTTCTGGGGCAGCGGGCTGTAAAAGCAGATCGCGTCCGGCAAAAGCTGGGACGCTGTGCGTTTGTTCCCCTTGACCTTGTTTCCGTCCCTGTCATTCCAACTGTAGCCGCCGAATTTCCCCGGAAGCAGCACCACCGGGCGCTTGTCATCCGCGCGGTAGGCGATCATCGGGGCGAAGGAATGGCGGTACCAGCCTTCGGAAAGCACAACGGCACGGTACATGATGCCGTGAGGCCGCAGCGCGTAGTCCATCTGATCCTCCGGCGTTTTTAGAGCGTCGGGGATGTCCACGCTCTTGCAGTGATAGAATTTCAGGATCTCGTCAATGGCAGCCTTGGTGATGATACGCTCGTCGTTCAGAGCGCCTGCAGCGCGCTTGCCCATGACCGAGGAAGCCATGGAAAACAGGGAATCCTCAAATATCTCCTGATCCTTGTCCATGCGGAGCCGGATCTGTTCATCGTACCATTTCATGCGTTTCCTCCCTCATCTCAGTCGCTGGAAATGAGCTCGGTGTAATAGCCGCCCTTGGCGTACAGCTCCTCATGCGTGCCGCGCTCGACCACCTTGCCGTGATCCAGAACGATGATCTCGTCGCAGTCGCGGATCGTGGACAGACGGTGGGCGATGATGACACAGGTCGCGCCGCGGCGATTGACCGCCTTTGTGACCTCATATTCCGTTCTTGCGTCCAGGGCGCTGGTGGCCTCGTCCATGATGATCACATGGGGGTCCTGCGCCAGCACACGGGCGATCTCGAGACGCTGCCGCTGCCCGCCGGAGAGGTTGCGTCCGCCGTCGGAGAGCTTCTCCTGATAGCCGCCGGGCCGCGCCATGATGTCTTCGTGGATCTGCGCGTCGCGGGCGGCCATGATCATCTCGTAATCCTCGATGGAGCTGTCCCACATTTTGATGTTGTTGGCGATGGTATCCTCAAAGAGGATAACGTCCTGATCCACAACGGAAACGCTGCAGGTGAACACCGCATGGTTGATCTCCGAGATCGGCTTTCCGTCAAACAGGATCTCGCCGCTCCACGGCTGATACAGCCCGGAGATGAGCTTGGAGAGCGTGGACTTGCCGCAGCCGGACGCGCCGACCAGTGCAACCCGGCCGCCGGGCTGAATACGCAGCGAGAAGTTCTCAATCAAAGGCGGCGCGAGGCGGGAGTAACCGAAGGTCACGTTTTTCAGCTCCACCGCGCCGGTAAGCTTATCGTAGCCCGTTTCCGGTATGGCAGGCGCACCGGAAAAAACGACGTCCTCCGGGTATTCCATCACGTCCTCAACGCGCTCCATCTGGGTGCGCATCTCCTGGATCGTCTGACCGGCGCGGATCATCGTCATGGCAGGCGTCATAAAGCTCATCAGGAAAGACTGGAACGCCATCACCATGCCGAGGGTAAATCTGCCGCGCATACACAGCCAGATACCCAGGACCAGCACCGCTGCGTTGGCGAGCATGGTGACAAATGCCGGTACCATGCCCAGGTATTGATTGAGCACGGTAAACCGCGTCGTCTGTGAATTGACAGACGCCTGGTAATCGGCCCAGCGCTGGAAATAGCCGTTTTCCGCGCCGCTTGCCTTAATGGTCTCCACCATCTGGATGCCGGAAACCGTCGAAGCCGCCAGTTTGCCGGAATCCCGCGCCTGGACGCGGGTGATGTTGACGCGCCGTTTCGAGATCAGACGGCTCATAAACATGTTGATCGCGATGCTGAGTACGCCCACCAGCGTTAAAAGCGGGCTGTAGCGCAGCATGACGACCAGATAGAAGACCAGCATCACCATGCTGATGGCAAGCGGCGTCAAGGTGTTGACAAGCGTTGCCGCGATGGTGGCGTTTGTCTTGTGCCGCATCTGAATGTCGCCTGCCAAACGCTGGGAGAAAAACTCCATCGGCAGCTTCATGACCTTCCAAAGGAAGGTGCTGCTGCCCATAACCGCCATCTTTCCGTTGATTTTGAGAGAATAAATCGCCTGCACTGCCGCGACAATGACCTGCAAGGCGCTGACCGCGGCAACAAGCCCGATGAACGGAAGCAGCAGCTCTCTGTTTTCGCCCGTCAGCAGCCGATCCATAAAGAAGCGGGAGAAGGTCGGATTGATGATCGTGAACAGATAGCCGATCGCGCTCGTCAGCATCACGAACGCCACGGCGCTGCCTGCCCCGACGAGGCGCTTGCGTGCAAAGGCGACGGTGCTTTTTTGCTTCCCTCCGGGCTGGAACTTCTCCGAAGGGGCGAAGGCGATGCTAATGCCGGTAAAGGCCTTATCAAATTCATCCATTGTGACCTTCACATTGCCCCGTGCCGGATCGTTGAGCCAGGCATAGTTCCCGCGAAAGCCGCAAAGCACTACAAAATGATTAAAATTCCAATAGATAATGCAAGGGAAGGTGCCGTTTTTCCGCAGCGCATTGATATTTGACCGGAAGCCTTTGGCGTTCAGGCCGTATCTTTGGGCAGCTTTTATAATGTTGCCCGCATTGGAGCCGTCGCGCGAAACGCCGCAGTCAGCACGAACCTGCTCCAGCGGCAGCCATTTGCCGTAGTAAGCCAGCACCATCGTCAGGCTGGCGGCTCCGCATTCCAGCGCCTCCATCTGCATGACGACAGGGACTCTGACGACCCTGTTTTTCTTGTTTTTCATTGGCGCCACCCTTTAATTGAACAGCATTTCGATGATTTTCGTGCTCCGGTAGCCAACGCGCGCCTCGTAGCTTCCATCCGGAAGACCGGTGTTTGCCACTGCCTGGAGGCGGCCTTCCGCATCATAGCCGATGGACAGGATGGGCGTTGCCATATCGCCCACGCGGACGTCCATGCCGATCTCTACATTCTGCGCCCTTTCCGCATCGTCAAAGGTCAGGGTCAGGACGCCGCCTTTCACCTCGGCGGTGCCCGCCACGTAGCTTTCCACCGCGGTTACGCTGCTCCATACGAAAATGCTCGCCACCAGCAGAATCACAGCCGCCAGCACGACCCAGATCGCAGGGGACGTGACATGCAGATAATCGCCGAGCTGCTCCGGTGAGGAAACACGCTCCACGCTTTCTTTTCTGAATAATTGCTGTTCCATGTGCTGCCCTCCATAGGTTTATTCGCTGAAGCCAGAAAACGGCGATCAAACAATCAGTTTTTTCCGAAGCGTCAGGCGGTTGCAGCCGTCCTGGTAATCATATTCCAATTCGTCCAGCATGTTTTTCACCATGAAGATGCCCAGACCGCCGATGTTTCGCGCTTCTCCGGAAAGAAGGACGTCGGGATCCGGTTTAGCCAGAGGATTGAATGGCGTTCCGCCGTCGATCAGCCGGAAAACAGCCACGCCGTCCTCGACGCCGCCTCGGATCTCAACCCAGCCGTCTGCCTCGGGGTACGCGTAAAGGGATACGTTCACGTACAGCTCTTCCACGGCCATCCGAATCTTTGTGCGCACCTTCGGCACGCAGCCGTGGGCGTCCAGCAGGAAGCTGACAAAGGCAAGAACGACGTCCATGCCCTCCAGCTTTGCAGGAATCCTCAACACGTTTTCCTTTTCCATGGCTTTTGCTCCTTTTGGGGGATTCGCGCTTACTGAATGTCGAACACCGTGTTGAGCCCCGTGTTTTCCAGCACATCCATGAAGCTCTCGCCCACATTGGTCAGATGCATTTCGCCGCCGGTGGCCATCAACTGCTTGTAGGTGCCCAGCAGCACGCGCAGGCCGGCGGAGGAGACGTAGTCGCACGACGAAAAGTCCAGCGAAAGATTCTCCACGCCGTCCAGCTCCTTTTCCAGAAGCGCGTCCAGCTTCGGGGCGGTCAGGGTGTTAAGCTCCCCGGACAGGAGAACAGTCAGAGCATTTCCGTCTTTTTGTGTGGTCAGTTCCATTGTGATTTACCTCCAAAAATATACTCTTTGTGTTTATTTCATCGTCAAAACAACCATGGTGATGTCGTCGAACTGGGGTGTTCCCGCGGCAAAGGCGTTTACGTCGTCCAGGATCTGCGCGAGCACCTGTTCGCCCGGGCGATCCGCGGTGCTGTCCAGCACTGCTTTCAGACGAGCCTCGCCGTACAGGTTGTTTGAGCGGTCGTGTGTTTCCGTGACACCGTCGGTGTAGAGCAGCAGCCGGTCACCCGGCGCAAGCTGCATCTCGCTCTGCTTGTAGCGCGTGAATTCCAATCCGGCCAGAAACAGGCCGTGTTTCTTCCTGATCTCCTCGCAAGGCTGACCCTTGCGCTGGAACATCGGGTAACAGTGGCCGGCGTTGGTGTACTGCAGGATCATCGTCCGGCGGTCCAAAATGCCGATCCAGGCGGTTGCGAACATGCCTGCTTCGTTGTTTTCGCACAGGCGGGCGTTGACGGCGGTGAAGATTTCCGCGGTGCTGTCCTTGGTCAGCGCGTAGTCCTTGATCATGGTTTTGGCGGTCATCATGAACAGCGCGGCCGGCACGCCCTTGCCGCTGACGTCGGCGATGACCACGCCGAGGTGATCGTCGTCGACCATGAAGAAATCATAGAAATCGCCGCCGACCTCCTTCGCGGGGTTCATACTGGCGTACAGCTCGAACTCCTCTCTGTCTGCAAATTCCGGGTAGATCGAAGGCAGCGCGTTCGCCTGAATCTCCGTCGCCATGTTGAGCTCACTCTGTGTGGCCGCCAGCTTGCTGCTTCGGTCATTGAAAATGATGCAGTACATAATGATCAGAGACACCAGGATCATTCCGTATTGGGATGCGTTGCCAAAGGTACCACCGACCATGACGTAATTGACCAGCGGTAAGAAGATAAACGTCAGGCCTGCCAACTTCTGACTGCGCGGGTTTTTGCTCCGGATGATCAGGATCGCCGTGAGAGCCGACGCCACAATCAGGAAAATATCCTCCGCAATAGAAGCTTCCGCAGACTGATACGTTCCTGCCGCGTCAATCAGGAAGGTTGTCGGATAGAAAATATTGGACAAAATGACCAGGGTTTCCAGTACCAGCAGAATGGGGATTCCTCTGTCTGTCCATCGGGCAAGCTTTCCTTCAAAATTGAGGGTCCTTTTCATGTACTGGTAGAAGTAGTAAATCATTGCAAGGTCGATCAGCTTGCTGAGCATGACGAACAGGAAAGCCAGGCCGCGCTGCTCCGGCACGCCTGTTGTATAATAGAGGAGGAAGTTTACAACAAAACCAGCCGTGACAAAAACATTCAGGGTTCTGAAAGCCCTTGCTCCATCCCCTTCCTGCTTCATGCAGCCGAAATACAGCGCCGCAGAAATCAGCGCTCCGATGGTATCCACGCCGCAGTCGAATAAAAATGTCTGCATCCGCGCATAAACCGCTGCGTTAAGGTAAGCTACAAAGGTCATTCCAACCGTAAACAGCGCGCAAGCAACGGTAAAAATCAGACCGAACCGCAGCATGTTTTTCTGAATCTTTTTTATCATAATCTTTCACCCCTGTGGTTTGTGGAATGCTTCGTGCAATCTCCCGGCAGCACTTTCGTCTTCTGGGAGAAGACATACCTATTCAACATTATTTTACCGTTATATCTCCATGATCGTCAACGGGGGTTTCCAGAATGTCAAACTCTTTTTTTCGACCCGGTTTTTCACATAAAACAACAATACCCCGACAGCTCTGTCGGGGTATTGTTGTTATTGTCATATTATGACAGGCCTTCCCGCCATGCGCTCAAGGCCAGGGTGAAGCGTTGCTCCTCGATCCGCTGCGCAGGCAAGGCGTGATTCTTCAAGGCTTCTTCCAGTGCGTCCATCAGCGGCGTGATGTCATTGCAGGCCAGACAGTCGATCCGAAAACGCTTGTGATGCTCGATCATATTGATGTGCAGGGTGTTTCCGGCGGGAGGCGTGCAAAGGAAGCGCACGTCGGTCATTTGATCGGAATACCCCGTTTCATGCAGCCTGCCGATATAATCCGCATAGAAGGTATCGTGGGAGAGCGTCAAAAAGCCGGCGGGCTTGCGAACTTCCTCCCAATAATCGGTTCCTTCCTGCATCCGCTGGCGATACATCTGGCCAAGCCGGTTATAAATGGCATGGTACATGTCCGGCACCATCTGCTGCTTCAGCACACCCCGCAGGGCGCTCGCGCGGGCAGCGAAGGGCAGCGCGTCCATTGGCGTTCCGCTGAGGGGAAGCATGGCGCGGCTGGAGCAGTTTTTGAAGGTTTCCTCGCAGCCCAGCATCCGGCGGATCGAGATGGGAATATTTGAAACGATCGGTGCGTCCGCATCAGGGTGCTTTCTTTGGATCGCTTCACCCATCAGCATGGAAAGCGCCACCACGGGAGATGTTCCGTTCGCTTTCACAAAGCCCATAAACGCATCGGAGGGAATGGTAAAGCCGTATTCGCGAACTTCTCCGCCGCGGTTCGCAACGATGTCGGGCAGATGATAGGGCTTGGGCTGTTCCCTGCGCTCCGGCATCCGGAAGTCGGGAGAAACATCATAGGGCTTGGAGAGCGGCTCAAAGGTCTCCGCGTCCGACATGGCTTCCCTGTCCGTGCGGATGCCGTTGGGCTCGTATTCCACGCCGTCCTTCATGCAGTAGTAGTGGTACAGCACGGATTCGATAAACGCGTTGATGCCCTGTCCGTCGCAGAAGCCGTGGAACATGGAAAACCAGGTGATGTTTTCGTCAAAGGTCACGTCCAGCATGTGATAATTCGTTTCCGGACCGCCCACACGGCGCAGGGTGGCGGTGTGACCCACTTCCATCGGCAGCGGGTTTTTCGCGTACCAGACCGCCGCCTTTTCCACCGCAAAGGTATCGGACAAATACGGCATTCGTGTCAAGGTCCTGTTCACGGCCTGCTGGAGCAGGTCTCCGTTGATTTCGTCCCGATGGGTGATCTCCACCACGTAGGCGGGAATATCCACGGGCAGGTAGACATAGGGGCTTGCGGAAAGGGCAAGCTCCTTCTTCTCAAAGCGCGGGCGTTGGTTGCTCATCGTGTATGGCCTCCTTTCATTTATTCGGTCTGCGCTGCTCGGGCGGCAGCTCTACCACAGGATTCAGATAGGATTCATAGGGCAGTTTCGTATAAGGGATGCCCAACTCGTCCAGAATCGCGGCGAAGGCCAGATAATAGCGGTCAGACGCCACGGTTTGGGTAAAGGTGAAATGGAAATATCCTGCTGTCTCGCTCATCAGAACGAAGGACGCGCCGTTCGCCGGAGGCGCGTTCAGATAACGCACGCGGGTGATCTGATCGGCGTAGTCGTTGCAGCGCAAGCCGCCCACGTAATCGACGAAGAAGGTGTCCTGCGGCTTGTTTTCGCTCATCGCCAGCAGCTTTGTTTTTAAGCCGTAGGTGGGCATTTTCGCACCAAGGTGGATGACCGTATTCATGCCGGCGCATACCAGCTCGGAAAACCCGCCGTTCATCTGCTCTTTCAGCGAAGCCCGGAGTCTGGCGGCCAGTTCTCCTGCAGGCAGGCTGCGCGCCTGCTCCGGCGCAGCCGGGAGAAACAGTGCGCCGTAGCAGTTTTTGAAGGTCTTTTCCACATGGAGGACCTTCCGCAAAGAGGATGGAAGAACGCACATGATGACGCCCTCCTGGACGTCGTTTTCGCGGGCGATCGCCTGGATCATGATCGCGGCGGCGCCCGTGGCGGGCGAAGCGGCGCTGGCCTTGCACCAGCCCAGAAAGTCCTCCGTTTTGACGCGCAGGGGAAGCGCATACATTTTTTCCACAACCTGCCCCTGCAGCTCGGGCAGACGGAATCGCTTCTCCTTTCCCATCATCTCCTTGAGCTTTTTGACGTCTGCTTTGCGCTTCTCGGCGTGGATATCCGCCCGTTCCTCCGGATCGTATGGGATCTTTTCCGTATAGATGCCCTCGTCGCTGTATTCCCTTCCGTCCTTCAGGCAGACGTAGTGGTAGAGCACGGCCTCGATAAAGCGGTTGAGGCCCAGCCCGTCGCACAGGCCGTGGAACATCGCAAAGGAGATCCTGTTTTCCCACCAGGTCACGTCCAGCATGTGGTAATTGGTGATCTCACCGCCGATGATCCGCGGCTCTTTGGACTCCGTCACCAGGAAGGGCAGGTCGTTGTCAGCGTAGTAATACAGGCCTTTTTTCCGCACGAAGGTCGACCGGTAATAGGGCAGGCGCTGAAGCGTCCTGTCCACCGCCTGCTGAAGCAGATCTCCCCGGATACGTTCAGAAAGACTCACCTCCACGATATAACTGCGTTTTCTCGCTTTGCCGTAAAACTGGGTGGCGCCTGCGGCGTTCCATTCCTTTGCCTCGAATCGGGGAGTTGCTTTCTTCTGCGCCATCGCTCAATCTCCTCCCTTGCTCTTCAGTAAAAAATCATGAATGCTGAATTCGGTTTCATACAGGAAATCCATGCAGTAAACAGGCTTTCCGTCCGGGTAGTCGGTGTGGAAATCGCTGACTGCCTTCAGGATAATCTTGGCGCTCAGGGATGTGTCCCGACGCTTATCGATAAAGTATTCCGCGCCGCTGTCGCTGAAGGACACCCGCAGCCACTCCGGCATAAGAGTGATTCTTACATGGATATCCCCTGCGCCGGAATAGGCGTCCAGAATACGCTCGGTCAGCATCTCCTCCACCGCCATGCGGATGCTTATCGCCCGCCGCCTGCCGAAGCCGACGGCTTCTGCCAGATCGTTCACCAGGCTGGTCACCGGCACAATGGCGTAGCTGCTGTTTTTCACCACCAGGTCGAATACCGTCACGCCGCCCGCCAGCTCTTCGTTGACCTCCAGCACCCGAAGGCGGCGCAGCAGGTCGGTTCGCAGCGCCCGCTGATCCAGTTTCCCGTTCACATTCAGCGGAAAACGGTCGTACAGAAAAATATGGGACGGAATCTTGAACCGGGCAAGCTTGCTCCGCAGGCTGCCCTTGATCGCTTCGGCGTCAAAGCCTGCTCCGCCGTTTGTCATGGTGACGCAGGCTTCCACGCTCTCGCCGTAAATGGGATGGGGCGCGCCCATGACCTTGGCCTCCCGCACGTTGTCCATCTGGTTCAGTGCAGTTTCGATCTCCGAAGGAGAAATATTCTCTCCGCCACGGATGATGACGTCCTTGATGCGTCCGGACAGATGCAGATAGCCCTCCGAATCAAAGTAGCCCAAATCGCCGGTATGCAGCCAGCCGTTTTCATCGATCGGCTGTTTTTCCGGCGGCAGTTTATCGTAGCCGTTCATCAGGTTGTCGCCGCGTGCCACCACTTCGCCGATCTCTCCGGCCGGCAAAAAGCCGCCCTTGCCGTCCGAAATGCGAACGGCAAGCCCTTCGACGGGCCTGCCCACGGTCTGCGCCCGTTTTTCCACCAGGTCGCCGGGGCATACCATGGTCAGCGGCGCGGCCTCGCTCTGCCCGTACATATTGATGAAGGTCGCGTTGGCAAATTGCAGCTCCAGCCGCATCATCTGGACCGGCGTGGACATGCCGCCCGCGATCATGCACAGATGGAGGTGCGGCACCACGTTGTCCTCGAAGCCGGGCGTTTCCGCCAATCCAAGGTAGACCGCGCCTACCGCCGCCATATCGGACAGGCGATGCGCGTCGATCTCCCGCAGCAGCGTGTCCGGCTTGTAGCTGGCGGGCAGACACACAGTGGCTCCCCGGCACAGATACGCGTAGCTCATAAGAAGGCCCAGAATGTGGAACAGCGGCACTGCCACGCAGACGCTGCGGCCGGCGGCTTCCCCGATGTTGCCGTTGAAAGCGTCCGCGTCAAAGGAGAGCGCCCGTTGGGAAATCTGCACGGCCTTTGGTTTGGAGGTGGTGCCGGAGGTGAAAATAATAAACGCCGTATCGCTTGCTTCCGTATCGCTTGCTTCCGCATCGCTGCGGGCGTCCGTTTCCGCCGTCGCGTTCGGAAAGGCTTTTGCCAGATCCAGAACAGACGGTCGAATATCCAGACAGCGGCTTTCCGAAATCCCGGCCAAAGAGGCCAGCTTCCGCATGGCGTCCGGGTCCTTTTTCGTTTCCGCGTTATCACCGCAGAGCAGGAAGCCCGTTCCCGTCATGGAAAGCAGCTCGCACGCATCCGGAACACTCAGGCTGTAATTGAGCAGGACGGCGGTGCCGCCCGCTTGCACGATGGCGAAAAAGGCGATGAGCCAGTTGGCGGAGTTATAGCCCCACAGCGCGACCCGGCTGCCCTTTTCCACGCCCATCTCACGCAGTTTTCTGCGCAATCCGTTGATCCCTTTACGCAGTTCGTCGTAGGTGCAGCTTTTTTCGTCGCCCACGATCGCGAGGCTGCCCGGATCATCGCCGCGCAGCCGAGAAGAAAACAATGCGCTTCGTCTCATCCCACCGGATCTCCCGGAACGCATCTCTGGATTATGCATAAAAACTACCTCTCTTTGTAAAGTGTAGTTGCAAATCTGTATGTCGTATTATCTCATTTTTTGGAACACCAATCAAGGGAGTTTTCCAGATTGTCAAATCGGAATGATACGATCCTCTTGCTTTTTCCGCCGCGCTGGATTATCATGGTAAGAGATTCCATAATGGGGAGGTGTTCCCGGCATGAGCACTTTATTTGCGGAAAGACTGCGGAAGCTGAGAGAGGAAAAAGGGCTGACGCAAAAGCAGCTTGGCAAGCTGATGTTTGTCAATCATTCCACCATCGCCCGCTGGGAAAGCGGCAGCCGCCTGCCGGACGCCGCGATGATCCTCCGTCTGTCGAAGTGTCTCGAGGCGGACGCCAACACGTTGTTCCTGCTCGCAGCGCGGAGCGACGACTCCCCTAACGTCATCATGGTCGACGACAGCAAGGTCATCCTCTCCGACAGTCTTGCCGTTCTGGAGGAGGTCCTGCCGAGCGCCACGATCACGGGGTTTATCTGGCCGCAGGAGGCTATCGAATACGCGAAAATAAATCCGGTCGCGCTGGCGATTCTGGACATTGAGCTGGGAAATTCCAGCGGTCTTGATCTTTGCAGGGCGCTGCTTGAAATCAATTCCCGCACCAACGTGGTCTATCTGACCGCCTACCCCGACTACTCTCTCGACGCATGGAATACCGAAGCCGTCGGGTTCATCGTCAAGCCGCTCACCCCCGAGAGCATCCGCGCGCAGCTCAAAAAGCTGCGGTATCCGTTCGTTTCGGGAGGTGCGCATACGTGAACAACTGGATGGAACCCTTCTGTTATTTCATCATTGGCGCAACAATGCTGCTGACGGTCATGGGGCTTTGGTTTACCGTCATTATCCCCGGGATCGACCGTTGGAGCAGAAGATTTTTTCTTGCCTACTTTCTCGTTCTCATGCTGTGCAGCTTCATCAGCCTCGCCGACATGATCCTCTACAGATACCCGGGAATGGAAACAGTGAAAAAAATCTTTGGGGTTTTGGAAACGCTGCTCCTTGCGCTGCCGATTCCCATGCTGACGGCTTATCTGCTGCACTGCTGCGGAAAAAGCATCAAGGAAAGCTGGCTGTTTCGTATTGTGCTGGGCTTGTGGTCGGTGTTTTTCATCCTTTTGGGGAGCACGCTTTTTACAAAGTATTTCTTCTTTTCCTCGCCGGACGGTCAGTATCACCGCGGACCCTGGTTTCCGCTGCTGATCCTGCCGCTGAGCGCGATCACGCTGCTGAATCTCGCCTGTGCGATCCGCTGGAGCAAGCGGCTTTCCCGCAAATACTATTTCGGTTTTCTCATCGCCATGCTCCCGATGACAGCCACACTGTTCCTGCATGCGTTCGTAGATGTTATCCCGCTGATTGACATCAGCACGGTCGTCTCCGCCGTCTCTATGCTGGGCTTCATTCTGTCCGATCAGATCGAGCAGAATCTGCGCCAGGAGCGGGAGCTTGTCCACCAACGCGCCAGCGTCATGGTGCTGCAGATGCGCCCGCACTTTATCTACAATACGCTGATGAGCATTTACAGCCTTTGCAATCTGGACCCGCAGAAGGCGCGGCAGGTCACGATGGATTTCACCGACTACCTGCGAAAGAACTTCAATGCCGTTGCCAGCGAAAACACCATTCCCTTTTCGACGGAGCTGGAGCATACCCGCGCCTACCTTGCCGTCGAGCAGGCGCAGTTTGAGGAGATGCTTCTGGTGGAGTTTGATACGCCGTTTACACAGTTCCGCCTGCCGCCGCTGACCCTGCAGCCCATCGTGGAGAATGCCGTCAAGCACGGCAGAGATCCGTATGCCGGTCCGCTTCACGTTTCCGTCCGGACACGGAAAACTGATTCCGGCTGTGAGATCGTCGTGGCGGACGACGGGCGCGGCTTTGATCCCGCCGATGAAAGTGAGCCGCAGCTTGCGCTGAATAATATTCGGAAAAGGCTGGAGCTCATGTGCGGCGGAAGCCTGACGATCACGCCCAATGACGGCGGCGGGACCGTGGTGACGCTGACGATCCCGGACAGAACGAACTAACAGACGACAAAAAGAGTGGTATTATGATTTCTTTATTGATTTCGTTTGCGGTTCTGCTGGTAGGCTATTTGGTTTACGGCAGAGTCGTGGAGAAGTTTTTTGCACCGGACGGCAGAAAAACCCCCGCCATTTCCATCAATGACGGGGTGGACTGCGTGCCGATGAAGCCGTGGAAAGCCTTTCTCGTGCAGCTTTTGAACATTGCGGGCACGGGACCGATCTTCGGCGCGCTGATGGGCGCGGTATTTGGACCGGTGGTCTTTTTATGGATCGTCTTCGGCTCCATTCTGGGCGGCGCGGTGCACGACTACATGAGCGGCATGATCAGCTCCCGGCACGCGGGCGCTTCGATCGCAGAGCTGTCGGGTACCTATCTCGGCAAGGTCGCAAAATGGGTCATGCGCATCTTTTCGGTGGTGCTTTTGGTGCTGTGCGGCACGGTGTTCGTCACCAGCCCCGCAGGGCTGCTCGACAAGCTGACTCCGGACTGGATGAACGGCACCTTCTGGGCGGTCGTGATTCTCGTCTACTACCTGCTGGCGACCCTGCTGCCGATCGACAAGCTGATCGGCAAGCTCTACCCCGTCTTCGGCGTACTGCTGATCGTCATGGCAGTCGCAGTTATGGGCGGCATCCTGTTTTTCGGGTATACCATCCCGGAGATCTCGCTGCAGAACCTGCATCCCGAGGGCACGCCCGTCTGGCCTTACATGTTCATCACCGTTGCCTGCGGCGCGGTGTCCGGCTTCCATGCCACGCAATCGCCGATGATCGCCAAGTGCATCCGCTCGGAAAAAGAGGGGCGCGCCGTCTTCTACGGCGCGATGATCAGCGAATCGGTCATCGCTCTGGTCTGGGCGGCAGCGGGCGTGGCCTTCTACGGCACGACGCAGCTTCTCAATGACGCGCTGGCAAGCGGCGCGTCCAACGTGGTCTATGAGATCTCCACCGGGGTGCTCGGCGTGTTCGGCGGCGTGCTCGCGGTCGCGGGCGTCATCATCTGCCCCATCACCTCGGGTGACACCGCTTTTCGCAGCGCCCGTCTGATTCTGGCGGAAATCTTCCATTTAGATCAAAAGAGTATTCGCAATCGCCTGCTGCTCACGATCCCGCTGCTGGCGATCGGCGGGCTGCTGACCTGGTTTGCCATCGTGGACGACAAGGGCTTCCAGACCATTTGGCGCTATTTCTCGTGGAGCAACCAGACGCTGGCGATGATCGCCCTGTGGGTATCGACTGCTTATCTGCTTAAACAGGGCAAGTACCGCTTCGGCTCGCTTCTGACCGCCCTCCCCGCGACCTTCATGACCGCCGTCAGCCTGACCTACATCCTGATGGCAAAAGAGGGCTTGCAGCTGAGTCAAACGCTATCCTACATACTCGGCGCTGCCGCCGCGATCGTCTTATTCGCCGTCTATCTGACAGCATTCGTACACAGACGGCAAAAAGCAGGGCGTCTGTGAGCCGGTTTTGCAAATTCTGACATCATGGAATAGAAAAGGGGAAATCTTATGAAACAAGTATCCGCCATCTGGCGCACCGTCGCCGTCATTGCCATCTGCCTGTGTCTGGTCGTCAGCGCGCTTTGGATCGCAGGCGTCGGCACAAAGACCAACGCATCGGAAGCGCCTGCCGCCGGCGAGACCGTTCTGTCTCTCTGGACGGAGAACGCCGAAGCCAAGACCGCGCTGATCTCCTATATGGAAACGATCACCGATGAAAACAACGTGGATTTCATTCCCGTGGATCACCGCATCGCCGTGTTCGATCTGGACGGCACGCTCTTCTGCGAAACGGATCCGAACTATTTTGACTATACCCTGCTGGTCTACCGCGTACTCGAGGACCCGGACTACAAGGACAAGGCGTCCGCCTTCGAGCGGGAGACCGCGCTGAAGATCGTCGAGCAGAATGCGACCGGCGCTTCCTTCACCGGTCTGGAGGTCGACCACGGGCAGTGCATCGCATCTGCCTTCGCCGGCATGACGCCGGACGAATTCAACGCCTACATTCAGAAATTCAAGCAGCTTCCCATGCCAAGCTACGACGGCATGAAACGCGGCGAGGGCTGGTATCAGCCGATGCTGCAGGTGGTGGAATACCTGCAAGCCAACGACTTTACCGTCTACGTCGTCAGCGGCACCGACCGTTTCATCGTGCGCGGCATCGTGTACGATTCTCCGCTGAATATCCCCATGGGGCAGGTCATCGGCTCGGATGAAACGCTCGTTTCCAACAATCAGGGCGATACCGACGGGCTGCAATACGTTTTTGACGAAAATGACCAGCTCGTGCTCGGCGGCGAGTTCCTGATCAAGAATCTGAAAATGAACAAGGTTTCCGTGATCGCGCAGGAGATCGGCGTGCAGCCGGTGCTCTCCTTCGGCAACAGCACGGGCGACAGCAGCATGGCGGCGTACGTCACCAGCAATAACCCCTACAAGAGTCTGGCGTTCATGCTTTGCTGCGACGATCTGGAACGGGAAAACGGCAACACCGAGAAGGCGGAAAAGATGTTCGCCCTCTGCGAGGAATACGACTGGATCCCCGTTTCGATGCGGGACGACTGGACGACCATCTACGGCGCAGGCGTCACGAAAAAGTAAGAATATTCTTTCGAGGAATTGAAAAAATAGTCACAAAAAAGCCTTCGCTCTCTGCCTGCGGTCTCCGCCTCGTATCCTGCTTGCAGATCATACAGCTTTTGACGCTCCGGATCCCCTGCGGCGCGGACTGCGAAGTTTTTATATTCAGTCTATAGAAAAAGAAAGAAACCGTTATGAACGAAAACACAAAAGCACTGACACAGCATTTTACACTCGGCAAGCTATTCAAGTACGTCCTGCCCACGATCTTCGCGGTCCTTCTTGCATCGCTCTATACGATTGTCGAGGTGTTTTCGTCTCCAATTTCGGCGGAACGACGGCATTCGCAGCGATCAACCAGGTTTCGCCTATTTTCATGATCGTCGCCGCCATCGGCTTTATGTTTGGTACCGGCGGCAGCGCCCTGGTCGGTAAGATCCTGGGCGAAGGAGATACGAAACGGGCGAACGGTTTGTTCTCATTTTTCGCATAAATCACCATCTGTACAACTTGCTCAAAAATGGAGAAATAACAATAGATGATAATCAAGTGTTGCCCGAGGAAAACAGCGCGTACTATTTCGGAGACGAGGTTTCTTTTTCAATCAACGGTCTGACGTATCTTTGGTCGCGCGATGATATAATCTATCGCACCATAGAAGATAAACGAATAGAACTGATAACAGACGCCTCGAAAACTTATAGAGACCAGCCGTCGGAGCTTAAAGAACAATTAATCAAACTATCAGTTGATGCTTGATACTATTATGTCGCCGTTATATATGTAGATCCCGGAGGTGGGCGTATGAACTCGAACTGGCAAAAGATGAAGATGGTCGAACTGCTTGGGCTGCTGCAGCGCGAGTCAGACGAGCTGCATCCATTAAGCACCAACGAGATTTGCCGCAGGCTGCAAGAAATGAATATCAGATGCGATCGCCGGACGCTCGCTACGGATATGAAACTGTTAAACGGCTACGGCTATGAGATCATGTCCGTCAAAGCCGGCAAGCAGAACGCATATTACCTTGCTGACCGCAGTTTCAGCACGCCGGAATTGAAAATCCTGATTGACGCGGTGCAGGCGGCAAACTTCGTGACCGAGAAGAAAACCGCAGAGCTCGTTGAAAAGATCGCCGCGCTCGGCGGCAAGCATCGGGCGGAGATCCTCCAGACCAACCTCGTGCGTTTCAACACTCGCAAGCACACCAACGAGGCGGTTTATTACAACGTCAGCACATTAGAGACCGCGATTGCAGAGAAAAAGCAGGCGTCGTTCTACTATTTCGATCTGAACGAGAAGCACAAGAAGGTCTTTCGTAAGAAAAAGGAACGCTACCAAGTGCATCCGATCACGTTGATATTCCTTGAGGACAACTATTATCTCATGAGTTATTCCGAGAAATATGAGGGCATCACAACCTACCGCGTTGACAGAATGGAAGAGGTTGATGTGCTTGACGCCCCTGTCGCTCCTGCCGCTCAGATGACAGACGAACAGATCGCCGCCTTCACGGAGCAGACGTTCAAAATGTTCTCCGGCGAGCCGGAAGAGGTTCTGCTGCGATTTGATCCTTCTCTGATCGGCGTCGTGTTTGACAAATTCGGCGAAGACATCAAGATGACTCGCGGGAGAGACGGCACAATCGTGGCAAAAGTCACCGTCCAGATCAGTCCGACATTCTGGGGCTGGCTGTTCCAGTTTGTCGGGGAGATGCAGTTGGAAGGACCGCAGGAACTCAAAGACACGTACAAAGCCCTTCTGGAAGAAGCACACGAATAAACCGTTCGGCAGGCCGTCGCAAGTCGGTCTGCCGCTTTTTCTAGAGACAAAACTTGCTTTGTCCGCAGAACAAATATCTTGCTAATCCCAGCTCGCTGTGCTATACTATTTCTGCGACACAACCGAATAATAACCATTCCGTGGCAGTATGTCGTTTTTACTTTGGTAAAAATGCATACTCCTTCTTTGGCATACTTGTGCGGAATGGCATATGGTGTTAAAGGTTGTGTCGCAGCAATCGGGGTTTGCGTTTTTCGGGCGTACACTTCGGTGTGCGCCTTTTTTGTCGGAGGGCTGCGGCATGGATGTAAACTATTTCAAGGATATTCTTTTCGATCTGATGAACGAGAGCGACGCGCTCGACGTCGCCGATATTCAGAGCGACGACCTGGCGAATATGTTCCTCGTCGTTATGAAAGACGGCACCGCGTTCTCGGTCCACGTCACCAAAATTGAAAACTGAATGTACGAAAAAGGGCGATGCTGATGTCGGCATCGCCTTTTTTGCGCGCTATGTGTCCGTAAAAACTGACAGCAATAATTTTTAGGCAAAAAACATATTGACAATGCTCTGCACTCAGATTATAATGACGGTGTAATTAAAACATTTGTTCGCAAATGTCCGTTTTGTATGTTCAGGAGGGTGATATGATGAATAGTAAAAAATCCGCATACCTGCACACTTCGGAGATCATTCAGATCGCCGACGGGATCGTAAAGCAGTATTACGGAAAGAGAACTCCGCAGAAGGTCGACGTTGACGCCATCGCGGTCAAGGTATTGAAGCAAAACGTCATTTATGAATCCATTGCAGAAGCAAATCCCAATCAACTCGGCTTTACGGCGGACGGGAAAACGCCGCTGTGCGTTTGGAGGGATCGCAAAGTAACGAAAGTGGTTTTTCAGGCAGGCACGATCGTCCTCGACCGCTATCTCCTGCGACCCGATATGGAATTGCGGCGCAGGTTTGTCCTCGCGCACGAACTCTCTCACACCATTCTGGCGAGAACCGATCCGCTTCATCACGCTGCTTGCTTCCATACAGAGCAAATCAACGTGGAAAACAGTCCTCTTGAGCAGCTCCGTCCGTGTATGGCGTTCAGCGAATTGCAGGCGAATACGATGGCGGGAAGCATCCTGCTGACTTCCGACGCTTTGAAGCAAACCGTCAAAAAGGTATTCGGCACCGAAAAGATCAACTCTTACGGCAAGCGGCTGTTTCTTCCGAAGGACGTTGAAAAACTGTATCGGATTGCCGAGGCGAAGGGCGTTTCCTATACCACGCTCTGCATCCAACTTGAGGCGTGTGATTTACTGAACGTCGGACGCGTAGAGGATTATCTCAGATTGACCGGTGTTGCAAATGGAAGCTAACCGTAAACCGAGATTTCAGAGCGCACCCGTTCCAGAAAAGGTTGAGTATTTTATGAGAATCTCGACCGAGGAATGTGTTAATCTGGCGGAACGTGAAGTCAAATGTCCCTACTGCGGCTTCCCATTAACGCACGTATTCAGCGACGCAAGCGGGCATCTTCGCGTGAAGTGCCAGAAGTGCAAGGGCACTGCCATCGTGAATCTGGCGTATTTCCGCACGCAAAAGGGCTACGGCAAGCTCAAGGAAAGAAACTCAAAATAGAATACTGACCGAACATTATAGCGAGTAGGCGGAGCCGGCCTGAACAGCCGAGACTACCCAGGCACCGTATGATGGACAAGCATAGGCAACTATGCTCTGTTTTCATACGGTGTTTTTTATACTCCGCCCATCATACGATGCTATAAATCAGGCTCCTTCCGCCTCGCGCGAAAGGAGCTTTTCTTATGCGCAGAATCTGGCGCTGTTACATCGCAGCGTATCCGTAATCTCCGTTTTTTGACTTTTCAACAATTCAAAAAACACAAAGGAGATTACATCAATGGACTCACAGAACAAGAGCAATTCGCCCGCCAACAGCAACGGGCAAAGCAAGACCGTCACGTACAAATTCGTCACCGGCGAAACCTCCGTCGTTGAGGTGCCCGAGGAAATCGCAGAGGTTCTCGCCGAATGCGACCGCGAGGAACACGCGCAGGAAATGGCTATCAGCAGACATACATATTCGTTGGACGCCATTCTCTTTGAAGGATTGGAATACAGCAACGGGGA
>Ga0310690_10002812_pt1 | contig 27488 bp, 43 predicted proteins | sample AusTroGonzalo_MG_2_FD_207661 | JGI IMG/M metagenome (GOLD analysis project Ga0310690, IMG submission 207661) | Bovine rumen microbial communities from tropical cattle in Woodstock, Queensland, Australia - Gonzalo_04 (v2) (version 2) | ecosystem: Host-associated > Mammals > Digestive system >...
AATTATCCCAAATACGCAATACTATATCGGTTGCATAAACTCTACGCTTCGCGGGCAAATCGCATTTTATGACGCGGGCAAAAACTTTATAAAAAATGAGTATGGAAACCCCGGCGATAACGGTGTAACGGACTATAATACTACATTTACGACACCCGCAAATGCTGCGTATTTGAAATTCCGCCTTACTTCGGTATACGGAACGACCTACAAGAACGACATTTGCCTCAACATCTCCAACGCCTCCCTGAACGGCACCTACAAGCCGTACACCGAGACAGTGCTGAACATCGACGCAATCGGCAAGACTGCGAAGGATGGCGACGGCAACGCCATCGTACCCTTCCCTACGGGAGTGAACGGCGACGGAACGAGCAACGACGAGTACGGCAGAGACGGCGGAACCCTGCGCTGGGGCGTGCGTGCGTATGAGGCAGGCGACGAGAGCGACGCGACGGTCATCACCGACGGCACGAACACCGTCTACCCGCTCGCCACCCCCGTTCCCTTCACTTGGGACGAGCCGTTCACCCTCGCCTTCACCGCAGAAGAGGGCGGCACCATCTGGCTCCTGCCCGAAGGTGTGGACGCGCAGGGCGTGCCCGCTACCGCGCCCCTCAACGCCGACATCGCCTACACCGTACCGGCGGGCCAGGTCATCAACGCCACCACCCTCGACAACCTGCTGACCGCCCTCAAGACTGCCGGCGTCATCTCCGCCTACACGATGACCGCAGACGGCTCCGGCAACTACACCTTCACGATCACCGCTTAAAACACAATACGACTATGAAATTCAAAGACATTTTCGCAGTTGATAAAGTGGCGCACTTCGGTGTCTGCTTTTCCGTTACCACCATCATCTCCGCCTGCATCAACACCCCGCTCGGCCCCGTTATCGGTATGATAGCAGCTCTCGTTCTCGGTCTTGTCAAGGAAATCTACGACAAGGTGAAAGGCGGTAAATTCGAGCTTGGCGACCTTGTTGCCGACTTCATCGGTCTTGCATCGGCAGGAATCTGCGTGTCGGTCTTGATGGGCCTCGTTCTACATCTTTCGTAGGAGGACGCACGATGGAGCAGTTCGTAAAATTCCTCAAGGGTGCGCTACCGTTGGCCTGGCTGGTCGCGGTAGCCATCCCTTGCGTTTCCTGCTTTGGGCGGGGAACCTTCTTAACGGTTACGGCCATCATCGCACTGGCCGCAACTACGGCCATTTTTCTCGCATATATGCGCGGTCACACCTTCAAACGCAAGGAGGACTAACGATGGATGCACTCACACTGATAACGGGCGTTTCGGGCCTTCTTTTGGGGGCTGGCGGCTCGTGGCTCGGAATCCGCAGCAAGCTCAAGTCGATGCGCGTGGACTCTGACAAGAAACAAACGGAGTACCTCGAAGGTCGCATTGCATCACTCAACAAGATGTACGAAGAGCAGGGCAAGGCCCTGGACGATGTGCGCTCCCGCGTGCTGGAACTCTCGAAGGCAGTCTTGGACAAGGATGAACGCATCACCCAGTTGGAGGCGGAGAACAAGAAACTGACCGCGAAGGTCGGCAAGCTCGAAAAGGAGCTTGCTCAATACCGCAGCCGAAAATGAGTCGCTACTTCGCACCCGCAGAGTTCAGGCGGTGCAATCCGCCCTGCGAGATTGAGCAGATGTCGCCCGCGTTCCTGGAGACTCTCGACCGAGTTCGTGTGAACGCAGGGATCCCGCTCGTTCTCAACTGCGCCTATCGCTCACGGGAGTGGGACTTGGCGAAGAGACGGGACGGCAACTCCGCGCACACTCGCGGCCTGGCGGTGGACATCCGATGCCTCTCTTCCGCGACGCGCTGGAAGATTGTGAACGCCGCTATGATTTGCGGGATTCGTCGCATCGGCATCGGAAAGACCTTCGTACACCTTGACTGCGATCCTTCGCTGCCGCAGTATGTCATCTGGGACTACTATGAATAAACGCACCATTATTTCTATTGTTGTGGCCCTCGCCCTCATCGGCGGGGGTTACTTCTTCGGCTACCACAACGGGCGGGGAGACACGCCGGAGCCGTCCATCGTCATCGACACCGTAGTGCGCGTGGACACCTTCGCAATCTACTACCCCGTAGAGGTGGAGCGCAGGGTGGTTGATACCTTGGTTTTAGTAGTTAGTGACTCCGTGTTAGTAACTCTACCCCGTGAGGAGGTAACATATCAAGATAGTACCTACTACGCAAAGGTGTCCGGCGTGCAGCCCTCGCTGGACTACCTGGAGGTATACCCCAAGACGGAGACCATCACCATCCACGAAACGATTGTCGAGAAAGCTCCGCGTTGGTCGCTGGGCATCCAGGGAGGATTCGGTATAACTCCCGCAGGGTTCCAGCCGTACCTCGGTGTCGGAGTCTCCTACCGCATCCCGCTTGGCAAGTGGTGACAAATCCTCACCGATTGAACCGTTACATTTTGTAACGCCTTGAGAAGTGACAAAGTGTCAAAGGGACAAATTTGTCACTTTGTCATTTTTGACTACCTTTGCGGTCACGGAGCAATCCGTGCATAAAGTTTTCACGGCTCTCTCCGGCACCTGTTGGGGAGGGCCTTTTTTGACGCCAGATTTACATTTGTTTACAAATTGTTTAGCAATTCACAAAAATGAACTACCGAGAAATCCTCGGAAATCGGCTCTCCGCATACCTACGCACGCGATTTTGAACCGCTTTTGATAACTTTGCAAAGATTATGTGCGAAATCATTTGTGCAGACCTGCGGAACGCACATTTTTCACACTACGCATTTTTGCCCATTTCCAAATTTATCCAATAAGTTACTATATTTGTCGGCAGATGTTTCACAATAGTTGTGTAAACTTGTAAACGAAACTACCTACCGATGATTACCTTCAAACCCTGCGTAAACTACCGCCGCAGAGACGGAACCTATGCCGTCCGCATCCGCGTCACTTTCGCCCGCCGTGTCCGTTACATTTCGACCACTCTGACCGCCTACCCCGAACAACTCACCCGTAGCGGGAAGATTCGGGACGGGGGGCTGCTGGCCTCCTGCGATGCGCTCATTCGGAAGATGCGCGAGGCGGTTGCCGACCTCAACCCCTTCGCCCTGGAGGGCCGCGATGTGGACTGGGTGTGCCGTTGGATCAAGGAGAAGATGCGGGGCGACGATTTCCGCCTGGACTTCTTTGAGTACGGGGAGACGGTCATCGCGGAGAAGAGGACTGCTGCGACGGCTGCGAACTACCGCACCGCGCTCAATGCCTTCGCCCGTTATCTCGGACGGCGCGAGCTTGACATCAACGACATCTCGAAACCGCTCTTGCAGGGGTTCCTCCGAGACTCGGTGGCACCGCGAAGTGGGGGCCGCAAGGAGGGCGCAAACGCCCGTCAGTTGCTGCTGCTGGGTGCCATCTTCGAGGCGGCCCGTAGAACCTACAACGACGGGGATGTGGTGCGTATTCCCCGCAGTCCTTTCGAGGGTATCGCCATCACCCTTCCTCCGTCACAAGGGCAACGCCCTCTTGACCGCGAGACGATGCAGCGCATCATCGACGCGAGGCCGGCGGACAAGAGGCAGGCCATCGCCCTGGCGGTGTTCGTGGTCTCCTTCGGGACGATGGGCGCGAACATTGCGGATATGTATGAGGCGCAATGGTTTGCTGGGAAGGTGTGGATATATGAACGGGCGAAGACGCGCACGCGGCGTGCAGACCACGCGCGTATGGAGGTGGAGATTGACGACCGCCTGAAGTATCATCTATCGTTATTGAGGGGGCCAGGCCGTTGGTGGCTCCCCGCGATCCGATACGGCAACGGGCCGAAGGCGGCAACCTCTGCGCTGCTGCGTCACCTCAACAAGTGGCAGGAGAAGCAGGGACTGCCTCGGTTCACCTTCTACGCGGCCCGTCATACCTGGGCAACCACCGCGAGGTCGATAGGCGTGGAGAAGGCAACGGTGGATGAAGGCCTGGCCCACATCGGAGACTTCCGCATTGCGGACATCTACGCGGAGCGGGACTGGGCGCGGATCAACAGTGCGAACCGCCGCGTGCTGGACTTGTTCAACTGGGCATAGAGCGCATCATCGCCGCGAAGAGAAGGTCGGCCAGGGCAATCTCCAGGTCGCCGTAGTCCTTCGTCTCCTTTCCACTCTGCGTCTCCTCTATATTTTGGGGTGAATTTGTCATAAAGTCATATTCAGTTAGGTAGTTTTAGAATTAAGGGGCCACCCCTTCCACCATCGTGGAGGGGGTGTGTTTCATATATGCGCGAGGGAGCCGCACTATTCGGCCCTTTTTTTAGTTTCCCCACCGAGGAGCCGGTCTACGGTCTCGGACAGTTGGAGAACGGTGCGGGATAGGTTGTTGTAGAGTTCCAGAGTCTCCGGCGGGATTACTATTTCCTTGCGTGCGGGCGCGGGAGCATCCTGCGCGTTCCACTTACTTTTGTCTGCCTCCTTGATATTCTTTCGGAGTTGTTCAGCGCGAGCTGCGATTTTGTCATTTGCATACTTCGGAGAACCGCTCATTGCGTTAATGAGGGTCGAGTAATTCACGCCCAGGAGTTGCGCGAACTCTCTTTTTGTGGCGCAAAATCCCTCGGATCGTAGTTGCCCGTAGATGTCTTTCAGTAATTCGTCAGGTGTCATTTTGATTAGGTATGAGAAAAAAATGAAAAAAATCTTGTAAAAAATTTGCAGATTGGGAAAAAGTGTGTATCTTTGCCTTTGTAAAACAAAAGTACAAACAATGTTAAAATTTATCAAACCGAGAAGATTACCGCAGGGGCTGCAAGCAACCATCGGAAGACTCCCTCTCAACCAGGAGATGGTGGTGTCGATGGAAGACTACAAGCGCAACTCGGTAGCGACCGCAGCATCTCTCGCGGGTCGTGAGATCGGAGGCCACTTCTCCGTTCACTGCGACTGGGAAGGCCGGAAGTATATCGTAACCCGTAAGGCATAATGGACTTGCAGAATATCATACGGACGAGCGCGGAACTGGGTGCGACGATGGCCCTCGAAAGGATGGGAGTCGCATCGGGCGAAATCTCCAAGAAGGAGGCACTGCGAATCTACGGGACATACTTCCGTAACGCAGCCGACCAGGGCCGCATCCTACCCGTCCGTCGTGGGACTGCAAGCAACTCTACCAAATACTTCCGCGTTGCCGACATCCTCGCGCTCCGCGCTGCTGACGAGGCCGCCGCGTATATCCTTGAGACAAAAACACTTAATCAATAAACTATATGAAAACTTTATGTACAATTCTCGCAGCCGTTGGAATCTACGGACTGCTGGCAGTGGAAGGCGCGACCTTTACTGCAACCATCGTCGTCAAGGCGGTAAGCACCATTTTCCTGCTTCCAGGAATATGGTCGGAACTCAAAAAAGAAGGGAGGGCATAGCGATGTTACCCGAAGACTTCAGCTCAATCTATGACGCGGCGATGGAAAGCCGCGCAGCCATCGGAGCGGCCATCCGCGAAATGGGCCTCAAGACCTGCTCGGAGGAGAGGTGGTGCGTCCTTGAAATCGGGGACACCGTGAACTTCCGCGCGTCCATCACTCCCTACGATCCGAAGGTGGACTACATCTCTCTCCTTGCGGCCCCGCTGGGTGAGAACTGCACCGTAGACCAGATTCGTGAGGTGACCGCCAAGACTATCGCGGCCCTCGGAACTCTAACCCGCAAGGGCCGCATCGCCAAGTTGGAAGAGGAGCTGGCAAAACTTAAAGCAGAGGAGGACTAAACGATGAGTGTATTTGAAACCCTGAACGCGGTCGATTGCTCCGCGCATATCGAGAAGAAAAACGGCCTCTCTTATCTCTCCTGGGCCTGGGCCTGGGCAGAGGTTAAGAAGAGATACCCCACCGCAAACTACACCATCTACGAAGCGCCGGAGGCGTCCTTCTACTGGACGGACGGGCGCACCTGCTGGGTGAAAACGGGCGTAACCATCGACGGACTGGAACACATCGAATACCTGCCCGTTATGGACTTCCGAAACGCCTCGATCCCTTTGGACAAGGTTACCTCTATGGATGTCAATAAGGCCATCCAGCGCAGTCTCACGAAGGCGTGCGCCCGTCACGGCCTCGGTCTCTACATCTACGCGGGTGAAGACCTGCCGGAGAACGCACCCGCACCGAAACCTGCTGCCTACAAACCGATGGACGCAACGATGTACAAAGGGTTCGTCGAGGCAGCAGCGAAGGGCAAGCTCACCCCGAAGGGACTGACCGCAGAGGAGTCCTGGATTCAGCGCACCAACGCAGGCGAAGAAGAACTCAAGCAGTTCCGCGCCGATGTCGAAAACTTCCGTAACAACCTCGCACAATGAGTAGAGAAGTAGAACCTACCAACGGATTCCAGGTTTGCGGCTGGATGGTAACCGACCTGCACCTCGAAGGTATGGAGTTGATGGTGTATGCCCTCATCCATACCTTCTCGCAGGGGAAAGCCGGAAAATACATCGGCGGTACTTTATACATCTGCAACTGGTTCGGGATCACGAAACCGACCGCCCTCAAGTACCTGCAATCCCTCCAGGAGCGGGGACTGATTGAGCGCACGGAGAAGGTCGTGAACGGAGTAACCTTTGCGGAATATGAGGTGAGTAAAAATTCTTTACCCCCCGTTAAAATTTTTGACGGGGGTAGTAAAAATTCTTTACCCAAGAATATAATAGAGAATATATATCCCCCCGTAGTAGATAAATCTACTACTACCCCCCAGGGGGTTTCGTCGCCCAATACCTCCAACCTTAAGCAACTTTTCCTCAATGACGGCTGCGCCGCAGATGACCTCCGCGACTGGATCACCGCACGCAAGGGCGCAAAGGTCACCGAGGCAGTCTACAAGGGTATGAAACGAGAGGCGGCAAAGGCCGGAATCACACTGGCAGAGGCCGTCCGCATCTGCGCAGAGAACTCCTGGAGAGGATTCCGCGCGGAGTACCTGGAACGCAGCAGGAAGACCACCGCCGGCTCCCAGCAGGGCAGCACCTTTATGGGCGACATCCAGCGCACCTACGACCAGCTCGCCGCAGGGTGGGCGGCACGGGCCGCACAAATGGAAGGAGGGCAACGATGATGCTACCGACTCACTACACCCAGCAGAACGCCCTGACGGTCATACCGCCCTCGACGGTCTCCTACCTCGACATCCGCCGCGACGCAGACCGCTACCCGCGCCTGGCATCCGTACCCCGCGAGGTGGCCGCAAGCGCAATGGAGCAAATCGTGTTCCGCGCCTTTTTCAACAACGCGGGCACGCAGCTCCGCGACGAGGATGCGGTCTCCCGCGTGCAACTCATCGCAACGGAACTCCTCGACCTGATCCTTGAAGACTACGAAGGACTGGGCACCAAGCACCTCTCCTTCGCGGAGGTGGGCCGCGTCATCCGCACGGCATCGGTCTCCGCGAAACGCGAGATGTACGGCGTCTCCGTTTCATCCCTCTACCGCGCAATCGCGGACTACTGCCTCGGCGAAGGCCACAAGGCCAGCATCCAGGCGCAACGGGAGAAGTTCGAGCGGAACCGGCCCGTGCAGGATCGCCCCGCAATCATTGAACAACAAAGGCAGACGATAGAGGCGGTGGCCCGTCGCATCGCTGCTGCAAAAAACCTCAACGGAAAATAAACCAACTAAATGCAAACCACTATGGAAACCAAAATGACACTTTTCACCCTTTCCGCCGATATGCAGGCCATCGAAGATGCCCTCATCGAGAACGGCGGCGAACTCACTCCCGAACTGGAAGACGCGCTCACCTTCACCCAGGACGCACTGACGAAGAAGGTTGATGACTACGGCGCAATCATCCTCAAGTTCCAGTCGCTGGCCGACGCCTGCAAAGCAGAAATCGACCGCGTAAATGCAATCAAGAAGACCGCCGAAAACTCCGTCAAGAGCATCAAGGAACGGCTCGTCTGGACGATGGAGCAGTTCGGCATCGAGAAACTGGAAGGCGCGACGCACAAGTTCTCCCTGACGAAGACCACCGCAACCGAGACCGACGATGAACAACTGCTCGCACCCTATGCGCAGCAGGTGGCCGCCCTTCAAGACCGGCTCCCCCGTTGGATCACCATCAAGGCAACGGTGAGCAAGACCGCCCTCAAGGAAGACTACAAGAACGCGGAGGTACGCCCCGCAGGTGTGTCCTTCGTCGAGAACAATTCACTCCGTATTCGATAACCCACTTAAACGAAAACTTTATGCAGAACGAAAACCCCAACGCAAAGGCCAGCGAGAGCCAGTGCAAGCGAATCCTCAACTACCTGCTTTCGGGCGAAACAATTACACCCTTGGAGGCACTCAAGCAGTTCCAAACGATGAAACTTGCCACCCGTATCTCCGAACTACGCAGCAGCTCAGACCACCTCTTTTGCGACATCCAGAAGGTGCGCGTCAAGGACGGCAAGACGGGCAAGTATTTCGACGCCTACTATTCCGTGTCGGCGATAAACGAGAAACAAGGTCTTCTCTTCGATAGCGAAGAGGCGGCCAAAGAATACGCCTTCCGCGAGACTATGAACCGAATCAACGCATAGCGACCTATGACAAAGATTAAACTTCAAATCAAGAATCGGTGGACTGGCGACCTTCTCTTTGAGTATGAGAAGGAGGACAATACAATCAGGGACACCGTAGAGAAGGCGGTCGAACAACGCGCATACCTCGGTGGCGCATACCTCGGTGGCGCATACCTCGGTGGCGCAGACCTCCGTGGCGCAGACCTCGGTGACGCATACCTCGGTGGCGCATACCTCGGTGGCGCATACCTCCGTGGCGCAGACCTCCGTGGCGCAGACCTCGGTGACGCATACCTCGGTGGCGCATACCTCGGTGGCGCAAAGAACCTACCGCACATCCCGATGGCCTGCCCCACTGACGGGGCCTTCGAGGGTTGGAAGAAGGTCTACGGACATTTGGTTCATTTACTGATACCGGCAGACGCGCGACGCAGCTCCGCGACATCAACGAAGTGCCGATGCGACAAGGCGCAGGTTCTCGACATCACATCGCTCGACGGGAGTGCGCATATCGACTATATAACAAACCACCAGTACGAACCGGCCATCACCTACAAGGTCGGCGAAATAGTCCTGCCGGATAGTTTCGACGAAGACCGTTGGAACGAGTGCAGTCACGGTATCCACTTTTTTATTGACAAACAAGAGGCAATCAACTACTAAAAGAAAACCACTATGGCAGCAATCATTGGACAAATCAACTTACTGAAATTCAAAAACGCCCGTCGCGTGAACGCATCCGGCGAAAAGGGCGTATTCATCCCCCTGGCAGACAACCCGACCATCTTCGACGGCGGCAAGGGTTGCTACGCAAATGTTCGGATCGTGGCGAAGGAGTCCACCTTCCAGGACAAGCACTACACCCACTTCATCGCGCTGGACTGCCCGAAGGACATCCGCGAGAAGATGGGCGAAGAGGAGCTGCGCTCCGTTACCCCGATTCTCGGCAACCTCCGTGAGTGGAAGGCCGAACCGACCTACACCGAGGAGAAGGTAGAAGAACTTGACGACCTGCCCTTTGACAAGTAATGAAGGCAATATCCAATACTGACTATTCCACGACGCGGCGGCTCCTGCGCCATCTTGCAGGTCGCAAGGCCAGCACGATCCGCGAGGGTAACGCCTCAAGGGAGGCGCAGTTGCTGCTCCGCAAGTGGGACAAAAAAGACGGGAAATGAAAACGATATGGCTCCACCTCCTCTCCGCGTGGAGAGTGCTGACGCGGAAGAACACCGTCACTTTCTCCTTCACCGCAGACTTCAAGGAGGTGGAGGTCATATCCACCGGCGAGAAGGCCCTGGACGACTGGGCCGACAATGTTGGACAAACGATGGCGGCTCGGCAGCCTTAATCCGCGATTAGTTCTTTACAGTTGTGCGGCGGGGTACCGAAAGCGCGCAAGCAGGCCCCGCCAATTTGGAGGCGATGACACCGATAATGGCTATTCGGCAAACGCAAAACTATTAGCAAGGTTGGTAAGACCTACGGGGTTCGACTCCCCGCGCCTCCGCCAAGATACGAAACGAAATGAGAATTTTATCCTATAACATCCGCAGTTGGTATCGAGACCTCGACTTCACCTCTTCGCGCTACTGGCGTAAGAGGGCCGAGTCCATCCGCCACCTCATCGAGCGCGAGAGTCCCGATGTCATCTTCCTCCAGGAGGCACTGCAACCGATGACGCGCAAGGTCATCCCCTCCGGCTATGTCAAGGCCACGAAGGGCAGCATCTCCCACCACATCTTCATCCGCAAAGAGTTCGCAGTTGTGGAACGCCACAAGTGGACACTGCACACGGCGCACGCCGTCCTGCGGTTCCCGGATGCGCACCGCGCACACTTCGTCTGCGTTCACTCGCACTGGAACGAGCGAATCCAAAAGCGCGTCTTCGCGCAACTACGCGATAAGTGGGAGTACAATACCGTCACGGGCGGCGACTGGAACTGCAAGGTGGAGGAAACGCACAAGGGACTCTACCCCTTCTACAACCCCGCAACGCCTGGCTGCGCAACCTTCCGTCAGTGGAAAACGGGCGAACAAAAGCAGCTCGACTACTTCGCCAACAGTGGTATCTACGGGCGTGTCGGCCTCGGATATAAATGCTCTTTCAGCGATTCCGACCACCTGCCCGTCATCCTCGAAACACAAAACCTATAAACACAATACACTATGACACCGAAACGAACCCCAATGCCGCCTATCCAGGCCGTCAAGAAACCCACCGAACAAGAACTCGCAGAGCAGCGCAACCGCGCCCTGCGTCAGAAGATGATGTCCCTTGCAGAGGCCGCCTACATTGCCCTGGCGGGAAACCCCGCCTGCATCTCCTACGATCCGAAGGACATCGCAGACCGCGCCTTCGCACTCGCGGAGACCTGGATGGGCGAATTCTACGGACTGCGCAAGAAAGAAGACACCCCCGAAAAGTAAACCGCAATGAAGGCCGTCTTTGCCATCTTGTTCCTCCTTCTTGCCCTGCTCTGCATCATCATTTGGGCAATCCTCAACGGGAGCGGATTCGATGATAACGACTGACGATACCGCTATGCTATACATCGGAATAGACACGGGAGTACACACCGGCCTCGCGGTATGGGAGAGTGAGTGCAAGGCCTTCGACGCCATCGCCACCCTGCCCATCCACCAGGCCCTTGACCGCGTGCGACGCCTCCACGACGCCTACGGGGACGAGCTGGTCGTGGTCTTCGAGGACGCACGCCTGCGCAAGTACCTGCCCCGTGAGCGCAACGCCTCGGAATATCGGGGTAAGCTCCAGGGCGCAGGCAGTGTCAAGCGCGACGCCATCATCTGGGAGGACTTCTGCAAAGACCTCGGTATCCGATATGAGGCAGTCCCCCCGAAGGCCGGACTCACGAAGTGGAACGAAAAACTATTCAAGGCCGCGACGGGATGGGAGGGCAGAACGAGCAACCACGCACGCGATGCCGCCCTCCTGGTTTTCAATCGACGGTGACTTTTATATTTTGATTCAGTAATGACTGCGAGAGAGTACATCGAGCAGATGGCAAGGGAAGGCCGCGTGGAACAAATCGTGCGAGGCATTGCCGTCCACGATGACCTCACCACCGACGAGCTGGACTGCGTGCAGATGATTTACGAAACCCTCCTGCGCTATGACGAGGCGAAGATTGCCGACCTCGGAGACAAGGGACAACTCGGATTCTTCGCAGCAGGCATCGCCAGAAATATGCTGCTCTCGAAGACCTCCCGCTATCACTACGAAATACGACGATTCAATGAACGCACGCAGCGACTGCCAAACGACTGAACGCCCGTTCCACGAACTGGTGGAAGACTACCTCGCCCCGCAAGGGATGATGGAGGTGGACGACCGCGACATCGCCGTGCGCCGTGCCGTCACGCGGCTCTCGGAACCCGACCGCAACCTCCTCCTGCTCTACGCGGAGGGCGGCAGTTTCCGCAAGATCGCCAAGCGGTTCGGAGTCACGCACCCGACCATCTCCAAGAAGATTCGCCAGATACAAGGCGTCGTCAAGGCGGAGGTGGCCGCGTCAATACGGAGGATGCGAGGATGAACGCGCAAGACCTCCAGGTGGGCGGATGCTACACCCTGCACGGGATGCGAGCCTACTACACGGGCAAGAGCCATCTACAATTCCACTTTACCCTTATGACGCCGAGGGGGCAGGTGGACATCAATCTCGGCGCAAAACAAATAAATCGAGAACTACGATGATTTACACCGACGAACAATTCAATGAACTGGCGCAGTACGAAGATCGATTCAATACGGCGGTCTATATGCGCTATGCACGCGCCCTCCCTCCTGGAGCATTGGAGCGCATCTGCATCATCCACAACGCCGCAACGGGCAGCAAGCTCCGCGCCAACGGTTCCTGCGCCGACTGCATCAAGCGAGTCCTGCGCGCCGTAGGCGTCTCCTACTTCACCGATAAGGACGCACGCCGCGTTGCTGCGCAGCAGGCCAAGCGAGAATCGCGCAAAGTGGATGTAGTGGCAGAAACACCCGTTGCGGAGAAGAAAGTCGTTAAAACCGCGAAAAAAGCGGTAAAGAAGGCGGCTCCGAAGAAGACCACCAAGAAGGCAACCGCCAAAAAGGTCACGGAAAAGTAACGGAAAAAACGAAAGACTATGGGACTGCCGAAAGGAAGAACAAACGGCCCGAAGTTCGGGGAGCCAGGCGCAGCCGATCCTCGCAAGGCGCAGCTCCTGGGCGCGGCCACCAAGCGCAGCCACCGCGAAAGGGTTGAGTGGTTCGAGAATTTCAGTGACCTTGCACTGGAACTTGCGGGACTTCCCGACAATGAGTTCCAGGGGCGATTCGCGCATCCGGCCACGAAGGCGGAGGAGATACTACTTTGGCAATTCTCCGATCCAAAGACCGCCTATTCCACCCTCAAGGATTTCCAGGAGCGCGTGCTGGGTAAACCGAAACAAGAGAAGGACATCAATGTGACCGCACCTGCCGGCCTCACCATCAATGTGGCGACCAGGCAGGAGGCGGAAGACCTCGACAATCTTTTGTAGATGGAGTTCAGCAAGGTAGGCAAGGCAACCGTGAGGGGATTCGGGCAGACGCCCCGCTACCTCTCTTCCTGCGGGGGAACCCGTAGCGGGAAGACATACGCCATCCTGCAAATGTTCATCTACATCTGCCAAAGGGAGGCAAACGAAGGACGCCCCGCCACCGTGAACTCCGTAGTGTCAGAGACCTACCCGCACCTGCGTCGAGGAGCCATCCGCGACTTTAAGGAGATAATGGCGAAGGAGGGCATTTGGGATGAAGACCGTTGGAGTTCCACCGACTCCACCTACAAGTTCCCCAACGGGACACTGCTGGAGTTCTTCTCCGCAGACTCCCCTGGCAAGGTACACGGTGCAGCGCGTGACCGTCTCTTCGTGAACGAGTGTCAGAACATCCCCTACGAAGTGGCGCGGCAACTGCTGGTGCGAACTCGCGGCAAGGCGGTGTTCGACTACAACCCGACGCACTCCTTCTGGCTGAACGAAATCTACGAACCCCGCGAGGAGTGCGTGACTCTCCACTCCACCTACAAGGACAACGACTTCCTAACCGCCGAGCAGGTGGCCGAGATAGAGAGCAACCGCCAGGATACGAACTGGTGGAAGGTGTATGGTGAGGGAAAGGTCGGAACCCTCGAAGGACTCATCTACGACTTCGAGCAGATAGACGCCCTCCCTGACATCGGAGGACTGCGCGAGGTGTGGGGTATGGACTTCGGGTTCACGCACGATCCTACCGCCTTGGTGCATATCCTCGCGGACACGGGACGCAAGGTGGCCTACCTGGAAGAACAACTCTACAAGGTCGGGATGCTCAATTCGGACATTTCGAGCGAGCTGCGGCGGCTGGGCCTGCGACGCGGTGACAAGGTGTTCGCGGACTGCGCAGAGCCGAAGAGCATTGCAGAGATTGCAAAGGAGGGTTTCAACATCATCTCCGCAGACAAGGGGGCACCCGTCAAGAGCGACCGTCTCAAGTGGCAAATCCAGTGGATGCAGGGTTGGAAACTCAAGGTCACGAAGGCCTCCGTGAACCTCATCACCGAACTGCGAAATTACCGATGGGCGACTGACCGCAACGGGGTTGCCCTCGACTATCCTATTGACGAATATAACCACGCCCTGGACGCGGCGCGTTACGGACTCTACGGTGAGTGCGGAATCCGCTCCGGCTACGGGCAGTATTGCATACATTTCCGATGATAGACTCATACGACAAACTCACCCTTGCGGCCTGGGCGAAGATTGCTGCCCTTGACGACCGCACCTTCGAGGAGGACATCGACCGCCAGGTGGCCGTCCTTGCCATCCTCACGGGCAAGACCGAGAAGGAGGTCACTGCCCTTCCACTTCCCGAATACATCGCCCTCGTTCCAAAGGCGGACTTCCTCTTCACCGAACCGCAACCCTCCAAGATTGCCTCGCGGATGCGGGTGCGACACATCGACATCGGTGGCCTGCGACTCGTTCCCACGACCGACCTGCGCAAGCTCACCACCGCCCAGTACATAGACTTCCAGACACTCATCCAGCAGAAGGCCGACATCCCGCAACTCCTTTCGTGTTTCCTCGTTCCCGAAGGCAAGACCTACAACGAGGGGTACGACATTGCGGATGTCCACGACACCCTGGCGAACTGCCTCACGGTGCCCGATGCACTTGCGCTGCGTGCTTTTTTTTTGCGCTCGTTCAGCAGCTCAATGGACTCTATCCTAACCTCCTGCAAGTGGGCGATAGCGACGGCTCCGAGGAAGGTGAGGAAGGCGATGCGGGAGAAGTTGGAGGCGGAGATGCGTTCCTTGAGAGGTGGGGATGGATCGACGCCATCCGAAGTGTAGGGGACACGACGCACGAAAGGTGGACTGATATATGGCGGCAGCCGATGGCGGAGACACTCACCATCCTGGCCTACATCGCTGACCGCACCAAGCGCGACGAGCGCGAACTGCAAAAACAAATGAGACGCAATGGAAGATAGTCAATTCACGAACCTGCTGGCGGTGCTGAACGAGTACGGCAACGCCTTCCGCAACCTATACCAGGACAAGCTCATCGCCTCGAACAAGATTGCGAGCGGTGACCTGCTCAATAGCATCGAGTACCGCGTGAGTGTGGACGGCTCCTCCTATGAGGTCATCCTTTCCCTCGAAAACTATTGGAAGTACATCGAGACGGGACGACCGCAGGGTAGCCGGATGCCACCGCCCTCCGCAATCCTTGAGTGGATCAATGTCAAACCCGTCGTACCGCGCCCCAATGATAAGGGCCGCGTGCCCACGCCGGAGCAACTGTCGTGGGCGATTGCCAAGAGCATCAAGGCCAAGACGGACGAAGGCCCTATCCCTGGCACGCCTCTGATGGCGCAGACCTACGAAGAGCTGAACGCCTACTACCGCCCGCGCATCGCAGCCGCCTTCCGTGCCGACACCCTGCACCTGCTGAAACTCTCCGCCTTCGTGGGCATCTCCTCGCAGTTGAACCGACAATAATCCACTGCCCTCGAAGTTTATATTTTGGGGCAAAAACACTCACCCTATGGCTACACAATATATCCCCGTATGGAGGGACTATGATAAGACGATGAACGCCACCCCGAAGGACTATGTAGTCAAGAAGGGCGGCAGTACCATCTACACGGGCCGCGCCTACGCACTCCCTGGAGAGTCCTACCCGAAGGTGCGCGTCAATGAAATTGCGGCTCCGTTCCTCGCCAACCCGTTCCCACTGGTTAGCGATTACACGGCGCAGACCTCCATCGACGCGGTAGCGGCGGCCCTGACCGCCACCTTGAAACTCTACAACGCGGATGGCGTGACGCAGATAGGCGATGACTTGGTGTTCGCCTACGACTGGAGCGGAGAGGGCACCGTCGGGGACATCATCGGGATGCAGGCCGCAACGGGCCACCGGCCCATCGTGGCAAAGGCGTTCCAGTCGATGCCCCTCATCCTCACCCTATACAACGACGCACCCGTAGCGGCGGACAACGACGACATCGTGATACGAACCGACAATATGGAAGACTCGCCGTTTGCCTATTCCGTGCCTGGAAACTATGTCCTTGGCGCAGACTGGTGGCCGGATAACGCGCTGGAGAACGGAGACACCTGGATTTCGTGGGGGCCGCTCCGCTTTGAGTTGATTCCCGCCTGCTCGGTGCGCTATGTCCTCTACTATGTCAATGCGCACGGCTGCTGGGACTCCCTGCCACTTGAAGGCAAATGCCGCCAGGCGGTGGACTATGAACGCCACAACCTCAAGGTCGTTCACGACAATAGCAACCCCTTGAGTCGGGGGACGGTGAACTACCTCAACGAGCAGACGCGGCGGTGGGTGCTGCGCACGGGGTGGGTGAACGCCCTGGGCGTTTCGCGTATGCACCACCTAATCGGTTCGCCCTCGGTGTACCTGATGGACGCACGCGAGCTGCGCACCTGGCCCGTTGTCATCACCGACACCGCAGTGGAGGAGCGGCAGTACGATGACGAACTCGCGCCGATTGTCTACACCATCAATGTCGAAAGCGCACGGGAGGGTGAGCGGCGATGAGACGCAGGATATACCTCTACATCGGGAGCGAGTTGTGCGACCTTGCGGATGACTCCTTCGTGCTGATGAACTACCGGCGGGAAGACCTCGAAAGTCCTGCCGCCGTTCTCAATTCGTGGAGCCAGTCGATAGACCTGCCGCGCACGGGGAAGAACTCCGCCATCCTTGGCCACTACTACCGCCTCGACCATACCACGACGGGAGCGGGAGGCACGGGCGTGAACTTCAATGCCCTCAAGCGGACGCCCTTCACCATCTACGACACCCTTGGCCGCCGCGTGCAGTCCGGCTACATCAAGTTGGAGAAGGTGACGCGGGATGCGTTCTCGGTCACTCTCTTCGGCGGTCTTGGCGGTATGTTCTACGCGCTGACCTACACGGCAGGCGGGGACAAGCTCACCCTTGCCGACCTCAAATACAACTGGGCGGGTGGAACCTGGTATGCCGCATCGGGCATCGCCGTTCCATCGACGATATTGGCCATCGCGGATGCCTGGTCTGCGCTTATCAACTACGGGGCACCCTCGTCGGGTAGCAAGTGGGACATCATCAACTTCGCGCCTGCTCTCAACGGTACGCAGTACCCGTTCAAGTTCGACACGAACAAGGCGATGGTAGAGGTCGGGACGAGCGGCACGCCTGGGTATGTGGCGAACCTCTATGATAGTCAGACGCAGGGCGGCCAGACCTACGGCCCGATGCGTGACTCCTCGAACAACCCTCTGCCGCTTCTTATAGAGATGGGCAGCAAGCACAACGAGTGGGAGGCGCAAGACCTGCGCACCTACTGCCAACGGCCCGTCATATCGATGCGCAAGTTGGTCGAGGCCATCATCAAGTACGCCTCCGACCTGGGGTACACCTTGACGGTGGACTCGCGGTTCTATTCCGTATCGTGTGACTATTTCGAGAAGGTGTGGATGACTCTGCCCTTCATCAACCGAGACAACTACACGGTTGCGGAGCTTGGCACCCTCTCCCTGGCGGACTACCTTGCGGGGACGGCCTCTCCCGCCGACTACCTGCTGGCAATCGCCAAGACCTTCGGGTTCGTCTTCCTGCCGGAGAACGACGGTACGACCGTCAAGATGCTGCTGCGCGATACCTTCTACAGTAACACCGGGCAAATAGACATTGCCTCCCGCGTGGATCGCGCCTTCGAGGTGCAGCCGCTCAACATCGGCAGTCGCCTCTATGAGTGGAAACCCACCAAGGTCTTCGGAGGATTCGCCGCAGACTATGAAAAGCGCAACGGGCGAATCTATGGCAGCCAGATGGTGGACACCGGCTACGACTTCAATACGGAGGTTAAGAATGTCATCGACAACAATGTGCTAAACGGGTGCGCGGATGTGCGCGACAAGAACCTAAACTACCAGGTCGTATTCGGTGAATATAACTACCTGCTACCTCCATATGACCGCATCCGCAAGGCGACCAACTACGCCTTCAAGTTCACGGTCTACGACACCGTGAAGTGGGATTTATACCACTACGACGGGTACAATGCGATAGACGGGAGCATATCCTGCGAACCTCAAGTCTTCGTCGTGCCGGAGACGGACGACTACGACAACGACAGTGCGATGTTCTACGATCTCCCGCAACTCTGCGACGCGGACGGGAAGAGCGAAGACGGGAGCAATGTTCTCCTCTTCTTTGAGGGGGCGGTGACTCTTCCGAGCGAGGTTGTGAATTACAATACACTGTGGGAAGTAATCATCCACTTATCGGAAGACCAGGATGAGGCAATATCCCTGCTCAACGGGGGCGTACCCTGCTGGGATATGCGATATAGCGGCACGGGCATCTACCAGGTAAGCACCCTGCCGTCGTTCCGCCGTTGGCACTATTCGGGCGGAGCGATGGTCGCCTCGCTCGATTACGGCGATCCGACGGAGGTGGCGGTTCAGACGCCGTTCACGCCCGACAAGAACATCTACACGAACTACTGGTCGAACTACATCGCCGACCGCCTGGACGCGAACACCTCCGTCCTGCGTGCGTATGTCAATCTCGAAGGGTGGGATGTAGGTGAGGCGTTGTTCCGCAACTTCTACTACTACGGGGGCAGTGTTTGGGCGTTGAACGCCATCGAGAACTATTCCCTGACGACTGCGGACACCACCCTCTGCGAGTTCGTAAGGGTGAACGATACCGATAACTACAACAACGGACAATTATAGACACGGATATGGAAGAAGATGTAGTAATTCTGCGAGTTGATACGGGGGAGGCCGTCAAGAGTGTCGGCGACCTGCGCTACAACATCAGCGAGTATAAGAAGATACTGAACGATACCGAAATCGGTACGAAGGAATACCAGGAGGCCCTCAAGGGACTGACCGAATCGCAGAACGCCCTGCGCGGTGCGATGAACGCGAACACGGCATCCCTCGAAGATGTGTCGAAGGCCGCTATGGGCCTGGGCGAATCGTACAACGCCCTGGTGAACCGCCTTGCAGACCTCAAAAAGCAGTGGCGTTCCACCACCGATGAGGCGCAACGCGCGAACCTCGGTGCGCAGATTCTTGAGGTAAACAACCGCCTCAAGGAGATGGACGCCTCGGTGGGCAACTTCCAGCGCAATGTCGGTGACTATGCAAATGGCGTAAAGAAGGGCCTCGACGCCTTCACGAAGGGCGTGGGCAACGCCGTCCCAGGCCTGCGGTCTCTCAATGCCGTAGCGGACGGGTTCGCCAAGAACCCTATCATCGCGGCAATCGGCATCATCGTGGGACTCTTCGCTAAGCTCATACAACGGATGAAGTCCACCGAGGAGGGGCAGGCCCGAATCAACAAACTGATGGCCGCCGTAGGCAAGATTCTCGAACCCATCAACGCGGTGGTCGGATGGATTGCGGACAAGCTCGGTCAGTTGTTCGACTGGCTGGGTGACGCCCTCTCGAAGGTGGTCGGCTGGCTGGGTAGGATTTCCTCCAAGCTCGCGGGCGTAGGCAACGCCATCCTGCAATACATCCTCGCGCCTATCCGCACGGCAATCTCGGTCATCAAGGGCGTGGCGAAGATTATCGGCGACATCTTCACGGGTAAGTGGAGCAAGGTCAAGGAGGACGCGAAGGAGATGGGCCAGGGCATCGGCGATGCGTGGAAGAAGGGTTTTGCGGTCAAGGCGAACTACAAGGCCGGCAAGGAGGCGGCGGACAATTTCCTCGACGGCATCAAGTCCAAGAAGAAGAAGGCGAAGGAAACGGGAAAGGAAATCGGCAAGGCCCTCGCGGAAGGTATCGAGGAGGAGATTGTAGAAGGAACGCAGGACGCGCTCGACGCCCTGGCAGAGTCGCAGGCCGCAGACAAGGCGCAGAGCGAGGCGAACAAAAAGTTGTTCGACTGGCTGAACAAGCGGCGCAAGGCGAAGGAGGAGGCGGCGCAGAAAGATGCGGAGTGGTCGGAAGCCGCACGGGCGAAGGAAGATGCGGAGGCGCAGGAGCAGGCAGAGAAACGCGCAGAGAATATCAAGAAGACCTGGGAGGCCTCGGTGTCCGCTATCTCCGGCATACTGGGTTCCCTTGCGGACATCTATGAGGCAAGCGGGGAGAAGACCGCAGCCAGCGAGAAGAAAATCAAGGCCCTGCGCATCGCATCGGCGACCATCTCTATGATTCAGGGAGCCATCGGTGCGTTCACGCAGGCGGCGGCAAATATCCCAGCCCCCTTCGGTATGATTATCGGAGCGGCAAACGCGGCGACGGTGACGGCTGCCGGCCTTGCGAACATCGCCAAGATGCGTGCCACATCGCTATCGGGCAGCAGCACCTCGACGGGGACTGCATCCTACCCGACCACCAGTGTCAGCACTACGGCACCCGTCCAGGCGGCGGCAACGCCCGCTACCCTTGCGACACTCGCAAACGACACGCGCATCCTCAACTCTTTGGGCAGCCAGCGCGTCTATATCCTCGCATCGGACATCGAGGCAAGCAACAACGCGCGGAAGGTACAAGTGGCCGAAACGACCTTCTAAACGGCCAAGAAACGGCAATCGTAGAGGGCGGGACTTTCCAAAGGTCTCGCTCTTTATATTTTGGGGCAAACGATTACGATATGATTGTAACGATTGACGGAATCCCCGTGTACCGCGCCACCCTCAACGGTGACGACACTGGTATGTATTGCATATCGCTGGTAGATGAACCTGCCGTCCTGCGAGACTTCCAGAAACTCTCCCAGCAGGAACGGGTAGACCGCGAGGCGACGCGCCTTCTCTACGCAATCACCGACGAAGACAAGCACCTTGTGCGAGGCGTGGTGATGCGCAGCGACTTCCCCATCTACCGCAGAGATCCCAACGGATATGAATACTACATCATCTACAAGGCCGACACGATCCGCGAGATGGCCGAGAAGTACCTGGCCGACAAGTTGCAGAACCAGGTGAACCTCGACCACAAGGAGGCGGCCTATGTCGATGGCGTGCAGATGGTGCAATGGTATCTCAAGGACTCCGCAGCAGGTCTCGCTCCCGAAGGGTTTGACGACTGCGCGGAAGGTTCCCTCTTCGCAGAGTTCCACATCACCAACGAGGACATCTGGACGGCGGTGAAGGATGGCACCTACAAGGGCTTCTCCCTTGAGGGCTACTTCGAGCTGCTGCCGGAGGTGGACAAGGACGATGTAGACCGCATCGTGGAGGAGACGCAGGGATTGTTCAGCAAACTATCCAAATTATCCAATATGAAAGTATCAAAGTTTATCAACGCACTGCGGAAGGCCGTGTCCTTCCGTACCGTCACCTCTGACAAGGGCATCATCGCCTGGGAGGGTGACGAAGACCTCAAGGTAGGCGACGAACTCTTCATCGAGGATGAGGAAGGCAACCGCACTCCTGCGGAGGACGGAACCTACACCCTCACCGATGGGACGACCGTAGCAGTCGCTGAAGGAAAGGTCGAGACTATCACCGAGCCGACGGTGACCGAGGAGAACTTCGGAGAGGTCGCAACCGACAAGGGCACCATCCGTTGGGACGGTGAAGAAGACCTCAAGGAGGGCGATTCCGTCTACCGCATCGACGAAGAGGGCAACCGCGCCGATGTCGAGGACGGCATCTATACCACCGAAGACGGCAAGCAGATCACCGTGGAGAACGGTGTCGTGGCAACCATCGTCGATCCCGCAGCGGAGGTCGAGGCACGCCGTCAGGCACGCCGCGCAGTCGCGCAGGCATTTGAGGCCTCCTACGATGAGAAATACCGCGCCATCGACGAGGCAATCCGAGAGAAACGCGGCAACCGTGAGGACGAATACTTCTACATCGTAGAGGCGGGTGACGACTTTGCAGTCATCTGCGTGTGGAACGATGAGGACTTCACCGACCACTGCTTCCGCTATCCCATCACCGTCAGCGAGGACGCATCCGTCACCATCAACGGCGATGAGCAGGAAGTCAAGCGCGAGTGGGTTCCCCTCGACTTCGTTTCTCCCTTCGAGACCAACGAAGAGGCAGTCGCAGCAAAGGCAGAGCTTGCAACCCTGCGTGCAGAGGTTGAAGACCTCCGCAAGAAGTCGGCTGCGCTCCCTGCTCACAAGCAGGTATCCGGCAAGTTCGCAAACCAGGCAACCACGCGCCGCGAGAATCTTGCCCGCGTGCTGGCCGCAAGACGCAAGTAAAATTCACACTTAACTTTTTTATATCGCTATGAAGAAAAACCTCAACTTCGATGTCGCAAACTTCGTCACTTCGTCCCTGCCGGACTATGTGGCTGAAAACCGCGACCTCCTCATCGCCGACATCGCACTCGGCAGCAGCACTCTTGAGCGCGTCTCCATCCAGACGGGCGTGAAGTACAAGAGTCCGATCCACCTGCTCGACTTCGACGCAGAACTCCAGGCAATGGGCTGCGGCGCATCCGCGCAGGACGAAAACCTCGCGTTCACCGACCGCGAAATCACCACCGCAGTGATGGGCCACCTCGTTCCCATCTGCGAAGACAACCTCCTCGGCAAGTGGGGTGAGTACGCAGTCCGTATCACCGCATCCGACGAAGAGCTTGCCTTCGAGCAGTATGTGATGGATGCCATCGTCGCCAATGTCCACAACAAGGTGGAGAAACTCATCTGGCAGGGTGACACGGGCAGTTCCGACCTCATCGACGGCTATATCACCATCGCAGGTGACGATGTGCCCGTAGGTCAGCAGCTCTCCCTCGCAGCAGGCACCACCGCTTTCGACGGCATTATGGCTGCCTATATGGCACTGCCGGAGGAAACCCTGGCACACGACAATGTGGAAATATATGTCTCTCCGGCTATCTTCCGTACCTTTATGGCGGATGTCGTGGCGGCAAACCTCTTCCACTACAATCCTAACGATGCGACCGCAGAGGAAGTGTTCCTTCCTGGTACGGCTGCAAAGGTCGTCAAACGCGCTGGTCTGACCGGCTCGCTGGCAATCCTCGCAACCTACGCGAAGAACCTCTACTACGGCACCGACCTGGAGAACGCAAAGGAGGATGTCGCAATCCACTATGAGGCCAAGGAAGACCAGTTCTACGCAAAGGTGAAGTTCAACGCAGGCGTGCAGATCGCTTTCCCCGATCGTTGCGTCCTCGCAACCTTCGCGGCAGCACCCGTCCCGACCCCGACCATCGCAGCCGGTGTTCAGGCAGTCGCAGCAGCAGTCGCAACTTGCAACGAAGGCGAATAGGAGGAACTGACCTATGGGATGCTCTCAAACACTCGCCGGCCTTGCCCGTGATTGCGGTGCTAACATTGGAGGCATCAAGGCAGTCTATCTCGCAAACCACGATGATGTCGATACCGTCACCCTCTCTTCGGGTGTGGTAACGGCCATCACGATGGTCTCCTCCAAGAAGTTCTACGCCTACTTCTTCAACCCGCAGACCTCTTCGTTTACCACGACGATCCAGGCGAACCGCGACAACGGCTCCCTCTTCTTCGAGACGGTCTTGTCGCTGGTCTTCACCAAGCAGGATGCGACGAAGAGAGTCGAGATTGACGCCATCGCCCAGGCGGGCCTGGCCGTCATCGTGGTAGACAACAACGGCAATGCGTGGTATCTTGGGTATGACGAACCCGTCCTGCTGACCGCAGGCACGGCGGAGACTGGAACGGCACGCGCCGACCGCAACGGCTATGCCATCGAGCTGACCGACGCGCAGAAGCAGATGCCTTACACGGTTGATCCCTCCATCATCGCAGGACTCCTTTAGTCCGCAGTTTTCTTTCCTCATTGCAGGGGGTGCCCGAAAGGGTGCCCCCTCTTTGTTATCCAAAAACGGGCGGTCTTATATTTTGGGGAAATGATTTACTTAAAGAACACAACGCAAAAGCAGTGGGTGCCCGTACCCCTCCAACGGTGGAACCTCTTTGACCTTGAGGCGCAGGAGGGAGAGACCTGGGACGCGGGCGAAATCTTCCACTCCACCTTCAACGGGGTGGACATCGAGATCGAATATGGAGGTGTCGTCCCGTCTGGTATGAGCGGAGAGAGCGACTTCGGGCACTACTTGCTCTTCGGGTTCAAACTCCCCGAAGGTCTGCCGGACGGCAGTTACGAATTTGTCTTGTACATCAATGAACCGGCGAGACTTGCTGGCCGCGAGTCCTATGTTGTGCAGGTGGGCGACTACGACGCCACCCCTACGAAGTACGAAAAGATTGTAGAATATGAGCAGTACAAAGAAACCGATTAAAGTGCAGTTTGCGTCCCTCAAGCCGTACATCGACACGAAGATCATCTCCGCAAGGGAGACCGTCGCAAAGGGCGGCAACTATATCCTTTGGGGAGATGGCAACGCCTTCCCCGACTACCTTGTCGAACTCTACGGAAGGTGCGCCACCCTGCGCAGCATCATCAACGGCTGCGTGGACTTCGCAGGTGGCAACGGCTGCGAGCTGGCACCCGACTCCCTGCCGCGCGAGAACGATGTGGTGAACAACCAGGGTATGACGACCGATGAACTTGTGCGGCAGCTCGCATTGAGTTACTATATGTTCGGCGGGTTCGCCATCCAGGTCATCCGCAACCTTGAGGGGAAGGTCTCGGAACTCTACCCCCTGCACCTGCGCTACCTGCGCACCAACGGCGACTGCGAGGTCTTCTACTACTGCGAGAACTGGCGCAAGAAGACCGATGTGGTGGAGTACCCCGCCTTTATGCCGGATTCCCGCCAGGACACCAGTGTCATCTATGTGCGCAACACCTCCATCCAGGTCTACCCCGCACCGCTCTATGGCGCGAGTCTCAAGGCCTGCGAGACGGAGGCCAGCATAGACACCTTCCACCTGAACAACATCAACAACAACTTCGTCTCTTCGCTCTTCGTGAACTTCAACAACGGGTCGGATGTGGACGACAACATCAAGGAAGAAATCGAGCGCGGGTTCAATGAGAAGTTCACGGGAGCCGACAACGGTGGCCGCGTGGGTTTCAGTTGGAACCCCAACAAGGACTCCGCTACGACCTTCGAGACCTTCGATGTCAAGGATTTCGGGCAGAGATACGACGCCCTCTCCAAGCACTGCCGCCAGCAGATTTTCACCTCGTTCCGTTGCAACCCGAACCTTATGGGCATCCCTACGGAGTCCCTGGGGTTCTCAAGCGAGGAGTACGAAAGTTCATTCCGTCTCTTCAACCGCACGCAGGTGCGGCCCGTGCAGAACCTCATCCGCACGGCCATCGGCAAGGCGGTCGGCAACCCAGAGGCACTGACGATTGTACCTTTTAGTCTTGACTAACTATGGCAGAGATACTACTTACTTCGGAGAAGTTCGTCAAGGAGGCGACCTCCGTATCGGATAACCTCAACGCGAAGTACCTGCGGCCCTCGATCCGCGAGGCGCAGGAGGTCAAGTTCAAGGAAATCGTGGGTACTGCGCTCCTTACGAAACTCAAGGCACTGGTCGCAAACGGTGACATCGAGTTGCCTGCGAACATCGCCTACAAAGACCTGCTGAACGAGGCGCAATACTACCTTGCATACGCGGCTATCGTCGAGGTGTGCATCAAGGTTGCATACAAGGTTGGCAACATCGGCGTGGCGAAGACCTCCGACCAGAATGTGCAGGGAGCCACGCAGGACGAAACCGCGAAACTGCGGTACTACTACCAGGCGAAGGCCGACTCCGCTTGCTACGACTTGCAGGGTTGGATTCTCGACAATTATACGGCCTTTCCCGAACTGGGGCAGGGTGCGTGCAACCGCATCCGTGCGAACCTGCGCAGTGCTGCATCCTGCGGCATCTGGCTGGGTGGCGCACGCGGAAAGGGACTCCCGAAAGATTGGAGGGACTGCCGATGACACTCTCGCAGGTCATACACCGCCTCGAAGAAGTGGCACGCGAGCAGCCGCCCGTCCGTCAGATTGTCGAGAACGACGCCTACCGACTGAACGAGTTGCCGGATGCGCAGTACGGGGTGTTCGCCTTCACGCAGGGGCGGCACACCTCCTCGGTGGATAGTCCCTGGCGGCGGTACACCTTCACCCTTATGTACATCGACCGCCTGACGGAGAACCACTCCAACGAGATTGCGGTGCAGTCGCTCGGTCACTTCGTACTTGACAATATCATCCGCACCCTCGCGCAGGAGTGGGATGTGAGCGACTGGATGATTCAGACCTTCACGCAGAGGTTCGTTGATGACTGCGCGGGAGCTTACTGCGAGGTGTCGTTCAATGTACCCGTCGAGATAGGCGGGGAGTGCGCGGAGGAGTACGCAGACACGGGATGGAATAACAATTAAAATTCAAAGATATGGCAGAAAACAATGCAATGAATGTACGCATCGTCGATGGCGACGATTGCTGCCCGCAGGCAATGTGCGTGAAGGTATGCAACCTTGTCCAGGAGGTGCGTAAGACTGGAGCAAGCAAGAAACTCATCCCGTCGGAGAAGGCGGTCAGTGATGCGCTCAAGGGGCGACAGGAGTTGCTGGTCGCGGGGGCTGCGGATGGCATCCTCGGCCCGTCGGCGGCTACTGGACTGGCGAAGGTGCTGACGGCACCCTCGTCGGGCGTCTCTATCGTAGACGCAATCAAGGGGCGGACACTGAAGTGGAACCAAGCGATTATTGCCGGATTATCCCAAACGGCAGGCGGTTTGACTATCACGGGAAACGCCGATGGAAGTTATACGATTGACGGAGAAAACGACACGGGCGATACCGTTTACCTGAATATAACGGGAAACGCAGCAATACCAACTCCAGCCGGCCACAAGTACCTCCTTACGGGTGCCCAGTCGGCTACCCTGCGAGTAGGAGGCTACTTTAGTGGCGCGATACCTTTGCAGAGTTCCGATGCTATCGTCATCGCATTAACAACAAACCCGCAATCCGAAAAAATCAGCATTGTGGTTTCTGACGGATGGACTGGTTCAAATGTCAAGATATACCCGCAATTCATCGACCTTACCGACCTCTTTGGCGCGGGTAACGAGCCGGCGACGGTTGCAGAGTTCACGGCGTTGTTCCCGGACTTCCCGTATTACTACAACGCGGGCACTCTCCTGCCGTTCAAGGGGACCGGCCTTAAGGTGACGGGGTTCAACCAGTGGGATGAGGAGTGGGAACTCGGCGGATTAACCCCTTACGGAGAGCCAGACGGCAACACGGATAGGATATGCAGCAAGAATTTTATTCAAATTATCCCAAATACGCAATACTATATCGGTTGCATAAACTCTACGCTTCGCGGGCAAATCGCATTTTATGACGCGGGCAAAAACTTTATAAAAAATGAGTATGGAAACCCCGGCGATAACGGTGTACGGACTATAATACTACATTTACGACACCCGCAAATGCTGCGTATTTGAAATTCCGCCTTACTTCGGTATACGGAACGACCTACAAGAACGACATTTGCCTCAACATCTCCAACGCCTCCCTGAA
>Ga0310690_10002814_pt1 | contig 27472 bp, 16 predicted proteins | sample AusTroGonzalo_MG_2_FD_207661 | JGI IMG/M metagenome (GOLD analysis project Ga0310690, IMG submission 207661) | Bovine rumen microbial communities from tropical cattle in Woodstock, Queensland, Australia - Gonzalo_04 (v2) (version 2) | ecosystem: Host-associated > Mammals > Digestive system >...
TTCGTATAGCAGATATATGAGACGTTGGGTACGGTCGTGATGACGTCCATATCGAACTCGCGGTCGAGTCGCTCCTGAACAATCTCCATGTGGAGCAGGCCGAGGAAACCGCAACGGAAGCCGAAGCCGAGAGCCACCGACGACTCGGGCGTAAACGTCAGCGAGGCGTCGTTCAGCTGTAGTTTCTCGAGCGAGGCACGCAGGTTCTCGTACTCCGTCGGGTCGATGGGATAGACGCCGGCAAAGACCATCGGCTTCACTTCCTGGAAGCCCTCGATGGCTGCCGAGCACGGACGTGCCACGTGGGTGATGGTGTCGCCCACCTTCACCTCCTTCGAGTTCTTGATACCGCTGATGATGTAGCCCACGTCGCCCGTCCTCAGTTCCTGACGGGGTATCATGTCCATCTTCAGCACGCCAATCTCGTCGGCGTCGTACTCCATTCCCGTGTTGAAGAACTTCACGAGGTCGCCCTTGCGGATGCTGCCGTTCACAATCTTGAAGTAGGCGATGATACCGCGGAACGAGTTGAACACAGAGTCGAAGATCAGTGCTTGGAGCGGAGCCTCCGGGTCGCCCTCGGGATGGGGCACACGGTCGACGATAGCATCGAGAATCTCCCCCACCCCTTCGCCGGTCTTGCCGCTGGCGCGGATAATCTCGGAGGGGTCGCAACCGATGAGGTCGACGATTTCGTCCTCTACCTCGTCGGGCATAGCCGAGGGCATGTCTATCTTGTTGATGACGGGAATAATCTCCAGGTTATGGTCGATGGCCATGTAGAGGTTCGAGATGGTCTGCGCCTGTACGCCCTGGGTGGCATCAACCACCAGTAGCGCACCCTCGCAGGCGGCTATCGAGCGCGACACTTCGTAGCTGAAGTCGACGTGTCCCGGCGTGTCAATCAGGTTGAGTATATATTTCTCACCACCGCGTACATACTCCATCTGGATGGCGTGACTCTTGATGGTGATGCCGCGCTCACGCTCCAGGTCCATGTCGTCGAGCATCTGCCCTTCGGTCACCTGAATGGTGTTCGTAGCCTCCAGCAACCGGTCGGCGAGTGTCGACTTTCCGTGGTCGATATGTGCGATAATGCAGAAGTTTCTTATATTATTCATTACGGAATCGATAGTTTTGACTTGCAAAGATACAATAAAAATCGCTATCTGTCGAATAATTTAGTTTTTTTTTGTAACTTTGCCCGCAAAAATATTATTTAGCGATGAAAAAACTGTTCGTATTAGCCATTATGGCCCTGACATTGGCAGCCTGTCAGGAATCTCTGGAAGAAAGAGCTGCACGCGAGGCGCAGATGTACACCAAGAAAAATTGCCCGGCCAAGATATCGGAAACGGTCATCATGGACAGCATGACTTTCGAGGCACAGACGCACACCATCCACTACTACTACACGCTGACAGGAATAGCCGACAACGACAGCACGTTGAACCCGGACGAAGCCCGGGCCAATCTGCTTGCGGCCCTGAAGAACACGACGGCGCTCTCCGTCTACAAGAAAGAGAAATACCGTTTCGCCTACACCTACCACTCAGAGAAGTCGCCTGAGACGGTGCTCTACGAAACCACCTTTGTAGACGGTGACTACTAAATAGCAAACGGGGCTCCGCAACAGCAGGGCCCCGTTTTAATTTCATTCACCAACAGGTTTACTCCTCGATAGCCTCGGGCTTCATGTTCGTGTAGACGGTCTGCACGTCGTCGAAGTCCTCGAGCTTCTCCACCATCTTGTCGATAGTCTCACGCTGTTCGGGCGTCACGTCCTTCAGGTCGTTGGGGATGCGGGTGAACTCAGCACCAGTCACCTCGAAGCCGTTCTCCTCCAGATGCTTCTGGATGGCGCCGAAGCTCGACGGGTCGCCGTAGATGGTGATGCTGTTCTCCTCCTCGTCCTCGTCGTACTCGTCCTCTACGCCGTAGTCAATCAGGTCGAGAATCATCTCGTCCATATCCAGACCGTCCTTCTTCTTGAAGGTAAACACGGCCTTGTGGTCGAACAGGAACGAAAGCGAACCCTGCGTACCGAGGTTGCCGTTGAACTTGTTGAACACCGAGCGGACGTCACCCACGGTGCGCGTGGTGTTGTCGGTCAGCGTGTCGACGAAGATGGCAATACCGTGAGGGCCGTATCCCTCGTAGGTCACTTCCTTGTAGTCGCTCTGGTCCTTGCCCATAGCGTTCTTGATGGCGCGCTCGATGTTGTCCTTCGGCATGTTCTCACGCTTGGCATTGGCGATGATGGCGCGCAATGCGGGGTTCATGTCAGGCTCCGGACCGCCAGCCTTCACGGCAATGGCAATCTGCTTACCAATCTTAGTAAAAGTCTTGGCCATGTGGCCCCATCTCTTCAGCTTTGCAGCCTTACGATATTCAAATGCTCTTCCCATCTCTAATTTTACAATTTTACTATTTAACGATTTTACTATTTAAATTCATTTAAGTGCTTTCGTGTGGAGACGATTGAACTAACAATAATCTTCAATAATTCAATGCATTCGCAACGAAGTGGCTCTACCCTACTTTGTGGAAGCAATTCAGATTCAAAAATTATTTCAAGCCAATGGCTCGTCTCATCCAATTCCTCTTCAACCATCTTAAGTTTGTTGAGGAAATCCTTCTCAGATTTTGCCAAACATGCAGCCCTATAGTTCGCGGCCGGTGATGTTCCTAATCTGACGACTTGTGACCCAATTGCCCTTCCCGATATCGTGTTAGGCAAACTATCGACCATCTTTATTATCCGAATGGAGAAGCTCTTGAATCTATCCTTCAACTCGCCTTCGGTCATATCAATAGTCAAATAGTAAATGGTCAATTAGTCAAATTCAACGCAGTTCAGCATTGAGCTGCTTCTTGAGATTGGCAATGAGTTTCTGCATGATGGCGTCAATCTGCTTGTCACCCATCGTCTTCTCCTCATCCTGCAGGATGAAGTTGACAGCGTACGACTTCTTGCCGGCGGGCAGCTTCTCACCTTCGTAGACGTCGAACAGCTCAACGCGCTTCAGCAGCTTCTTCTCCGACTGGCGGGCAATCTGCTCAATCTGTGCAAACTCGACGCTGTTGTCCACCAGCAGGGCCAAGTCACGGCTGACAGCCGGGAAGCGGGGAACCTCGGTGAACTTCACCTCGTTCTTCTTCGTGGCCTTCATCAGCTGCGTCCAGTTCATCTCGGCATAATAGACGGGGTTGTCGATACCGAACTGCTTCTGCAGCTTCTTCGTCAGCACACCCATCTCGCAGAGCACCTTACCACCGCGGTTCTCAATGGTGAGACCAATCGAGAACACAGGATTCTCCGACTTCTTGCGAACGGTCACTCCAGGCTTCAAACCAATACGGCGCAGTATATTCTCGACGTAGGCACTCAGCTCGTAGAAGCTGGAGTCCTCGTTCTGGTGCGCCCAAGAGCCCTCGACGCGCTTACCCGTCACCCATAGACCAAGGTGATATTGCTCCTTGTAGGCCTGCATTGGGTCGTCGTCGTTCTGCTTCTCTGCACTGAAACTGTAGACGTTGCCGAACTCGAAGAAGCGCAGGTTCTGGTTCTTGCGGTTAGCGTTATGGGCAATGCTCTCCAAACCACCATAGAGCAGCGTACGACGCATCACGTTCAGGTCGCTCGACAGCGGGTTCATGATATGAACCAGCCCGTCCTGTGTGTCGGAATAGTATGCCGACTTCGTCAACGAATTGTTCAGTATCTCGTTGAAGCCTTCGCCCACCAGCTGCTCGCTGACCAGGTTGGCCAACTTGTGCTTGCGGTCCTCATCGCCCTTGATGACGAGTGAGCCCTTCAGCTGCGTGGGAATCTCCACATTATTATATCCGTAGATGCGCAGGATGTCCTCCACCACGTCGCAGGGACGCTGCACATCCACACGGTAGGCAGGCACTTCGATGGTCATTCCCTCGGCTGTCTCAGAGAGGATCTTCATCTCCAACGATGTGCAGATGCTCTTAATGGTGTCGTGTGGTATGTCCTTACCGATTAATGACTTGACGTAGTTAAAGTCAAGCTCAACTATGGGGTTGTCGATAGGAGAGGGATATTCGTCGCGAATCTCCATTGACACCTTACCGCCAGCCAGTTCGCGGCACATGATGGCAGCCTGCTTCAAGGCGTAGATGACGCCATTGGGATTGATGCCGCGCTCGAAGCGGAACGAAGCGTCGGTTGAAAGGCCGTGACGGCGGGCAGACTTGCGAATCCAGGTCGGATGGAAGTAAGCACTCTCCAATACAACACTCTTCGTCGTCTCGTAGGTGCCGCTACCCTTGCCACCAAACACGCCGGCAATGCACATTGCATCCTCGGTGTTGCAGATAGCCAGGTCGCGGTCGCTGAGCTTGTGCTCCACACCGTCCAGCGTCTGGAACGGCGTACCCTCGGGCATAGTCTTCACCACAATCTTGTGGCCCGTCACCATGTCGGCATCGAAGCAATGCAGGGGCTGACCGTAGGCAAACATGATGTAGTTGGTAATGTCGACGATATTGTTGATGGGGCGCAGACCGACGGTTGTCAGGCGTGTCTTCAACCACTCGGGCGATTCCTTCACCTCGCAGTCGGTAATGCTGACGCAGGCATAGCGGCGGCAGGCCTCGGTGTTCTCGATGACTACGTCGATGGGCAGGTCGTTGTTATCAACGCTGAAAGCCGACTCGTCAGGGCGATGCAGCGAGGTCTCATAGCCATTCTGCTTCATCCATGCATACAGGTCGCGGGCAACACCCCAGTGAGAGAGGGCATCCGCACGGTTGGCAGTAATGTCAACCTCTATGAGCCAGTCGCTCTCCAAGTGGTAGTACTCGGCGGCAGGCAGACCGACGGGAGCGTCCTCGGGCAGCACGATGATACCATCGTGGCTGGTGCCTACGCCAATCTCGTCCTCGGCACAGATCATGCCGCACGACTCCACGCCGCGCAGCTTCGACTTCTTGATGACGAACTCCTTGTCGCCGTCGTAGAGCACACAACCCAAGTCGGCCACAATCACCTTCTGACCAGCGGCAACGTTGGGAGCGCCGCACACAATCTGGCTCGGTTCTCCCTTGCCCAGGTCTACGGTCGTCACATGAAGGTGGTCACTGTCGGGATGAGCCTCACATGTCAGCACCTTTCCGACGTACAGTCCCTTCAGACCACCGCGGATGCTCTGCACCTCTTCCAGTGCATCAACCTCGAGGCCAGTTGACGTCAGCGCGTCGCACACCTGCTGCGGCGTCAAGTCAAAGTCAACGTAATCTTTCAGCCATTTATAAGATATGTTCATGATTCTATTTCTTTTAGTCGCTTACGCTTTGTAAAAAGCGCTAATGCGTGTTCGATTTACGATTTTCAATTTGTAATTTAAAAAGAAACGACTGGACACTGAGCCCTAGCCCGATGTCCAGTCAGTGTCTTTGCGAACGAAAGGAAAGCTTATGCCTCAGCGGGAGCTTCCTCAGCGGGAGCCTCAGCTGCAGCAGCCTCAGCAGCCTTTGCAGCCTCTTCCTCTGCCTTGGCAGCAGCGGCAGCAGCCTTCTTATCGGCTACCTTCTTTGCGATTTCCTCATTCACCTTCTTCTCGGCATCGAGAGCCTTGGCAGCAGCGTCCTTCTTGGCCTTGGCCTCAGCCTCGGCGATCTTTGTCAGACCGTTCTGCTTGTCAGCCTTCCATGCATCGAACTTCTTCTGTGCAGCAGCCTCGTCGAAAGCGCCCTTCTTCACGCCACCCTTCAGGTGCTTCATCAGGTAAACGCCCTCACGGCTGAGAATGTTGCGTACTGTGTCTGTGGGCTGGGCACCTACCTCAACCCAATAGAGAGCACGCTCGAAATTCAAGTCTACTGTGGCAGGATTGGTGTTAGGGTTGTACATACCAATCTTTTCAGTAAAACGACCATCACGTGGTGCTCTGGCGTCGGCGATGACGATGCGATAAACTGCATAGCCCTTACGGCCGCCGCGCTGCAATCTGATTTTTGTTGCCATTTAATTGTTTGTTTTTTTGGATTAATAAAATGAATTTCATGCCATTATCTCGTAATAGCGGCTGCAAAGGTACGATTTTTCAGTCAAAAAACAAAAATAATTGGCAGAATATTTTCGGTTTTCACAGAATTTGTGTAATTTTGGAGCATGGAATCGAAGAAAACTGCTATTTCTGTCCTCATTCCTGTCTATAATAGTTGTTGTGTGGACTTTGTTCGAGAGCTTCAGCTGTTGGTAGAAAAGACAGGAATCAACTATGAAATCATCGTTGCCGACGACGCTTCAACCGACCGTCGTTGTGTTGAGGCTAATCGTGAGCTGACGGAGATTCCCAATTGCCTATATATTATAAAAGAGGTGAATACTGGTGCTGCTGCCACGCGCAACTTCCTGGCCCGGCAAAGCTCCTATCCATATCTGCTCTATGTTGACTGCGACATGCAGCTTGAAGACGGAATGTTTTTCAGACGATACCTCGATTACCTTGATAATTCTGAAGTGGAGGTTGTCAATGGTGGTGTCCGTGTCACTAATAATTGTGAGCGATGGCATGACAATCTGAGGTATCGGTATGAGGAGGCTGAGCAGGCAAACCATACGGCAGAGCAACGTCGACAGCGACCCTATCAGTCCTTCCGTTCGGCCAATTTCCTTATTCGACGTGATGTGATGCTCAGTTGTCCGTTCGATGAACGCTTCCATCGTAGTGGCTATGAGGACGTGCTCTTCGGCAAGCAACTTCGACAACAGCATATCAACATAGCCCATATAGAGAATCCCTTGGTGATGGGTGACTTTGAGTCTAATGCCGACTACGTGTCCAAGGTGGAGCACAGTCTACAGACTCTATACCAGTTTCGTAACGAACTGCAGGGCTATTCGAGACTACTCACCATGGTCGAAGGTATACACGTAGGTGTGGTGCGTTGGATGATAGCCGCATTTCACCGATGTTTCGGCGGCCTATTGCGTCGTAACCTCTGCGGACATCGGCCCAACTTAAACGTACTGAAGCTTTATAAACTTGGTTTCTATCTGAATATCAGACAATAACATAAAAAACTTTTATTAATACTTTAATCAATATGAAAAGAAGATTTGCATTCAAAATGAAATTGAAACCCGGCTACGAACGGGAGTATCAAAAGCGTCATGCTGCCATTTGGCCAGAGTTGGTACAGATGATTAAGGAACAAGGTGTTGGTAACTACAGCATCTATTGGGACAAGGACACGAACTTGTTGTTTGCTTATCAGGAGTGTTCAAAAGAAGGTAATTCACAGGACACAGAGAACGTTGATCCTATCACGCAGAAGTGGTGGGATATGATGGCTGACATCATGGAAGTGAATCCCGACAACTCGCCCGTCAGCATTCCTTTAGAAGAAGTATTTCACTTAGACTAAAATGAATAATAACAAGTTTCAGGCTCATGCAGCCATACTCTTTGCCAACATCATCTTTGGTCTTGGCGTGCCCGTTACAAAGATTCTGCTTGAAGACTGGGTGTCGCCAATGACCTACATGGCTGTCCGTTGCCTTGGTGCTGCCATCGTTTTCTGGGTTATTGCGGCTTTCATGAAGAGCGAACACGTAGAACGTCATGACTTGATGGTTATTATGGTTGGTGGCCTCATGGGGGTTGTCGTGTCACAGACATTGACGGCATGGGCACTCAACTATACAAGTCCCGTCTATTTCTCTCTCATAGCCACGCTGACACCTGTGGCAGTGATGCTTATGGCGGCACTCTTCATAGGAGAGCGTATTACGGGACTGAAATTCCTTGGGGTACTGCTTGGCATAGGCGGCGCAGTCTTGATGGTAGTGATGGGACAGACGTCTGGCTCAGGGTCTAACGACCTGTTGGGTATTACACTGGCCATCTTAAGTGTATTAACGTGGGCCATCTATATGATTATCACTCGGAAGGTGGCACAAAAGTACACTCCTGTGACGCAAATGAAGTATGTGTTCCTGATTTCTGCTATCGTAACTGTGCCTTTAGCATGGCCTGAATTATCGGCACAACCGCTATTTTCCGCAGTTACCTTCGGCTGGGATGGAGCACTTGAGATGGGATTTATTGTGCTTGGAGCCACTGTGCTGGGTTATTTCCTGATACCCTTTGCAATGAAGAGCCTCAGCGCAACGACCGTCAGCATATATACCAATCTGCAGCCAATGGTTGCCTCGTTCGTCGCCATCTTCATCGGACAGGATCGACTGACGTGGGACAAACCTGTTGCTGCTATTTTGGTGTTGCTTAGTGCCTATATTGTGACTGTTGTGACGACAAAAAGTGAAAAATAGTGAGAAAATGAGGTGTGGTGACATTTTTTTTACTCATCTCTATACTCATTTCACTTTTTTGTTGTACCTTTGCACTTGAAAACATGCTATAGAAATGAAGCTCATCATCATGACAAAGTCCACGTTCTTCGTGGAAGAGGACAAAATACTGGCCACCCTGTTTGAGGCGGGGATGGACAATCTACACCTTTATAAGCCTGATTCTGAGCCAGTTTACTCCGAGCGACTTCTTACCCTGCTTCCTGAAGACTACTACAGCAAGATTACTGTTCACGACCACTTCTACCTAAAAGAGGAATTCCGGCTCAAGGGCATTCATCTGAACGACTGTAGTAAGGAACTGCCTACCAGCTATCGGGGTAACGTCAGTCGTACCTGCCATAGTATCTCAGAGCTGAAGGACGCCAAGAAACGCTCTAACTATGTATTTCTTAAAACAGTGTTTGATAGTCAAAGCAACTCCAACGACAAGTCGACACTTTCCGTACAGGAACTCGAAGAAGCTGCACGCCGGGGGCTCATTGATAAGAAAGTCTATGCTTTAGGTGGCATGAACCTTGAGAACATCAGTGTTGCCAAAGAATTGGGATTTGGGGGTATCGTTATCTGTGGCGACCTTTGGAATCGGTTCGACATCCACAGTGAAAATGACTATCGTAATCTCATTAATCACTTTGAGAAATTACGAAAATCCGTCGGCTGATAGTAAAAATGAAAAAACTATATTGTCAAAACGTGTGAATATGCAAAACTCCTACATGGTTTTCTCGGGTACGGCCACGAGATACCTCGCAGAGAAAATCTGCCTTAGTTTAGGTTGCCCACTCGGACAACTTCAGATTACCAAGTTCTCTGACGGAGAATTCGCCGTCAGCTATGAAGAGTCCATCCGCGGACGCGACATCTTCCTTGTACAGAGCACTTTTCCTAATAGTGACAATCTGATGGAGCTGCTCTTGATGATTGATGCAGCTAAGCGAGCCTCTGCACGCACAATTAATGCCGTCATACCCTATTTCGGATGGGCACGACAAGACCGAAAGGACAAACCACGTGTCAGCATCGGTGCAAAGCTTGTGGCCGACCTGCTTTCTGTGGCTGGTGTTAATCGTGTGATCACTATGGATCTTCATGCAGATCAGATACAGGGCTTCTTCGACGTTCCAGTCGACCACCTCTATGCGTCAGGGGTTATATTGCCTTATTTGCAGAGTCTCCACCTAAGCGACCTCGTGATAGCCTCTCCCGACGTAGGTGGTTCCAAGCGTGCAAATACTTATGCAAAGTTCCTTGGCTGTCCCTTGGTGCTCTGCAATAAGACTCGTGCTCGTGCAAATGTCGTAGCCACAATGCAGATCATCGGTGACGTCGAAGGCAAGAATGTTGTCATTGTTGACGATATGGTAGACACTGCCGGCACTATTACCAAGGCTGCTGATTTGATGAAGCAGTCAGGTGCCAAGACTATACGTGCTTGTGCCTCACACTGTGTCATGAGTGGCCCAGCCAGTGATCGTGTACAAGAGTCGGCACTCGAAGAAATCGTATTCACAGACTCTATTCCTTATACTCAGCGTTGTGCTAAGGTCAAGCAACTATCCGTAGCTGACATGTTTGCCGAGGCCATTCGACGCGTTATTAATAATGAAAGTATTAGTAACTTGTATATTGTATAGCGGTAATTGCAAAACAAAAAGTTAAAAAAATGTAAACGCACTGGAAATTCGTTGTTCCAGTGCGTTTTTCTCATTGAAAATCAGTACCTTTGCAGCCGCTTTCCAAGAAAGCAGTAATTAACATAATGTCTAACTGTATTAATTCTTAAAAAAACATTTTAAAAACATGTCAGAATTAACAAAGAACGTTAAGCCGCTCGACGATTTCAATTGGGACGAGTTCGAGAATGGCACCGTAGCTAATGTCAGCAAGGAAGAGCTGGACAAAGCTTACGACGAAACCCTGAACAAAGTAGCCGACCATCAGGTGGTTGACGGTAAAGTCATCTCAGTTGACAAGAAAGAAGTTGTTGTCAACATTGGTTACAAGAGCGATGGTATTATCCCCGCTTCTGAATTCCGTTACAATCCCGATTTGAAGATCGGTGACACTGTAGAAGTCTACGTGGAGAGTGCTGAGGACAAGAAAGGTCAGCTCATTCTGTCACACAAGAAGGCTCGTCTGAGCAAGGCTTGGGACCGTGTTAACGCAGCTCTCGAGGCTGAGGAGATTGTACAGGGCTTCATTAAGTGCCGTACGAAGGGTGGTATGATTGTTGATGTATTTGGCATCGAGGCCTTCTTGCCCGGCAGTCAGATTGACGTTCATCCTATACGCGACTACGACCAGTTCGTTGGAAAGACGATGGAATTCAAGATTGTCAAGATTAATCAGGAGTTCCGTAATGTTGTCGTTTCGCACAAGGCTCTCATTGAGCAGGAGCTCGAGGCCCAGAAGAAGGAGATTATTTCTCGTCTGGAGAAAGGTCAGATCCTGGAAGGTACTGTCAAGAATATTACCAACTATGGCGTATTCGTCGATTTGGGTGGTGTGGACGGACTTATCCATATTACCGATCTCTCTTGGGGTCGTGTTGACGATCCGAAGAAGGTTGTTGAGCTTGACCAGAAGATCAATGTTGTCATTCTTGACTTCGACGATGAGAAGAAGCGTATTGCCCTTGGCCTGAAGCAGCTGACTCCGCATCCCTGGGATGCTCTGGATCAGGAGCTTAAGGTGGGTGACCATGTATTCGGAAAGGTTGTTGTCATCGCTGACTACGGTGCATTCGTTGAGATTCAGCCTGGTGTTGAGGGTCTTATCCACGTTAGCGAAATGTCATGGAGCCAGCACCTCCGTTCAGCTCAGGAGTTCCTTAAGGTGGGCGACGATGTAGAGGCTGTTATCTTGACACTTGACCGCGACGAACGCAAGATGTCGCTTGGTATCAAGCAGTTGAAGGAAGATCCATGGGAATCTATTGAGACTAAGTATCCCGTTGGCTCTAAGCACAATGCCAAGGTTCGCAACTTCACCAATTTCGGTGTATTTGTAGAGCTGGAGGAGGGTGTTGACGGCCTGATTCATATCAGTGACCTCAGCTGGACAAAGAAGGTGAAGCATCCTTCTGAGTTCACACAGGTTGGTGCTCCCATCGAGGTTGTCGTACTCGACATCGATAAGGAGAACCGTCGTCTGAGCCTTGGTCACAAGCAGCTTGAGGACAATCCTTGGGATGTCTTTGAGGAGAAATATGGCGTAGGTACCATCCATGAAGGAAAAGTTACTGAATTGCTCGATAAAGGTGCAGTGGTAGCTCTTGATGAGAATGTAGAAGGCTTTGCTACTCCGAAACATCTTGTTAAGGAGGACGGCACACAGGCTCAGCAGGGTGAGGTTCTGCCCTTCAAGGTGATTGAGTTCAACAAGGATTCCAAGCGTATTATCCTCAGCCATAGCCGTACCTTTGAGGATCCTGCTCGTGAGGAGAAGAAAGCAGCTGCTAAGAAAGCTGCACCTCGTGCCAAGAAGGAAGAGGCTCCAAAGATTGAGAACGTGGCAGCCAGCACAACGCTTGGCGACATTGACGTGCTCGCAGAGCTGAAGGCTAAGATGGAAAAGGGCGAGTAATCCGACCCGTAAAATAATAAAAAGCGTTAAATTATGGCGGTAGAGTGTAAAAATCACACCCTACCGCCGTTTTTTTTCTTTATTTTCATTGCTGTTTCAAAATAAATGTGTAAATTTACGCCCAAAAACAAAATTTATTAATTTCAAACTAAAAACCAACAGCAATGAAAAACCTTAAAGGTAGCATTTTTGGCATGGGCATTGCAGTCGCATTGTTTACTGCCTGCGCTGGCGGACAACAGGCTCCGCAGCTTACGGTTTCGGGTCTTGACCCGGCCAAGTTCGACACCACCATTCAGGACAAGCCCGTAAAGCTTTTTACACTGAAAAACCAGAATGGTATGGAGGTGTGTATTACCAATTACGGCGGACGTGTCGTATCACTCGTTGTTCCTGACAAGGACGGTAAGCCTACCGATGTTGTCTTAGGCTTCGACAACATTGCACAGTATGCTGACACGTTGAATTCTCCCACCGACTACGGCTCCAGCGTTGGACGCTATGCCAACCGCATCAAGGATGCCAAGTTTACACTTAACGGAACTGAGTACCAACTGAAAGCCAATGATGGTCCCAACTGCCTGCATGGAGGTGGTACCACGGGATGGATGAACTGTGTGTATGATGCTGAGCAGGTTGATGAAAAGACCCTCAAACTGACTATTGTGGCTAAGGATGGTGAGAACGGATTCCCAGGAAACGTTACCGCAGTGACCACTTACAAGATTACTGATGATAACATGCTTGATATAACATGGGAAGCTGAAACCGACCAGCCCACTATCATTAACCAGACAAACCACAACTACTATAACCTGTCAGGTGATTTCACCCAGCCTGGTTATGATATGGTGCTTTATGTTAATGCTGACAATTTTACTCCTTCTGACAAACTGTATATTCCCACGGGTGAGATCCGTTCAGTGGAAGGTACGCCTATGGATTTCCGCGTAGCTCATGCTATTGGTGACAGCATCAAGTCTGAATACGACCAGATTCAGAATGCAGGTGGTTACGACCATAACTGGTGCCTGAATACCTATCAGGACGGCAAGGGCGACGATGGTACTGTCTGTGCCAGCTTATATAGCCCGAAGACCGGCATTTTCATGGAAATGTTTACCAATGAGCCTGGTGTTCAAGTTTACAGTGGTAACTTCCAGGGTGTAGGCAACGAACTGAACATTCAGCATAAAAATGGTCCGTATCCACAGCACGTCAGCGTCTGCTTGGAGAGCCAGAAGTATCCTGACAGCCCCAACAAGCAGGATTGGGTACAGCCTACATTGAATCCTGGTGAGAAATATTATAGCCACGCTGCATACAAATTCTCAATTAAGTAACGGAATATGGCACAGACAGAAAATGGTAGCAGGGGCTACCTTATCAGTATTGTAATGGTAGCCGTGCTCGGAGGCTTGCTCTTCGGTTATGATACGGCTGTTATCTCGGGTGCCGAAAAAGGTCTGCAGGCTTTCTTTATGGAAGCCAAAGACTTTGCATATACTGATGGTTGGCATGGATTCACATCCGCATCTGCCCTCATTGGTTGTATTATTGGTTCGGCTCTCTCCGGCTTCCTTGCCACGAACCTTGGACGTAAGAAGTCATTGATTATCGCAGGTTTGTTGTTCTTCATTTCTGCATTAGGTTCAATGGAGCCCGAATTCATGTTCTTTGAGCATGGTACTCCGACCTACTCTCTGCTGATTATGTTCAATATCTACCGCGTTATAGGTGGTATTGGTGTCGGTCTGGCTTCTGCCATTTGCCCGATGTATATTGGCGAGGTTGCTCCTTCCAATATCCGTGGTATGCTCGTCTCATGGAACCAGTTTGCTATTATCTTCGGTCAGTTGGTGGTTTACTTTGTCAACTTCTTCATTTTGGGCGACCATATCCAGCCGCTCGTTGAGGAGATGGGTAAAGGCCTTGCCGCCATTAACCCTGCTGCACAGTGGACGGTGACGACCGGTTGGCGCTACATGTTCGGTTCTGAGGCTGTTCCTGCTGGACTCTTCGCTTTGCTGATTTGCTTTGTACCTGAGACGCCGCGTTATCTGGTCAGCATCAATCAGGATCAGAAGGCACTTGGCATCCTGTCGAAGATCAATGGTTCAACCAAGGCCGCCCAGATTCTGCAAGACATCAAGGACACGATGGTCGTAAAGACCGAGAAGTTGATGACCTACGGTGCGATGTGTATTTTCGTGGGTATTATGCTGTCAGTGTTCCAGCAGGCTGTGGGTATCAATGCCGTGCTGTATTATGCTCCGCGTATTTTCGGCGACATGGGTATGGACGACCCGATGATGTTAACTGTCTTCATGGGTATCATCAACATATCGTTCACGCTGGTGGCAGTGTTTACTGTTGAAAAGTGGGGTCGCAAGCCACTGCTCATTTGGGGATCTCTGGGTATGGCCCTGGGAGCCTTCGGTGTGGCATTGACTTTCGGTAACGATAGCCTTGCTCTGGTCACCGCTGCCTCGTTGCTCATCTACTCGGCCTCGTTCATGTTCTCATGGGGTCCCATTACGTGGGTACTCATCGCCGAGATCTTCCCGAACACCATTCGTGGCGGAGCTGTTGCCATTGCCGTTGCGTTCCAGTGGATTTCCAATTTTATCGTTTCCTCTTCGTTTGTGCCCATGTTCAACATGCACCTCAGCGAGGGCGACGACTTTGGTCACTGGTTCACCTATGGCCTCTATGGTATTATCTGTGTTATCGCAGCTATCTTCGTATGGAGACTCGTTCCTGAGACTAAGGGCAAGACCCTCGAGGATATGACTGCCATGTGGAAGAATCGTAAATAAAGCTAATTACAAAATAACAAAAAAGAATTATGAATTGGAGTTCACATGAATTCATTTGGCTCGACTGGGTAGTGCTCATCGTCGGCCTATTAGGAGTGGTGGCAGCCGTATGGTATGCTATCTGGAAAGACAAGAAAGCCCAGCAGGGCGAAGATTCATCGGCTTACCTTTTTGGTAAGGGTGAGCCTTGGTATGTAATCGGTATGGCTATCTTTGCAGCTAACATCGGCTCAGAGCACCTCGTAGGTCTCGCCGGTACTGGTGCAAAGGACGGTGTAGGTATGGCCCACTGGGAGATGCAGGGTTGGATGATCCTCATCCTCGGCTGGCTGTTTGTACCCTTCTATCAGCTGCTTATCAACAAGATGGGTAAGATTATCACGATGCCTGATTTCCTGAAGTTCCGCTACACCCAGCGTACGGGTTCGTGGCTGTCAATCATTACCCTCGTGGCCTACGTGCTCACCAAGGTTTCGGTTACAGCTTTCACGGGTGGTATCTTCTTCAAGTTCCTGCTTGACATCCCGTTCTGGTATGGTGCCATCGGTCTGATTGCCATTACTGCCGTCTTCACCGTTTTCGGTGGTATGAAGGGTGTGATGACACTCTCTACCATTCAGACACCTATTCTTATTATAGGTTCGTTCCTGGTGTTGTTCCTTGGCTTGAACATGCTGGGTGATGGCAGCATCACTGCTGGTTGGGGTGAGATGATGCGCGTTTGTAACGCAGCCCATGATGGTTTCGGAACCACTCACATGTTCCATCCCGATCCTGCAGACCCGATGTATCCGCAGTTCCCTGGCTACGTGGTGTTCCTCGGAGCCTCAATCATTGGCTTCTGGTACTGGTGTACTGACCAGCACATTGTTCAGCGTGTACTCGGTCAGGTTCCTGGTGAGGACAACAAGGAAGTGATGAAGCGCGCCCGCCGTGGTACCATCGCTGCCGGTTTCTTCAAGCTGCTTCCCGTGTTCATGTTCTTGATTCCCGGTATGATTGCCTACGCACTCTCTCTGAAGACGGGTAGTGGTATCGAGATGGATATCACCAACCACGAGTCTACCGATGGTGCCTTCGCCATGATGGTGAAGAACATTTTGCCTGCTGGTATTAAGGGTATCGTGACCATCGGTTTTGTCTGTGCTTTGGTTGCTTCTCTGGCTGCTTTCTTCAACAGCTGCGCTACGTTGTTCACTGAGGACTTCTACAAGCCTATGAAGAAGGGCAAGAGCGAGGCTCACTATGTGTTCGTAGGCCGTACTGCTACGGTGGTAGTCGTGCTGTTAGGTCTGGCTTGGATGCCTATCATGATGAACATGGGTAACCTTTACTCTTACCTGCAGGACATCCAGTCGCTGATTGCTCCGGCTATGGTGGCTGTCTTCACACTGGGTATCTTCTCGAAGAAGATTACGCCGAAGGCAGGTGAATGGGGTCTTATCGGTGGTTTCCTTATCGGTATGATTCGCCTGATTACCAATGTTGTAACCGATTCTGGCAAGGCAGCAATGGATGGTGCCTTCTGGGAGAATACTGCATGGTTCTGGCAGACTAACTGGCTTATCTTCGAGTGCTGGCTGTTGGTGTTCATTATCGTGCTGATGGTTGCTGTCAGCTTCTTCACACCCGCTCCCTCTAAAGAGCAGGTTGATGCCATCACCTTCTCTGCCGACTTCAAGAAGTCAATCAAGGAGAGCTGGGGAGCCTTCGATATTATCGGCACCCTCGTCGTTATTGGCCTCTGTGCTTGCTTCTATGCCTATTTCTGGTAAAATATGACCTATTATAGTCAACATGCAAAAGTCTGGGTCTCGGTCGACTGTATCATTTTCGGATTCGATGATGGGAAACTGAAGGTGCTCATCGGCCGACGCCAGATGGACCCTGGACGCGGCGAATGGAGTCTCTACGGAGGCTTCGTTGCCGCCGACGAGGGCCTTGACGAGGCGGCAAGCCGGACTGTTAAGGAGCTGACAGGACTCGATAACTTGTACATGCGCCAGGTTGGAGCTTTTGGCAAAACAGATCGTGATCCTGGTGAGCGTGTCATTTCCATCGCTTACTATGCGCTAATTAATGTAAATGACTATAATGAACGACTAAGATTGGAACACGGAGTTGAATGGATGGATATAAATCATCTTCCTCTGCTTTATTCTGATCATAATGAAATGGTGCGTAAGGCACGTAAACTTATGCGTCAGAAGTTACGTACAGAACCTGTTGGATTCCGTTTGCTGCCCAATCTGTTCACGCTTACACAGCTGCAACGGCTCTATGAGGCCGTTAACGGTGAAGATCTTGACAAACGCAATTTCCGTAAGCGCATCAAGGAGATGGACTTCATTGAGAAGACCGAATTAATTGATAAATCTGGGTCCAAACGTGGTGCCTCTCTTTATCGGTTTAATAAGAAAGCATACAACGAAGACCCGAACTTTAAACTGTGAATCATTATGTTAGAAGAACTGAAAGAAAAAGTATTCAAAGCCAATCTCGACTTGGTTAAGCAGGGACTGGTTATCTTTACCTGGGGAAATGTCTCGGGTATAGATCGTGAACATGGACTCGTTGTTATCAAGCCCAGTGGCGTTAGTTACGACGAGATGAAAGCAGATGACATGGTTGTTGTGGATTTGCAGACTGGCGAGGTCGTCGATGGCGAGCTCAATCCGTCGAGCGACACACCTACACACCTTGTTTTATATAAGGCATTTCCAAACATCCAAGGCGTCGTACATACGCATTCCACCTATGCCACGGCTTTTGCTCAGGCTGGTCGTGACATCCCTAACATCGGAACTACTCATGCTGACTACTTCTATAAAGACATTCCTTGTACCAGGGATATGACCAAAGAGGAAGTGGAAGGACAGTATGAGTTGGAGACGGGTAATGTCATCGTTGATGAAATCCTGAATATCCGCAAGATCAATCCAGACCATACGCCCGCTGTCCTGGTGAAAAACCACGGTCCGTTCTCGTGGGGTACATCTCCCGATAATGCCGTCTATAATGCTAAGGTGATGGAGCAGTGCGCCAAGATGGCCTTTGTGGCCTTTAGCGTCAATCCAGATCTGACAATGAATCCTTTACTTATTGAGAAGCATTATAGTCGCAAGCATGGACCTAATGCTTACTATGGACAAAAGGGCCAGAAACACTAACTCGACATCAATCCCCTGAACTAATTGTATTCCGGGGATTGATGTTTCCTAATTTTAAGAAAATGTCCAATTCCAGCTTATCTTTTATTTGCTTATGAAACGATTAACCAATACAATACTATTCCTGACTATGCTGGCGATGACCACAGTTGCGCAGGATTTCAAGCTTTATTATGCCAAGAATGTTACCGACGTCACACACTTTAGCGATGATGTCGACGAAGTGGCGGAACAGTTGGATTGGAAAGAGGTTGCCAATAACTCCATTGACGGTAACCAGAAAGAAGTTTACGACCTGAAGGAGATGCTTGGCTCCACCCGTATGAAGGGCTTGGAGGACCAACAACAATTCTGGCGAATGCGCGACCACACGCTTCTCTGCTTCCGTATTGATGGTGGTGGTACTACGGGTACTTACAGTGTTGACGTTGATTATGGTAGTAATGCTGATGGGATGCCCATTAGGAAATCGCTGACTACCAGTAAGTATTTTTTTGCCAACATGCCACAGGAGGCCAAGGACATCACCATCAAGGTATGTAGGGACGGTGACCAGCAACATCCCTTTGTTTTCCGCTACAGCGTTTACGATTGGGACAATGACAATGTCTACCTGTTCCAACTTGACCAGAAGCGGCAGTCCACGGGCGACACTTACCGCATGGAATATGTTACGTCCTATATTGATACTGAGGGCGAGCAGCATTCACAGTCAAATATCTTGGAACTGCAGGCCACCAAGTTCCAGAGTTTCTACCTGCCAGAGGGCCATACTTTGTCTGAAGTTTTCTTCCTGACGGGAAACCCTGAGGAAGGCGACGTAAAGATGCGTGTCAAATTGGAGGACATTCATCCTGGAATAGATATGGACTGGCGGTTAAATGTTCCTCATCTTACCTCAGAATTCATTCTTGACAAACATGAGAACCGTGAGATGATGAATTTTAACTGGCTCGGTACGGGCCTCTTCGAGAAATATGACACACTGTTCCTGAAACTCTTCGACCATGAAGGCATGGTTGTCAGTGACGCTGAGATTAACGTACACCGAGTCAATGAGAAAGGACAAAAAGTTAACGACAATAAACTGTGCTATTTAGGCTATGATAGGAATAGCGAACAGCACAGAGTGCTGACCTACGGACATCCAGCATACGTCGAAATTATTGCCGACGGTTGCTTGCCTACGCTCTTCCGCTATAAAGGTGCCGCCGAGGCAGGCTCCAGAATTGTGAACGAAGATCTCTGTTCGGCCAAGCTCACATTGCGTGAGGGTTATGTAGCCGACGACGAAATAGGTATGAGCGATCAATACCTGCGCTACCTCAACGACCTCCATGTCGTTGCGGCACGCAAGGGGGTGGACTATTGTGTTTGTAATGTTCAGGACATCGACTTGGCATCGAAATTGAGTGTTGATACTTTAGTATATATGGATAACGCCGGCAACGACTATCCTAAGTTGTACAACAACGATCCTATAGATCGCCTTGCACAGTTGGAGGTTGTGTTCTCAAGCCCCAAGGGTAGCAAGAACCCTACGTGCCAGTTGACGGTTACCGAATTGAAAAACAAGAAGCAGCATGTGGCCGCCAATCAGGATCTCACTGTCGTCTCGGCTAAGGATTTCACCCGTTTCAAGCGTGACTATTATTTCTTGCGCCTGTCGCTGGTCGATGTTGTTCCCCAAAACAGCATCTGTTCTCTTAGTCTTACTACCCCCCAGTCGACTTACGAGGACTTCCCGATGCTGATGAACCTGCACTTCGACCCCGATGCACAGAAGAAGAAGGCCGAAGATCAGGCCCGGAAGAGCACCGATGCACCGAAAGGCACCGATGGTGTGGCCAAAGCCGACCAGGATAGTAAATTAGGCCTATCCTTCCCTCCCACCTTCAAGTTTGAACTTGGACCTATGAAGATGAAGACCGGCCTGACCATAGATGTGCTCAAGCAGATGATAAGCTTTTATGTCAGCGGCAGCGTCAACGGTCAGAACAAGGAAGACGACCCAGGTCCGAAACTGAGCAAGGCCCGCGAAAATGCCAAGAACGTGTCTGGTTGGAACTATTCCACCTTCAAGGCTGACCCCAATGGCAAGGATAAAGACAATCCTAAGGCCGACGTGAGCTTTACTGAGTCGAAAGTCAAGTTTGATGACTGGGTGAAGCAGGAATCGGCCAGTATCTTCGATGTGTCGAAAACACACGTAGGTCTTTATTACGGCGGCGGCTTTAAAATAGCTTTACAGAAACCGATGATCGACAGTCTACACTTCCAGCTTCAGGAAGCGAGCCTGTTTGTTGAGGGTGGGGCTGGTTTTTGCTGGGGCATCGACAAAACACAGGGTGCGATGGCAGAGGTGGCCGAAGGACTCGAATTCATCGGATTAGTTCCAGACTTTGGTGCCGTGGCTGATGCCAATATCAGGGTGGATGCTGGTATCAAGTCGTTCGACAAGAATATGGAAAGTAGCATGTCTGCCAATAACATGGGACTATTCACCAACCTCACCATTTCGGGTCGTATTGGAGCCTGGGCATCGGTACGCACTCCGCAGACGTGTATAGGAGGTTTCCAGATTGGATTTCGGGCAGGTGCCAAGACAGCGTTTCAGGCAGGTATGGCCGTTCCCTTCGACTGCAGTGGCTATGGTGCCGGCTGTCGCTACATGTTATTAGGCATTGTCGAATTATTTGCCAACTTCCATGCCTTGTTTTTACACTGGGACGGCTCTATCTATTTCCGTGCCGGCAAAGAGTGGCTGTTCCCCAACGATGATGATACCAACCCATTTCACAAGGATTTCCCCCACTGGATTAAGAAAAATAGTTCGAGACCGTCTCTTCGCACTATTGCCAACAGCTACCGTGTATTGAAGGCTCCAGAGCCCAGTAGCTTAGGAGCCGTACTCCTACCACAGGTGGCCAGCAATGCTAATCCCCATTTCATAGACAGTAGGCATGTGGTGTTCAACAACCTGGCTGCACCTGGCGACTATAACGACGACCACGTGGCGTTGTATGATATGGATGCAAAAACCACTACGACGCTGTCCGACGGTGAGATGGCGGCTTTGCAGCACATGCGTTCGAAGCGTGGTAAGTCTGAGGTGGTGGTCTTCCAGCAGTTGACACAGACTGTTGACAATGCTGCTATCAACAATCAGAATTCTCTTATTAAGAATCAGGAAATGCTTAGTCATACCGTTATCCGTTCGTCGTTCCGCCAGCAGGACGGTACGTGGAAGCAGTTCGACGTGACGGACGATGATGGTTTTACCGACCAGCAGCCTGTGGTCACCATACAGGACGACGGCAAGGCTGCCTGCGTCTATCAGCATGGACAGATGAAGAAGATAGATGTTCCCGACCATGTCGATCCTATCATGAGCTACCGCTTAGTGGGCGAATTGCAGCTGCGTACCTTCGATGGCAACACGTGGAGCGCCCCCACAAAACTCTATGACATCGATGCCGACCACCAGCCCGCCCAGTACGACCTCTTTATGCGTGGCGATACGGTGCTGGTAGGTATCAACATGACTGACGACAAGTGTGCCACGTCTACATTCACCTATGCCTCGAAACCGTTGGCTTCGTCAACAGTCACCTACGTAAACGAACCTCTGAAGCCTTTGAACTTCTTTATGAACCGCGTAGGCCAGAATGCAGTCATCGCCATGCTTTATGAGCGTCCTGATTCTACCCGCGATGTCTATGTCAGGACACTGGCCATGAACGGACGTGGCGACGGACGTTCGGGCTGTGACTTGGGATTGTCGCAGAGTTCGCCCGACCGCGTCAAGATTATTTGTGACCGCTCGGACGACAATGCCAATGATTTTGCCGTGCTGTGGACAGAAGCCAATAACATTCTCCTTGACCCTGTGGAGGGCAACAAGGCCAATGAAAAAATGGGAGCAGTGCTCAATGCGTCCCGCGTCCATCTTGCAACATCGCCTTCTGTTTCCTATCCTATTTCCATGGGTGCTGAGACTGACAGTCTTTATATGGCCGACTTTGACGGTTTCCTCGATGATTCCTATATTAGTGTGGTCTATACGCTGGCAGAAGCCAAGAGCGGCAGTGCCATTGTGATGCATAATGAGAAACAGTTTACTAACGGCTTTGAGAGCGATGTCACATATACCCGCAATGCCCTTTTGGGCAGTAGTTCACTGCCAGTGAACGTTACTATCCGCAATACGGGTACGTCGGCCATCAAGTCGGCTGTTGTCACCATCAACGGCGAACAGATTGAGATTCCAAATTCTTTCGTGCCACCATTGAAGCAGGCAATCTTTACTGTGCAGTATCCCATTACCGATAGCTTTGACGGTTACATGGAGAGTTCTGTTGAGGTTGAGTATGCCAACGTCTTCAAAGTCCGGCAGCAGCGCACTCGTCGCGGCGTGATGCGTAATCTGCTACGACAGACTTCTGAGACAGGTTCAGAACGTGTCGCTATTGGTGATATCGACTGCAATGTTGTCAATCGCAAGATTGAAGATGGTGGTACCAATGTTTTCACTGTCGAGTTAATTGACCGCTCCTCACGAGGTCTTATTCCAGGAACTGCTGTCCTTGTGGGCATTTATTTGCATTCCGCTATGGAGAATACTCTTACTAATGAAAAGGGGACAATTGTCAATATCGAGGATTTCCATCAGCAGGGAGGTGTACGCAAGGCATACGCTAAGGTTCGTGTCAGCGGTATCACAGAACCCATTTCTGCTTTTATCGTGCCTAAGATTGTCGACCAGACCGTCAACGATTCTGCCCCCTTCATTGTCGCCAATTCCCGGGCCAGTCGTAATGCTCCATACGTTACTCTCTTCCCGAGTGCCGACCCGTCGAAGATTGTACGTCCCGCGCTTGACAAGGAACCTGAAGGACATCGCGTGGCTGTGAAGTACGAGGAGAACGGCGTTCGTCTAAGCCGTTTGGAGGCAGGCGATGAGGTACGTCTGTTTAACACTCAGGGCTTTGCCGTACATATCAGCAAGCCTTCGGCCTCTTCTCTCTTTATCCCCCTCAATCAGCATGGCGTCTATATACTGAGTGCTGGCGGCGAGGTGTTCAAGTTCAAGTACTAACAATGTACTAAGTGGATTATACAAAATACAATATTGAGATGAAAGCAAAGATGTATAAATGGATGTTGAGTCTCCTGACACTGTTGGTTGCAACGAGTGCTCAGGCCGCTATATCATTCAACGGTTCTACATGGTATGAATACCGTGACCTGTCGCTCAAAGTCGATGGCAATGGAACTCTGCTCGACCCCATTGTCATCACTACGCCTGAACAGCTGGCTCAAGTAGCATGGCTTGTCAACGAGCAGAACAATACGTTCGAAGGTAAGGTTATCGTGCTTGATGCCGACATCGATCTGACGAGAGAGTCCCATGGTCAGCGTGTAGTGTGGACTCCCATTGGCCTCAATAATAGTTTTAAAGGCGTGTTTTTGGGTGTCGACACACGTGAGGGCTCAGGCAGTAAGCGTCACTCTATCAATGGCATGTATATTGATGCCACGGTAACCAACGCATTCGATCATGGCTATTTTGGACTCTTTGGCCGTTGTGATGGCTTTGTTGGCTATCTGCAACTACTTGATGCCTCGGTGAAGGCCGTGGCTACGGGCAGCGTCTGGAGCAAGGGTGTTATTTCTGCAGGTCTGCTCTGCGGCAGGAATGAGAACAACGTCAGACTGAACCTCAAGGAAAAGTATAACTCGACACCTCTTGAACTTGAGCCAGGTTTTGCCAATGTCGAGGTACAAGGCACCATTGACATTGATGGTGGTGAATATACTGATATTGGCGGTATTTGTGGCAGTCTTCTCAATGGCGAGATTACCCACTCTTCGGCGAAAGTTACCGTTAAAGGTACTGGATTTGGAAATGGTATCGGTGGCATCTGTGGGGCGCTCGGCTATGTCTATTTCTCTGATGACATTAAGGCTTATATCCTTGACTGTGCTGCCGATGTGAACTTCCAGTGTTCTGCTAATAGGTCGAAGTCTATGGGTGGCATCGTGGGACTCATGTATTCCAATACTAACGCGATAGGTTGCTCATCTACAGGCACTATCAGCAAGGGCTTTGGCGAGGCAACGGGTGGTATCGTGGGTTCACAGGGCTATAAAACTACGGTCATGGCCTCCATCAGTACTGTTTCGTTTACCGACCCCGTTTCCGAGGTTGGCTATCTGGGTGGTATCACAGGACGACTTGGCGCCTCCAGCGGCCAGACAGGTACCACAATTGAAGGCTGTGTCTTTGGCGGCTTTATTGACGGATCCAAGGCCTTCACTGTTGGCGGCATCTGCGGAGAACTACCGATCGGGGACAATGAGCACATCATGTATGACATTTTCTTGGGAACATTGAAGCCCAGCACTCTTCGTGGTGCCTATACTGGTGCCATTGTCGGCAATACAGACAGGGCTATTGCTACCGTCGTCAGCTGTTACTACGACAGACAGCTCTATGGCGGCGATCCTGTTCATGGTCAGAAGTCGGTGTTTTCCATCAAGGCATTGACTACCGATGAGCTGACCTCTGGTGAGCAGACCTCTGTGCCATTACTTCCCAACGATAACACAGAAGATTATTATTTTACACTGAAAGCCGGTTTCTATCCCAAGGTGTTCTGCAACTTTAAGACGCCTGGCTACAATCTGATGCTGAAAAACAAAATCAACTCTGAACCCTCTATGAGTTTGTTGGGCAGCAACGTGCGTAACTTCAACAACCTTTCCCATGTGTGCTCTTGGCTGGCTTCTGTGCCTGTCAATGTGCGTCGTGGCGACAGTCTCGACGACTTCGTTTCCAAGCTCACCGTGAATACTATCGATGACTCGTGGGAGGATAATGACGGACGCTCTTTCACCATCTATAACGATATCCAGATGCCCGATGCTGAGTGTCTCGACATCGACGAGACCACGGCAAAAGCCAAGGCCGATGGCTCGGGCCTGATAACGATGACTACCGAAATGGAGTATAACGGAGGTTCCGACCTGTATTCGAAACCCCTCAAGAGCAGTCGTCAGGTGTTTGTCAACGTTACCGTCGGACAGGTGTGGGATGGCTCTACGGCTACCTCCTGTGCTACTGGCAACGGTACGGCTGAAGAACCCTTCATCATCAAGAATGGTGCCCAGCTGGCCTATGCCGTACGTAATAATAAGGTGGGTGAGTTCTATGAGCAGATTTGTGATATCACGCTCAACAAACCCGACTTCAGTGCAGACTATCCCAAACTGAGCAGTAACCTCAAATACTGGAATTTTAACGGCAATTGGAATGCCAGCTATAATGGTTGCGGACATTTCATTCATGGATTGAGGATTACAAGCGGTACTGAACACTATGCCCTTTTCGGAAACATTGCTTCTAAGGGCTCGGTCACTTCTTTAGGTTTGGTATCGGCAGATTTGAGTGGTGGCTGTGCCGGCTTTGCCTATGATATGGACGGCAAGATCACCAACTGTCTGATTCAAGGCAGATTTAATTCGTTGCCTGCCGCATCCCTCTCTGATGAGCGCTATGAATTAGCACATTCAGGTGGCATCTGCTACGCCGTTGGTCCCAATAATTCGAGTGCCATTGTCGAGGATTGTGTCTCGGCGCTTTTCTCAGTCTCATTCCTCGCCGACTATACGCCACTCGTCTCACTTTCTGGAACCAGCAAAGGCGTGGTGCGCAACTGCTTGATTACGGTGCCTACCGCCTTTTCCGACATCGACTTCGATAATCGTGAGAAATACAGTGTTGCCGGCCATGACTTCATCAGTGACTGCTATTGGCTGAAGGGCTATGAGGCTGCCAACAGCGGTTTTACGCTGCTGGAAATATCACAGGCCTTTGCGAAGCGTAATCTCTGGCAGGTCACCGACGGCTATTTCCCCATGCTGAAGACCTTTGCCGATACCGACTACGGCAAGCTCATCTCCATTCCCATCCGTACTGACGAGGACTATAATCCAGAGAATAGCTTCGTGCTGGGCTTCAGCCAGCAGCTGACATTCGAGCCGGGACTTGCTACATGGTCTACTTCCGCTTCCGCTTACTTCGAGAGCGATAGCGAGATGGGGATCATCTCACCCAAAATGGCTTCTTTCGTCGTTGGTTCTGATGTAGGCAACCCCAAGCAGCGCTTAGTCAGCGGACTCTTCTATCTGAAAGCAACGTTCGGCAATGCCGCAGTCTACTTTCCTATTCGTACCAGCGATTCCAATGTCTCACCAGGCATTACTTTTGTCGACGACAACGCCCGTGCGGCTTGTCTCTCTGCCTTCGATAGCGATAACAACGGTCATCTCTCACTGGCAGAGCTGAAGGCTGTTACTAATGCACAGACACTGACAGCCTTCCAGACTTGGGTGGCACGTCAGATTAAGAAGTTTCCTGAGTTCCGCTTCTTCAAGAGCGTCACCACACTCACCTCGCAGCTCAATGGTCTCACTAACCTGGAGTCAATCAAGCTGCCTTATGCTCTCGAGACACTTGGTTATGAGGCTTTCAAGGGCTGTTCCAACCTGAAGACCGTCACCCTTCCTTCGAAGCTGAAGACGGTACAGGCAGGTGCTTTCTATAATTCTCAGATAGAGACAATCCTCGTTGACCCGTTCAACTCTAAGTACGAGTCGCGCGACGGCATCCTCTTTACTCCGCAGAACGAGGTGGTGGCCTGGCCCAACGGACGTGCTACTGAGGAGGTCGTACTTGAAGGTACCATCAAGCGCATCGCTCAGGGGGCTTTCTATAAGGTACCACAACTGTGCCGCCTCTATTTCGACACCACCGACTTCAAGACTGTACCCAAACTGGAGTCCAATGCCATCGTGACCGATGATGGATCGATGATCGATGTCTATGTCAGCGACGCTACCCTCGACAAGGCGCTGATAACGAAATACCAGCGCGATGCCTCGTGGTCGGCCTATGCCAGTTCCAACAAGCTCCACCAATATTATCCGCTCAAGATTAGCGAAGACATCAAGTGGATTGACGACGATGACCGTGAGTGCTACTTCGGCACATTCTGCATAGGCTTCGATACCGAACTGCCGAGTGGTCTGAATGCATATATCGTGTCGTCTACCGATCTACAGACCTACAAGGCCTACCTCACACGGAAGGAACAAAAGATTCCAGCTACTGCCGCCGTCATCATCGCGGCCCGCAAGCCTGGCCTCTATAGGCTCTCGCCGCTCAACGAGAAGCTCAAGGAATGGCCCATCTATGAGAATCGTCTTGTGGCTGTCGATCGCAATGGCAGGTGGATCAACCAGAAGGATGCAGCCCAGGGCAGTATTGTGACCTTGGGTTACTCTGCCAATGGCAAGGACTTTGGCTTCTATCCAGAGAAGTCCTCACGGTTGGAACCTTACAAGGCCTACCTCACCTACAACACCGTGGGCCTCGATCCGGCTATCGCTCGCAATTCTCACTACGACATCATCTACAACCATGTTGGTCCTATGGCCTACGTTTTATGGTGTTCTAACCTCAACAGACTCTATTTCCTCAA
>Ga0310690_10002815_pt1 | contig 27468 bp, 31 predicted proteins | sample AusTroGonzalo_MG_2_FD_207661 | JGI IMG/M metagenome (GOLD analysis project Ga0310690, IMG submission 207661) | Bovine rumen microbial communities from tropical cattle in Woodstock, Queensland, Australia - Gonzalo_04 (v2) (version 2) | ecosystem: Host-associated > Mammals > Digestive system >...
AATAAAGGAAACTGACAGTACTCAGGTTATTACCTATACTGCTAATTCAATCTCTGCATTCAACTATAGCAAGCAGACAACAACTACAAGTACTTCGGCTCCTCCTTCAACTGTTTATGTTGAAATACCTGATGCTGAAAATATCACAACTGAAATCACAGCTAATCCTGATATTTTCTATTCAGATCAGAGAGACAGTTCAAGCGGGCAAGTTGATCTGAAGTTCTACTATAATGCCTCAACTACAACTCCTGATACAGTTGTTTGGGATGTCAGGGATAGTTCTAACAACCCAATATCGTTATCTTGGGATAATAATTTACATTCAGAAGCTCATTTTGATTTAGCAAAAAAGACAACTGCAACTTACATAATAGCAAAAGCTTATGTTACAGGATTACAGAATGTAACAACTCAGGAAAAGAGAATTAACATTATAGACAACACAGTTTGGAATAAGAACTGGGGTACAATCACTACATTACCTTCAAACGATCAAGTCTTAAACGGAGACTACTTCTTAGCTGGTCAAGGCTTAAGCGGTTATACTTTTGGTGTTCCATATGTAAGAGTATCAGGCTCATGGACACAGTTAACAGGTAACAGCGTTGATAATGTTCAGAGATTGTTGAACACATTAGGTAGTGCTCTAAACTCAGATCTAACTGTTCCTGCAACATCAGCTCTATATGCATGGTTTGGAACACTTATAGCTCAGGATGCTGTAATCACAAACCTTTTCTCAAAGAACATTACACTCCTTGATCCGGGTCTAATCAAGAGTTCAAACTACGTTCAACAACGGACAGAAGTAACTTGTGTCGATGATCCAAGCGGAGTTCAAGGCTATAGTAACTATAGATTTGAAGAGAGTACTTTTATTAATCATACTTCAGGCTATGGAACGTATACGTTTGAGTGTACTCAAGGTAGCAGATATAGTGGTACTTGGAAATTAACTAAAGGCTCTACCGTAATTGATAGCGGGATGGACAATGAGGATATGGAGTACTACGGTGTTTACATCACTTTTGATGGTGAAGGACAAGTAGCTCATACCGGAGACACAATTGTAGTTACTTATGGGGAACAAATAATTGAAGGTCAAGGATTTTATCTTGGCTCCAATGGATTCTTTGATTGTAATAATGCGAGTGCAAATAACTTAACAATTACAGGAGACTCGTTGTTTACTGGTAGATTTAATACTGGTGTTCTAAATACAGTTGCTAATGCTGCATCTGCAACTCCTTATTCAGCAAGTGCCGGTTGGGATCAGACTAAAATAATATGTGAAGCAATGCAGGCCGCAGGATTACCTATGGCAAGTAACTGGTATTCTTACAACAACCCGATTAGAGCGGATATAGATGGAGTAACCTCAGATATTTACTACATCAATTACTATATTAACCCGGGCTCTACTTATCAGATTCACTTCTGGAAACAAGACTTAGCTGAAATTGATATTAATGACGTACCGGGGATTACTGTAGGTAGAACAGGAGTTAATAAAGTTAGATACCTTTCTTCTCATCCTGGTTCAACTCCTTCTGGTTCTTGGATAGTTGGTGGATTGACTTTGAATGTTTGGTCTGGTGGTAACTTACTTGAAGTCAATATTCCTGATAAGGATTATGCAAGTGGTAACCCTTCAAATACTTTATTCAAAGGTGCTTTAACAACAGTTAATAATGTTCAGTGTTATCCTGTTTATGTTAAAGCATAAAAAGGGAACTAATTAATCATAAGATAGGTGCTTAAATGGAAGCTAATTATATTGAAGCAATAGCTACAAATAAATCAGAAATAGAACATGTTAAAAAGGAAACGACTTACGTAATGCAACAGCTTAGCGAAAAGATAGACTCTGGATTTATGGCTGTAAATAAGAGGTTAGATTCAGTGGATGAGAAATTCAAAGAATTAGACGAAACATTACCTCAAAGAATTGATGAAAGAATCAAGCTCTACTATAAGGATAGAGTCTTCCAAATTATAAGATGGGCTGTGGTTGTAGCAGGATCTTCAATAACAATAACTGTCGTAACGAAAATGATCCTAAGAGCTTTAAACTTAGGATGAAAGTTTAAATCCATATTTTTTTATCACTCCTTTAAACGTTTTATTCTTTTTTGCTCCTAAGAAATTAGGAGCATCTTTTTTGTTTTCAACTAATTATTCATAGAATTCTTAAACATTAAGGAGATTGCAAAATGAAAGCAATCATTTCACCTGTTCAGGTAAATTTAACAAAAGCTAATGGTTTGGCACTATATCAGGGATCTGCATGGTCTTTACCAGTATCTGTTGTATCAAGAGAGAACGGAATTGATACTCCTACAGATCTTAGCGGTTACACAGGATCCTGCACAATTAAAAGGCGTGTAGATGATGACACTCCTATCTGGACTCCTACAGTAACAATAGATAACGAAGATCATTCAAAGTTTGTTGTTTTCTTATCCTCAGATCAGTCTCAGAATTTTGAAATAAGTGCAGAATCGTTTGCTGATTCTTTAATTGCATATTATGAAGTCAGAATGAAAGATACAATTTCTGGTGAAGAGTATAGGGCTATTTACGGAGATCTTGAAATAATACCAAGTGCTCAGGATGAAGACGATATAGAGGAGTAACACATGCTGGTTTATAGCATTCCTCAAAACAAAAGTCAGACAATCTATAAAATCAAAAATCCTCAAGGTGCAATAGCTGCAGAAACAGAGCAGAGAGGTGCTGTAGCTACAGTTGAAACCGATAAAGGCGTTATTGTAGTAAATGTCCAGCCAAACGGAGTTGGTCCAAGAGGCCCGAAAGGAGATCAGGGACCTGCTGGTTCTCAAGGTATTCAAGGTGAAATGGGGCCTACTGGCGCAACAGGAGCTACTGGACCTATGGGACCAACAGGAGCTACTGGACCTCAGGGAGAACAAGGTATTCAAGGTGTTGCTGGACCACAGGGACCTACTGGTGCTGAAGGACCTATGGGACCAACAGGAGCTACTGGACCTCAGGGAGAGCAAGGTGCTACTGGACCTCAAGGACCTACTGGTGCTGAAGGACCTCAAGGTTCACAAGGTATTCAAGGTGTAGCTGGACCTACTGGTGCTACTGGACCTCAGGGACCTACAGGTGCTACAGGACCACAAGGTGAGCAAGGTATTCAAGGTGTTGCTGGACCTACAGGTGCTGAAGGACCTCAAGGACCACAAGGACCTACAGGAGCTACAGGACCTCAAGGTGAGCAAGGTCCTAAAGGATCCAAAGGTGATAAAGGTGATACTGGTGATCAAGGACCCCAAGGATTAACTGGGCCTACAGGTGATCAAGGACCAAGAGGCTATAGAGGCGAGAAGGGTGAGATGGGCCCAACTGGACCTCAGGGTATTCAAGGTGTAGCTGGCCCTCAAGGATCCAAGGGTGATAGAGGTGACACAGGACCTACTGGTTCACAAGGTGCTACAGGACCTCAGGGCCCTACTGGACCTATGGGACCTATGGGACCTACAGGAGAACCGGGGCCTGCTGGTGGACCTCAGGGACCTACAGGAGCTACAGGACCTCAAGGTATTCAAGGAGAGACAGGACCACAAGGACCTACAGGAGCTGAAGGACCTATGGGCCCAACAGGACCTACAGGAGCTACAGGAGCTACAGGACCAACTGGTGCTGAAGGACCTATGGGACCTACAGGTGCCACAGGACCTCAGGGATCACAAGGTATTCAAGGTGTAGCTGGACCTACAGGTGCTGAAGGACCTCAAGGACCTCAGGGACCAACTGGTGCTACAGGACCTCAAGGTTCGCAAGGTATTCAAGGTGAAATGGGACCTACAGGAGCTGAAGGACCTATGGGCCCAACAGGACCTCAAGGTATTCAAGGAGAGACAGGACCACAAGGACCTACAGGAGCTGAAGGACCTATGGGCCCAACAGGACCTACAGGAGCTACAGGACCTCAGGGGTCTACAGGCGCTACAGGACCACAAGGACCTACTGGTGCTGAAGGACCACAAGGACCTACTGGTTCACAGGGTGATCCCGGCTTTACATCTGCAACTGTTGTGATTGCACCAAATAACTGGTCGAATAAAACATGCACCAAATCAGTTACTGGTGTTACTACAAATTCAATGGTTATTGCATCTCCAAACACATCAAGCATGAAGACTGCAGTTGATAACATAATCTATTGCTCCAATCAAGGAACAAATAGTTTAACTTTTTCGGCCAATACCACGCCGAGTAGCACTGTGACTTTTAATGTTCTATTCACATGATTGTAAATACGCACTACCCATATATTGATTATCGCCATTCAGACTCATATTTAACGATTAGTAGTACACACTCTTTTTCTCTTGTGTACAACTATGCTTCGTATGCTCCTCTTATCTATTACAGTACGGATGCCTCAAATTGGACTATGGTAAAAACCGGAGATACTATTAATTCAAGTAGTACAGGTTATTTGTTTTTAAGAGGATCAAATAATACTTCTCTTACTGGTGGTAGCTACACAATAAATCCATTGTTTTCATGTACTTCATCTAATATATCTGTAGATGGGAATATTGAAACATTATTAGATTATGAAACAGTGCAAAGGGGAAGTCATCCCACCGCAGCAAATTATTGCTTTTGTGCACTTTTTAGAGGTTGGTCGGGACTTGTTAAAGGCCCTGAATTACCACTCACTACAATTCCTGCTTGGGGATGTTCGGATATGTTTTTGAACTGTACATCTCTTAGGACAGCACCTGAATTGCCTGCAACAACTTTGGGTAGTAGATCTTATAATGGAATGTTTGCAGGCTGTTCGTCTCTTACTACAGCACCTGAACTTCCTGCTATGGTTTTGGAGGATAGTTGTTATATTGGTATGTTTGCGAGATGTACTTCTCTTACCATAGCACCTTCCCTTCCTGCTACAACTTTACGGTATGGCTGTTATGAACAAATGTTTGAAGATTGTACATCCCTCACTACGATCCCAAATTTACCAGCAACAAATGTTGCGAGTCAGGCTTATATGTCAATGTTTGAAGGTTGTACCGGAGTAAAAATATCCCAAACCCAAACATCAACATATAAGAACGCTTACTATATTGGATCAGGAACAAGTGATAGTTTTTCTCTTATGTTCTGGCAAACAGGCGGAACATTTACAGGAACTCCTACAGGAAATACTACTTATTACACATCAAATACTGTGATCTGAGTTTATATTAAATTCAGTTAGCCATAATTTTTAATTCCTAATTTTTTTCTCTTGCTCCTAAGAAATTAGGAGCTTTTCTTTTTCTTCAACTAATTAATCATTGAATTCAAATAAAAAAGGTGATCACTAATGTATTACTACAAAATTGAAAGTGACAAAACATTATACTACAAAACAAATATAGGTATCCGTGGAGAAAAAGGTGAGACAGGACCTATGGGACCTACAGGAGCAATAGGACCTATGGGACCAATCGGACCTACAGGACCTCAGGGTATTCAAGGACCAATAGGATCTGCTGGACCTCAAGGACCTTCAGGACAGGACGGTAGAGCTGCTACAGTACAGGCAAGCGCAATCTCAGTTACTTATGACACTCCTGCTTCAGTAATTAATGAAGGTACTCCCACAGACGCAAGGTTAGTGTTCCACATTCCTCAAGGTGTTCCGGGTAATGAAGGGCCTATGGGACCTACAGGTGCTACTGGACCTCAGGGATCCCAAGGTATTCAAGGTGTAGCTGGACCTACAGGTGCTGAAGGACCTCAAGGACCTATGGGACCGACAGGGCCTCAGGGATCCCAAGGTATTCAAGGAGAGACAGGACCTACTGGACCTCAAGGACCTACAGGAGCTGAAGGACCTATGGGACCTACAGGTGCTACTGGACCTCAAGGACCTACTGGAAGTGATTATGTAATCACACAATCAGATTATCAGGCTATAGCAACTATAACTTACAACATGCTTAACAATCTTGCACAAGGAGCTTATTAATGGCTATTGGATATTTAGATTCTCAAAAATTAACAAATATAGCAGATTCAATAAGAACAAAACTTGGTGTCGCAAATACTTACACAGTTGATCAGATGCCTACGGCAATTCAGAGTATTCCGGCTCCTTCAGCCCCTCGTGTATTCAAAGATGTTAACTTCTTTGATTGGGATGGAACAATCCTTTACTCCTACACTTTAGCAGAAGCACAGGCTTTATCTGCTTTACCTGCTTTACCAACACCACCTGCAGGATATGAAATCTATGATCCGGGTGATGGAAGTAATGGATGGACAGAAACCCTCAGCTACATTCAAAACTTAACAATGCCTTGTGATGTTGGGGTAAACTACAGAGCTTCAGATAGCAACCCAAAAACAAAAATCTATATTGAAATTCCTTACAATGGAGCTGTTGTAGTAACAAGAGGTGACACAGGAGTTAGAATTGACTGGGGGGATGGTAGCAGTGAAGAAGCTTGGGGGGATGACAGTGTTCATAAACACACTTACGCTCAAGCTGGAACTTATACTATTCAAATAAGAAATACTTACTACAATAGAGCTCCTAAATGGCCCTATAATGGTTATGGCCCATGTTTTGTTTTAGAGAGTGAAGCTGCTACAGCCATGCAATCAAGTGATTGGACTCCTACTGCAAAATATTCTTTAATTACTGGCGTTGAATTTGCAGGTAACGCATGGACAAATGTTCCTTCTTTTACTGGTAACTATAGAATAACTGAACTTATCCTGCCAACAAATGCTTTTGGCAATATTGGAGCCTCTGAGTTCTCAAGATGCTTTTCTGGTACAGGTATTAAACACCTGACAATTCCTTCATCTTCAAGGCTTTTGTATGGACAGCAGTACGTTTCAAATATGTTGAGATATGCTCCTTATGAATCTGTTGTTTTCCCTTCAAGAGCAGTTCAAAGAACATCTTCAATTCAGTTCTATAGGAATGATGGAGAAGGTGCTTTGAATCTAAGAAGGATTGTAATTGATGCAGGTTCCAATACAATCAGTTATGCGTATAAATTCTTCTATAAGCATAATGCATTAGAAGAGTACTACATCAGAGGATCTTTTTCTGTAACACCTTCGTCTTTCTCAAGTGATTGCCCTAATTTAAGGAAAGCTTCATTAATTGGATTAAATAATGCGAACACTGGTGAATATGCATTTACTAATGATAGCTTTTTAGAAAGGGCAAATCTTCCCGGTGTAACAACAATTGACATGTATGCATTCCAAAATACAAGCATTAAAAATATTGATTTATCTCAAGTAAGTATTTTTTCAAATTCTGCTTTTCAAAACACATTGCTTGAAAGTGTAAATCTGAGTAATGCCACATCTATTGGTTTGAATGCTTTCTATAGTTGCCACTGTTTGCATGAAGTTACAATTGGACCTAATGTTACTTCAATTGAAGGAGAAGCTTTTAGATATTGCCACAATCTACATAATGTCTATATTGAGGCAACAACTCCTCCAACTCTTGGTATTATCGCTTTCTCAGATGCAGCAAGTGATTTAACAATCTATGTTCCTGCTGGTACTTTAGCGGCTTATCAATCTGCAACGAACTGGAGTTCATATGCATCCCAGATGCAAGAGTCATTTGAGATAACAAACTACAAGAGTTTGACTTTATCTACAACTGCAACTCCTGATGGTTGGGATGAGTATTGTCCTGCAACAGCTACTTTAGTATGTGATGGAATTGATCATATATCAGGTCAAACTCTTTATGATCAAACTCTTACAAGTGAAGTTAGTTGTTATATTGGAGAAAACGATACAGGATCTTCTGTTACAAAGACAATCTCTTATACATGGCCTAATAGTGGATTAACAGCTACAACTACAGTTACTCAAGGAATCAAGACTCCAAGAACCTGTGAATTCACAGCTACCAGCTTAGCAACAGGTTGGGATGTTCCTAATTCCTCATGGCCTGGAGATTCTTATAGATTGCCTGATGGATCTGGTTATACCTCTTACATAAAGCAGTATGATACATCAGCTACTAATAGTTGTTATTTAGAAATTGAGTTCTCAGGATTCACAACCTTTACATTCTATGTCCACTGCCATGCAGGTGAGAACTGCTATGTGAAGTTAGATTCAATGGTTACTGATTCTAATTATGACCACATTATAAATGAAAGAATCACAACCAGTGCCAGTGCAACAGATATTACAGATACATCACAGTGGTTACCAATTACTTATAGTAATTTAAGTGCAGGTACACACAATATTTACATCTATCAAGCGTTTAATCCTACAAATCAATCTTATGGTGAGTACTGTGCTTCTGTTGCAGTAGATAGCAGCCTGTTAACTAATTAAAAACAAGGAGACTAAAAAATGAACATTGCATTAATAGTAGCAATTATTGAAATCATAAGTATAGCGGTGAAGGCTTTCTTTCCTAAAGCAGCAAAGTGGCTTCCTCTTGTTAACTCAGTTCTTGGTGTTGGAATGAGTTTTATTCTCAAAACAGATGTCCTAACTGGTTTAGCAACTGCTGGTATTAGCTGTATGGGTTACGATTTCTTCCATGCACTCTACAAAATGATTAAAGGTGAAGACAATAAACAGATAGAGGAAAAATGAGTGAAGAAGCAATTTTCATTATTGTATTGGGTATTCTCTGTGTCATTACTTCTTTCTTTGCAGGGTATTATTTCTGCGAAACAAGAAGATTAATGATGGAACATCTAATAGAAGATAATGAAGATGAAGAGAAGTAAAAAACATCCCTCAATTAGAGGGATTTTTTTTTACCTAAAAACAAAATATAGAACAATTCCTGTTAAATTCAACACTACAGAAACTGAAAGAGCTCCAATTAATATCTTATTCAGATTTTTGCTCTTCGTTAGTTGTGTCGCTATACTGTCTGAATAATTTCTCAATTCTTTCACCTTCATCGATGCATTCTCCAAGTCTGTCTTGATTGTCAGCAATTCTGTCTGCGTCTCTTTTAAGATCTGATTCGATGCTATCACATGATTCTGAATTGCTTCCCAATCCTGTTTTGAGATTGTGATATTTTGATCCGAGCCATCCGCAAATAAAAGACAACACGTACCCAATAAGAATAGCAACATACAACATAATACTTTTTTCATCCATTTGAACCTCTGTGTGATATAATTAGTTTAGGAGGGGTTTTTTATGGAGTATCCGGAAGGTTATCCTGAAGTATTAAAACAACTGCATGGTGTTTATTGTAGATGGGCAGATCTGCATGGCTATGATTCAGAGACTGAAAAGGTCTTTAATGCATTCACAACAGCCTTTACGTTTACCGTACAAAAGTTTGGTTGGGAGAAATATGGACTTGAATTAGGCAAAGATGGGGAATTGTACTTATTCAATACTAAAAACCCTGAAGAAAAAGCACAGCTCTGTATTGATATTCAGTAGCTGGGATTACCTCTTGCTTTATTTATTTAAAACCATATGTAAATCCTTTGAATTTCAAAGAGTTTTGGGAAAAATGTAAAAGTATATGCAGTGAGAAAATGAAGCGGTTTATTGCGCGTATATGAGCGTTTTTCTCTTGCCATTATTATTTATTCTTTGGTTGTCTCTTTTTGATGCTTAAGATATAATTCAAGTAGGGAATTTAGATGTGATTTAATTGGAGTACCCTATACCGTATCGCAAATAATATCACATCTAAGAAAGGAGCAGTGAATGGCATATTTTGGTTATGTTAGAGTCAGTAGCTACGGACAGGGCCTTAAAGAAACCAGCTTAACAGTACAAGAGCAGTTTCTTAAGAAACGTGCAGAGTCTTTAGGACTTGTTTTTATCTTACAGAAAGAGGTTGAATCAGGCAAAGATTTAGAAGGTAGACCAATTCTCACTAAGCTGATTAAAACTCTCAAGAAAGGTGATTACTTAGGCGTATATGATGAATCAAGGCTTTCACGAAATGCTGGTGACAGCATACGCATAGCACAAGCTCTTGCTAATGTCGGAGCTATACTTGAGATAGCAGGTAGAGTAATTGATGTTGAGAATCCTACAGACGAATTACAATACACAATCAACGCAGCAGTAGTTCAGTGGCAGAGGAAGGTACAGAACGCTAAAGCAAAAGCCAGTATCCAGCTTAAAAGAGATAATGGCGAGCATATCATGTCTGGATCCATGTATGGCTATGACTTGATAAGAAAAAGAGGAAAGACAACTGCCGTAGTTAACCAAGATGAAGCTAAGGTAGTTAAATTCATTTATGATGCATTTATCAAAGGAAAGAATCTTTACTCAATTTCAAAAGCAACAGAAATACCAGTTTCTCGATGCAGGTCTATTTTGTTGAATCCGATTTACATGGGAAAGTACCTTATTGAAAAGGTAGACAAGTTTAAGAACCCAGAACAGATCACTGAGGATAAGCTTATTAAGAGTCAGGTGTATCCTGCTATTGTCAGTGAAGATGATTATTGGAAGGTTAATTCTCTTTACCAGCAGAGCCATAAGCCCAGAGATTATGCTTACAGAAGAAGCATAAGGGTTTTATCCGGTGTCTATAGAGCATCATGTTGTGGAATAGGACTGGTCTATGTTACGCCTCAACTGTCTTATGCCTATTATGCAAACACAGTACATAAACCAGATTGTGCTTTAAAAACAAGATTTCAAATTAGAGAGCAGGATCTTGATAGCATCTCAAGAGCAACAATGCTTATCACCCTTTTATCAGGGGCTGAAGTAGCAAGCTTCTATGCAGAGCAGAGGAATCTTCTCTATGGAACAATTGAGGAAGTAAAAGAGAAGATCATCCAAAAGGAAAAGGATCTGAAAGATAACACAGCAAAAATCAATCATCTAGTTGATCTTGTAACTGAATCTGGAATTGATGTTGCTTTGTTTAAATCTAAAATCAATGAACTGAAGAAAGAAGAAAGTGACATTAAAAATGAAATCACTTCATTAAGGATAACCGCTAGAGCACAAGAAGAATCAGTAGAGGATCTTATTGAATCTGAGAATGAAGAATCAATTGATGCCTTCTTATCTGGCGATAACGAGCAAGTCAGGAATTTCTACTTTAGGCATATTAAGAATGCAGTTGTTTATGAGGATAGAATTGAGATCTTATTTGCAAATCTAAAACAGTTCACAGTTATGAGAAGAAAGAGAGGAACTAAAAAATTCAACGATGTTGCTTTCAAGATGTTCTTTAAGGGAGAAGCACAAAATACTGGAACTATTGATCTTTTAACAGGAAAGGTGAAATTTGATCTTATTGAAACAGATGATGAGAATATTAACAAATACTTAAATGACTATTATGCTAAACTAGGGCAAGATGTAAACAGCTTATTGTAATCAATTATTTCTTTATTTGGACTTTTACGATTAACACATTTATTGCCGTACTGATGCTTGTATTTGTTTATGAGAACTCCTTCATGGTCTATAGCATCTTGATAGTTTGAGAATTCTTCGACATGTAGAAGATCTACGGCATAATGGTATTCTTTTCTTGTAATTCGTTTTCTCTTTTCTGCATATTTTAAGAAATTAGAAGAGCGATCAATAATATCGTATTCACTTAGGTATGGTTTTGAAGTGCAATGACACCCGACATAATAATAGGTGTTGTTTAGAAGAAGGACATAACAGACAAATGGGCTATAGTGTTTAACCATGAAATTAATATAAAAGTGTTGGCACTGAAATGATTTAAATGCTTGTTTCTATGCATAGAAACATCCTATAATTTTATTGGAGGTTACTATGCAGGTACTTGGTTATGAAACAAAGACAACTTTCTGGGAAGATTTCTCTATTGCAGATCTATTTGGATTAGATTCAATCAAAGACACCTTCAACAGAGCATTTAATGAATGGAAACACGACCACATCTATCTTACAGAACTGGTGATGGTTCTGAATTGGAAGTGCTGGCATTGGGCTGATAAGAAATACGATTATTCAGATCTCTATGCAGAACTTTATTACAAGGCTGATGCTTATGCTTGCAAGCATCTTAAAGGTGAAGAGCTTTCCTATTACTACAGGACTACAGATTGAGACGATTCCATTAAGATTGATGATTATTTGAGGAATGTGTAATATGAAGAACATGGATATTGGATATAGGACAAGCCTTGGAAAATGCCTTTGTGGTGATTCTAATGAACTATTAAGCAATCTTGATGACAACTCTATTGATCTAATTGTTACCAGTCCACCTTATGCTCTTCAGAGAAAGAAAGAGTATGGTGGTCTTGAGCAAGATGAATATGTTGATTGGCTTTGTTCATTTGCAGAAACAGCATTTCCAAAAATTAAAGACACAGGCAGTCTTGTATTTGATATTGGTGGTGCCTATGAAAAAGGCCAGCCTATTTACTCCCTCTATCAGTTTAGGGTTTTAATGAAACTCTGTGATGAACTTGGTTATAAGCTTGCACAGCCTTTTTACTGGTATAATCCTTCGGCTCTTCCTTCTCCTATTGAATGGGTAAATAAAAGAAAACTTAGAGCTAAATCCTCAATTGAAACATGCTGGTGGGTCTGCAAGAGTTCAGATTGCAAAGCTGATGTTACTCAGGTTCTTGCTCCTTATTCAGACAGAATGAAGTCTTTTATTTCTCAACCTGAGAAATTTATTGGTGGGGATGAAGCTAATAGGCCATCGGGACACCAAATGAAGAAAGGTAGCTGGACACGTGATAATGGTGGAGCTATTCCTTCAAACATGTTGAATATTCCAAACTCTGAAAGCAATAGCCAGTATCTCAGATATTGCAAAGCTCTTGAGATTAAGGGACATCCAGCAAGATTTCCTATCCAGCTTCCAGAGTTCTTTATTAAGTTCTTAACCAAGCCAAATGATCTTGTTGTTGATATTTTCTCTGGTAGTAACACAACTGGTCTTGCTGCTGAAAGACTTGGAAGAAGATGGTTAGCTTTTGATTTGATGAAAGAGTATGTGGCTAATTCTTCATTTAGATTTGTTGAATCAATTGAACAAGCTAAAGATGTCTATTCTAGAATAATGTCTGACGAGTTTGTTGAGATAACGAATCAATATCAGCAGGGTCAATTGGATTTTCAGGGTTGATAGGGTAGACCTGAATACCATTCTCTCTTACAAAATAAACTGGTATCTTAGGGTTATTCAGATCCACTTTATTTTCTCTTCTAAGTTTCTCTTCCCAAGCATCAAATATTGGCTTTAACTGTTCATGGTTCATTACATAGATTTCAGTCAGTTTTTCACCATGATAGATTGCAAATGACCAAGGGACTTGCCTGTACTTAGCAATAATATCGAAGTTTGTATGATGGTTTGTACTGAATCCTGTAGCAGAAGTATCAAGATTAATTGACTTCATTTCCCATTGAAGGCCATTAGAGGATACTGCATCATTTCCTTCTCTTCCGGGTAGAGCTTTAAAATCAAGATACACAAGCTGTTGAAGAATCTTTGCTCCATTATCTTGAAAGATATCCTCAATGCCATATTTTCTTGCCATTTGAATTAACCCACTTAGGCTATTCCAAAGAGGTTCAAGCTCTGCAATTCTTGCTCTGTGTTCTTCATCAAAAAAACTCATAGCATGAGCGTAGCATATGAGCTTTATGATTACCAGTTTATTTCTTGAATAGTTTTATCTTGGAAGGATCTGAATTAAGGATAACCATTTTATCAAGAATGTCCTTAAGACGATCTAAGATAGCTGGATCCTTTTTATAGTAGTCAAATAAGAAATGCACACATTCATGGCTTTTGGAATTCAGAGGTATGAAGTTATCGCGTGTGCTGATATTGTCGTAGTGATCTGAGCACATATCCATATGATGAAGGTTGAACTTTTTAGACAGCTTGGATCCTGTTAATGCATCATGTTCTTTTTTAAAGGTAGATCTGAAATCAGTCCAAGCTTTTCTTTTCCTGAAATTGCTCCTCGCAGTACTATCCATGAAATAGTTAGTTAGAAAGAGAAAATAGGATTAATTATGTCTACCCAAGCAAAATACAGGACAGAAAAAGCTTCAGCTTTTTTTGGCCAGTAGATTTATACGAAGGGTAAATCAGCAAAATCTTAAAATAATGCATTTTTAACGAGTGTGTCATTTTTTGCATCACTCTTTATTAACCTTTTATTCTCTTTAATTAAAAAAGTGCTAAAGCCCTTTTTTAATTAAAGCCTTAAGGTTAATGTCTATTATTTAAATCTTTTCAATAACATAAGTTCTAAAAACATAAATGTACTGTAATACCTTAAGGTTCTAAATACTCTCAAGAGCTAATAAAGAGTAGCACTTTTTTTGTATCACTCGGTGTATTTTGTGTAAAATGAAGAAAGCCAATTTATATTAATTGCATATTCCTCCTCTGGTGGGAGTAAGATTGCAAGCTGAAACCACCAACCTATTTTTTAAGGAGGAACTAATTAATCATAGAGGAGAGAATATGTCGGATAATTTTTCAACATTCAATCTTGAGAAAGAGATTGATTCTTACAAAGCACGTAGAGCAATAACCTATGCATTCAATGATGACTCTGCAGCTAATGATGTTGCTACAGTTTTAGTCTATCTGGTTATTTCATTTTTCAAACATCTAAAGAATTACATTTTAGTTTCTAAGTTCAATGGCTTCATGATTAAGACTCCTAAAGATGTGGAAGTCGCAACTGGTATTCCTCAGAGAGTAGTTTCACAGATTTATGGAAGACTTACTGATAGAGGGCTTATTGAAAAGAACAACAAGAGTGATCAGAGAAGAACTTGCGTGAAGGTTAATTTGGAAGCAGTACAGAACTTGCTGGATGAATATGTTCCAAAAAGTGAAGAATACATGGATTCATATTTCAATGAACAGAAGGCCAAAAGAGAAGAAATCAAAAAGAGATTTGTTAAGTCAGATAAGACAATTAGCATAAAAATTAATCTTGAGGGGGTAAAGTGATGGCTATTAAAATTTACCTCTACACAAATCTTATTACAAATAGCCCTTGTTATATTGGTCAAACAAAAAAGACCTTACAACAAAGAGCTGGAACTAACGGTTGTAAATACTTAGTAACAACTTATTTTGGACCAGCAATTCAACAATATGGTTGGGTAAATTTTAAAGGTGAAATATTAACAGAAACTGAGGATCAAGAATATGCTGATCTTCTTGAATGGTTTTACACAATTGAATTCAATACACAATGGCCTAATGGATTTAATTGTGATTTAGGGAGAAAACATTCTATAGAACATAAAGAAAAGATTTCAATTAGCTTAATTGGAAATCAAAGAGCCCTTAATCATCACAGTCCGGCATGGAATAAAGGCATGAAGATGGATCCTATGTCTGAAGAATCTAAAAGAAAACAAAGTGAAGCACATAAAGGGCAAGTAGCATGGAATAAGGGAAAAAGATGTCCACAGATATCTTTAGCCCAAATTGGAAAAAGAGCTACAGAGGAGACTAAAAGTAAGATGAGTAAAAGTCAAAAAGGAAGAAGATGGTTTAATAATGGAAAAATCAATACAAAGGCATTTGAATGCCCAGAAGGATTTAAGGAGGGAATGATTAATGGCAGAATTTAATTATTTATTTTCAGCAAAAGAAATGAAGTATTGTTTTGATCAGCTTGCTTCTACAAAGGAAGGATCTGAATTAATAACAAGAGTGCAAAGCAAAGGAAAGATTATTTTTGATTACATAAAAGAGTGGATGACACAGATGCATCAATATGCTTTTTCATGTGCAGGTGAAATAATCATAAATAATCCAACCATTACAGAAGAGCAGCTTAAACAAGAGTTGGCAAAAAAAGAATTAGAGTACTGTGAGGGTAAAGTCGAAGCAGTTATGGGTATAGAGAATGATCAGAGAATGACATCCTTCGCAAAAACAGTTTTCAATTATTACAAAATGCAAGGTTTGATTATAGATAGTTCATCTGATAATAAGGAAGAAGAGTCTACAAAAGTAGAAGAACTAGTTTGTCCGAAGATGCCAGAGATAAAGGTCAGAGAAGTCAATGCAAAGGAAGATCCTATACTTGATCTTGCAAAAGCATTCTATAAGGCTTTGGGAGAATATATCGAGACAAGAACTGCGTAAAGCAGATTAGCCATATTAAATCCTTATTAAAACGTTTGGATCCTTGCAGCAACAAATAAAAAAAGTTATCTGAAATTTCTCCAATAAGGGATCCAGTTAATTATTAAACAGAATCAATGACATTAGAAAAGGCAAAAGAATTAGCAAAGCAGTATTATTATCATCATAAGATTGAATGTAATGAAGATCTGGTTTTAGAAAGTATGTCCGGAAATAAATTATTTGTGTTCTGGAATACCAGTAATCCGAATTATTACTGCAAGGTTGAGATAATCGGAGGTAAGATCTACCTCGACATATATGAGCATGTAGCTTGCTCATGGGTTGAAATTATATGATTAAAAAACTATGCTGCCATCCTTGTTGTCACAATTTCAGAGTGGAAGGATCCAAATATTGTGAGAAACATAAAGAGAAGGATGAAGCAAGAGATAATGCAAGAAAAGAAGAATACTTCAAGACGCATCCTGTAAATAGATCCGGCTCAATCTATCAGGACTATTATCAGTCTTATAGATGGCATAAGGAAAGCAAGGCATTTATTGATTCTCACCCATATTGTGAAATATGTGGAAGATCCAGAGAAGAGGTTAGACTACAAGTCCATCACCAATGGCCTGCTGGATACTGCTACAACAATGAAGCCGACTTCTTTGATAAGAGCCATTGGGTCGTATGCTGCAGTTCATGTCACGCAAGAGTTACAAGGGATCTTAAAAATGTTGCAGAATATACCACAAAGTTTAGATTTGATATTAGAAAAGATAACTAAAGAACAAACCAGATCATGCGACACTTGCTATTACTCTAAAGATGGTAAATGTCAGATTAAATATGGAAAAGTCTGCAAAGATAATGGTTTTGTTATTTGGCTATTGAAAGAAAAATAACTCATAATCTATATTCTCCGTTTAATTTTGCCCCTTCAAAAGAGGGGCTTTTCTTTTTATTAATCCAACCACCTTCCTTCGTTTTTACATGCACACTTTTCCTTCCGAAACACGCTGGCCTGCAGAGCTTTTCAAGCAAGCAAAGTTTTTGCAGCACCCAGAAGGTCTGCTTGCCTCAAAGTTGCTTGTGGTTGCATAAGTGCTTGAGACATATAGGGATAGCTAAAAAAAATCTGTTTTAAGCTACATCCAACCACCTTCCTTCGTTTGCATATAAACATTGTATGTCCGTGGATTTTTAGATGATTCAATAATTCTTTGTGAAATAAAAAGTTATTCAAGTTTGGTGTTTTTTTCCTATCCCTATAGAATGAAAGGATTTACCAGTTTTTTCAGTCTTTTTGGGCCTCTCAACTAATTAATTTAGGAGAGAAGTCATGTCAAACTTAGAGGAAGTTATTCAGTATTGCAATGACATTAAGAATCATAAAATAGTAGCTGGTCACTGGACGATCCTTGCATGCAAAAGGTTTCTAAAGGATCTTGAGTCTTGTGAAGATGAAAGCTATCCATATTTCTTTGATGAAGTCGCAGCAGATAAGATTATCAAGTTTGCTGAAGCTACTAAGCAGTATGAAGGCCAGTGGAAAGGTCAGAATCTAAAATTGCTACCATGGCAAAAGTGGATCCTGATGTCTATTTATGGATTTAAGAACAAAAGTGACAATACCAGAAGATTCAGAAAGGCATATATTCAAGTCGGAAGGAAGCAAGGCAAGAGTACATTAATTTCAACTTTAATGATTTATGAACTACTGACAGAACCCGGTTGTCAGGCACTTGCTGCATGTACTAAGAGAGACACAGCAAGGATCATCTATAATCACATAAAAGAAGCAATCAATCAAAATGCAGCATTGCAGAAAAGGTTGAGAGTCTACAATTCAACATCAAGAATCGTTAATGAAAGTCTTGCTGGTTACTTTGAAGCCTTGCCGAGTGACAGTAACAGGATGGATGGTCTTAATCCGTCTATTGTCTGTATTGATGAAATTGGATCCCATAAGAGCTATGACATAGTACAGAGACTGCAATCAGGAATGGGAGCCAGAAGGGAAGGTCTTATCTTTGAGATAGGATCTGCAACCGATGATTTGTACTCTGCAGGAGCGCAAGAACTAAAGAGATTGAAAGAGATCCTACAGGGTAGTTTGAAGGATGACACATTCTTTGGTGTTGCTTATCAGATTGATGATAATGATAACTGGGAAGATGAAAAGAACTACATCAAAGCTTGTCCCTCTTTGGGCCATACAGTTACAGCAAAATTCCTGCATGATCTTAAGGTCGAAGCACTGCAGCAGCCATCACTACAGTCAGAGTTCATTACACGAAATTTAGGAAGATACATATCATCTACTAAAGCATGGATCCAACCTAATCAATGGAAGAAGGTTATGGACAATGCTAAGAAGTTTTCCTTTGATCCTGACAAGCCATATTATGCAGTAGGTGCAGTTGATTTATCCAAAAGAAGGGACCTTTCATCCCTCTCTGTTTGTTTCTATCAAGAGGACCACTATTTCATGAAACATTGGTTCTTTTTCCCATTAGATGCAATGCAGGAAAAGATTCATGAAGACAATGAACTGTGGAGATTCTGGACAGATAAAGGATATGTGGTTGGTACGCTGGGATCCACAATAGATTACACAGCAATCTTTGATGTAATCAAACAACAGATGAGGGATTACAATATTGAGTGCTTGTTAGTAGACCCTTATTGTGCAAACCCTCTTTATTCTGAATTTGAAGCAAACATAGACATTATTGAAGTCAATCAGTCTATGAAGTACCTTTCACCTTTCGTTAAGAATCTTGAAGAGGAAATCTATAAGGCAAGGCTTGTTGATGATAATCCAGTAATACAGTGGATGTTTGCGAATGCCGAAATTTACACAGATGCAAACTCAAACATCAAGATAGTCAAACCAAATGGAGATAAAGATAGTCCCAAAAGGATTGATGGTTGTGTTACTTCAGCAATGGCAGTTGGCTACATCAAGTCGCAAGCTGAAGTAGGTGAGATAGACCTAAGAGATGATAAGCAAAAGCTCGATGATTTAGAGTCAATGCTATCAGGACTGAATCTTTAATAGGAGATAAGAATGAGCCAAGGTGAAGGTGGCGGTAGGCCAAGAGCTACAGCAGCCCATTTAGAGTTGATGGGTGATCCAAATAGAAAGTTAGGCAGGACTTATAATCCTGCAAGCGGAAACATCATTACAAAAGATACAATGATTGAGCCCCCAAAAAAGTATAGCAAGGAAACTGTCGAAGCATGGAATTTGGTTGTATCTAATCTGATAATGATGCAGTCTCTGACAGAGCCAGACTTACCAGCATTAAAGTCTTTGTTTGATGCATATGATGATTATGTAAAAGCAAGAAAAGCATACTTAAAACATGAAATAGATCTTAAGGCTGGAACTGAAGAATTATTAAAGCAGACAACAATCCATCAGAAACTGTTTGGCATAATGGATTCCGCAAGAGACAGATTTAATAAGCTTGCAGGTAGGTTTGGATGTACTCCAACAGATAGATCAAAATTACCTATAAACCATGACAATAAGAAAGAAGAAGATCCATTAGCGATTGTCTTAGGAAATTAAGAAATCCTCGTAAGAGGATTTTTTTTTGCTCAAATCTCACTTTTTCCAAATTCAACTAATTATTCATCAGGCATCTATATGCCGATTTTAATAGAGGGTTAGAGATATCTAACTGGCCTTATTAAAACCGATACACTGCAGCCGGAGTTGATAGGTTAGCTACCTAAATAGTACCACCACTGAAGCCGCCGTAATAGTAACACCAGACAGATTTCAATGACTCACAAAATCTTACAACACAGAGGTTTAATCAACATGACCCGTGAAGAATTAGAAAAGAAAGTTGAAGAGATCGAAACAAGAGCCGCGGAGAAGCAGGCTAAGGATCTCGAGGAAAAAAGAAACAAATCATTCTACGAAGGAAATTTTAAAATGAACGAAAATAAAGTTGAAAATAGAACTTGGAAAGATCTTGCTAATGCAATGATCGAGAAGAGAGCTTTATCCATCACTTCCACTCTTGGTGAGGATGCAGCTAATGGTATCGGTGCTGTTTATCAGTTTGGTCAGCTCTGGGATCTAATCAAGCAGAGAGAGCCTTTACTTGATATGGTTTCCTATTTCAATGGACCTAACTTTGAGACACAGGTTCCTGTTCTTGAAGCCAGACCTGCTGTTCCTACAAAGGTTTCTGAAGGTTGGACAGACAATGATCCTGATGCAATGAAGAGTGCAGACCTTAAGGTCAAGAAGCTCAATCCTGAAACATATGTTGGTATACTTCCAATTACCTACGAAGCAGCAAGACATAGTTTCGTTGCTCTTGAGCAGAGGATTCCCGGACTTCTTGCAGAGTCTTTCAGAACTGCTATGTGCAAGGTTATCTTCGATAACATCTTCGATGCTGACAAGGTTGCTGCAGCTAACCAGATTGCTACTGCATCTGCTTCGGCTGTTTCCATCAAGGATCTCCTTGATCTTGCTCTCAAAGTAAAAGACACCGATGTTGCTGAACCTGTTATGGTTATGAATCAGGGTATCTACAGTGCAATCGCAGCTGCTGATGCTAATGGTTATGACTTCGTTAAGGAAGAGCTTGTTAGAAACAAGACTGTTGAAGGTGTCAAGGTTATCTTAACTGGCAAGGCTCCTGCATTTGCTGGTGCTACTGCTGGCGACATTGTTGTATGGTGTGGTGATCTTAAGAACGTTGCTCTTGCAATCGCAGATCAGATTGATATTTCTCCAATCAAGAAGCTTGGTGACAGCAACACTTATTATCAGGCAATCATGGCCTTCGCAGGCGATGTTATTCAGCCTAAGAACGTATTTGGCTTAAAAAAAGCAAGTCTCTGATCGGAGTCACGTCCGGCGGTGACTGGACAAACTCTCAATTCACGGGAAGTCCGGTAGATCCAACAGGTCTTACCTTCACCGCTCACTACGGTGATGGTAGACCGGACGCCTCGGTCAATTATGAGACCTACAGCCCTGAGAATTGGGGCGACACAGCAGGTACACAGACTTGTACTTTCACATTCGTAGACGCAGTATCTGGTGAAACAGCAACATGTGCTGTTGAAGCAACTGTAACTGAAGCAGAGGTAGTTCTTACATCTCTCAAAATAAGAGGTAGTTTAACAAACGATCAGATTGTTGGAACAACTCCCGATATTACAGGTTTAACATTCGTCGCAAAGTATAGTGACGGTAGTTCACACTCTGTCGACGCTTCAGACATTACAATGTCACCTGCAACTTATGATGCAAGTGGAAATCCTGACAACCTCAGAGAGTTTAATTTAACATTCAGCTACACAGAAGAGGATACTACAGTTTCCAGCAGCGTAACAGACGTTGTTACACACAGACCTGTCGAACAGTCGATAAATCTAAAAACTGGTAGTCCAGAGTTCGCTTACTTCGACTACGATCCTTCGTGGTCTTCACGCGCTCTCAAAGGACCTAATCAGATCTTTACTACAGGAACAAACGTTGATGATTTCTTAATTCTGTACTTCGATGATGCAGCTTACACAAACGACACAACTGTAGACTATACTACATTCGGGGGATGGGTCTCAGCCTATGATCTCGCTACTACAGCAACTGGAACTCCTAATACACCTGGTTTTGTACCGTTAACTGGTGTATCCGGTAGTGGAGAAACAGCCGATAAATATGTCGCAGTTTGTACGAATGGTAGTACAACAGCAACTGGAACAACAGATACAGTTCACGTTGTTCTCGGAACAGCAGTCAACGCTCTACAGGGTGGATATAAGCTAAGCGACCTCGATGTCGATGGTAGAACTCACTATATCTGTCACGTCGTTGCTCCTACAGTATAATTGATTTAGAAGAAATGCCTTTTCATGGCATATACTTCTCCCATATTAATTCCTCTAATTCGATCCCTTTCACAAATGAGAGGGATCACTTTTTTTTAGAGAAAGGAAAAAGACAACTAATTAAGAAGATATATCTCAACAATTAGGAGTTCATTCCGAATGGGCCTATTTAGTCGTAAAAAATCTTCAGTCGAGACTCGACAATTTTATCCATATACATCTGAAACATGGGGAACAGCCATTTTCCCAGCAGAGAAAAATGCCGCAGTTGATAGGGCAGTCTCTTTAATTTCAGGTACTATTTCAACATTACCATTAACACTTTACGTACACACAAGACATGGTTTAGAAGAGGCATGGGGCCATGGCATAGCAAGGATATTAAAGGATCCTGCAATTGAAGAAACATCTACATTATTTTGGAAAACAGTTATCAGGCATCTGCTAATGACTGGTAATGCATATATCTTCAAACATAAGTATCAGGGAGAAGTTGTTTCACTTGAGATAATTGATCCTTCTTTAGTTTTAGTTCAGAGATCTGAAAGTGGAAGAAAGCTGTTTACTATCAGTGCATCCAAACAAGGTATCTACACTGAAGATGATGTAATTCATATCCCTTATCTGGACGAAGGCTATAATGGCACTATTGGTATGTCTCCAGTTATTGTCCATAAAAGGGAAATCCTTACCAATGATGTTATTGCTGAATACATCAACATCTTCTTTGAAAGAGGCATTGGATCCAGACTTTTAGTTGAACTTGATAAGGAAGATTACAAAGTAGGAGCACCTAAGACTGAAAAACTGGTTCAAGAATTTAGCAAGTATTTTAATACTTTTGTTCTTGGAAAAGAGAATTTCAAGAGACCAATTATTACTCCTCCAAGCTCAAAAATATCTGTGCTTGAAGCAGGCAATAATGAGCACACAAAAGTCCTTGAGTTATATGACCAGAGCTGTGCAACCATTTATAGGCTTTTCAATGTACCACCTGAGATAATCAATTCAAAAGATAGCAAGTACAATTCTCTTTCTCAGAAACAACAGGACTTTTATAACGTAGCGGTCCATCCATTATGCAGACATATTTCTGAAACATTAGAGAAGGGACTTTTGAAGCCTGAAGAAAGAGGTAGATTCATCATCAAATATGATTACAGTGGTCTACTTGAAGCTGACTATGAAAAGAAGGTAGAGAGCTGGATCAAGAAGTTCCATGCGGGTGTCTGTACCTTAAATGAATTAAGAGATGCATTAGATATGTCAAGAATTGAAAATGAAGTAGAAGGTAATACCAAGTTTATTCCTGCTAATCTTATTCCTCTTACAGAAGACAATATTGAAGCAATTCTTGCTAAATCAAAACTTGCATTACAGGAAAGTGAAGCCAATGTTGCTAATAAGTCAGCAACAGCTATGGAAAACAATTTTGCAGATCATAATGGTGCGATGCAAGACAAATTAATGTGAGGTAAATATGAAAAAGACAAAAGAATATAGATCAATTTCATTCAGTTTGAATGATGATAGCAGAAACATAAATGGATTCATCCCATATAATGACTTAAGCGAGTACATGGGCTTCTATGAAAGAATTGCTCCGGGCGCTTTTAATAAGACTTTAGCTGATGGTGCTGATGTTAGAGCACTTGTCGAGCACAGTGATCAGAGACTATTAGCCAGAACAAAGAATGGGTCTTTACATCTTGAAAGTTTAGAAGATGGGCTTCATTTTAATTTCGATGCTCCAGATACTCAGGATGGCAATGATATCTTAACAATGACAAGATCAGGTCTTGTTAATGGCTGTAGTTTTGGTTTCATAGTTATGGAAGATTCTTATGAATATGTAGATGGCAAAGAGATAAGAACAATCTTACAGGCAAGACTTTTAGAAGTCAGTATTGTTCTAAGTGAGCCTGCTTATGCTAACACAATTGTCTACACAAGATCTCTTTCATCTGCTTTTGAAGGTAAAGAGTCTCTTACTGAAGAAGAGCAGAAAGCAGTTAAGGCTGAAATAGAAAAATTACAGTCCTTAGTAAAGATTGAAGATAATGTAGAGGTTGTAGTTGAGCCTGGAGTAGAGATCAAGGTTGAAGAAGAGAAGAAAGAAGAAGGACCTACAGAAGAAGAACTAAAGGCCCAAGAAGAAGCTGCAGCCAAGGAAGCAGAAGAGATGCAAAAGCTCTATGATAGACTTGAAGCTGCACAAAAGATTTTATGCGCATAAATAGCTGAACCTTTCGTTGACTGGGAAAGCTAATAATTAGTTTTAAAAGTTTGATATAGACTCCTTTGGGAGTCTTTTTTTTGAATAAATATGCAAATTGATTGAAAATATTTGCAATTTGGCTTTCTTTATTTTTTTAATGGCATGATAATTAAATCATAAATTAACAAAGGAGCAATTTAATATGGGATTTAGAATTAGAAAGAGTATTAGCATGGGACCTTTTAAGGCAACAGTCAGCAAGTCGGGCATTAGCTATAGTGCAGGAATTGCAGGAGCCAGAATTACAAAGAGGGCAGACGGAAGAACCCAGACAACCGCAGGAATTCCCGGAACTGGATTGTACTACACAGAAACCCGCAAATAAGAAAGCATTTATTTCTCCATTATTACTCCCAGCTTATGGGAGTATTTTTTTGCTTTTAACTAATTAAACATAGGAGAATCACAATGACAGATTCCACAATGGATAAATTAATACACGAGCTTCAGTTTTACAGCAATAACTATGAAGACTCGCCTGAAGCTATAGCATTTAAAAAGAGTTGTCTCCTCTATGCAATTGAAGTAGTAGAGAATTACTTGGGATACTCCTTAGATGAAAGAACTTATGTTGAAGAGCATATTTCAACTGGTACAAGAAAAATCTACACCTATGCTCAGCCAATCCTGAATGTTTTTTCTGTAACAGTTAATGGAATAGAAATAGATCCATTTGATTATGAATCATATGGCAATTGCATAATGACTACTAATCAGAAAGAGAAATTCCCAAAAGATGCGACAGTAGAGGTTGAGTACACTGCTGGTTATGGGAATAGGATCCCTGACATAATTAAACAAGTAATCCTTCAGATTGCCACTCTTAACTTAAGTTCCGCAGGCGAGAACATTGCTGTTACTTCAGTAAGTATGCCTGATAACAGCAGATCCTTTATCAACTATTCCAACTATAGCAAATGGTTGGGCACTCTTCAGAAACTAAGGTCTTTTGAAATCTAATGCTTGTATCGATTGAAGCCCAATTAGACGAAGCTAAAAACCTTCTCAATGATTTAAAAGAGGATAAATATCTTCAGAAGAATCTTCTGACAACTGCTGCTCAAAAAACCAGACAGAAAGTAAAGATAAGCTATGATGGGTACTTAAATAAAAGATCAGGCAAACTCTACAGAAGCATCGTTTATAAAGTTGCTAAGAAGGGAACATCGGCTGCAGTTTATCCCTCAGCTAAATATGGCTTTATGTTAGCACATGGATATGAAGTAGTCCCTAAAGAGAATCTTCTGACTTTTAACATAAATGGTAAATGGATCAAGACTTATGGTCCTATAACAGTTGGTGCAAGAAATTTCGTAGAGGATCCTGCCAACAGATATTTACAAGGTCTTGGCGTGAATTACGACCTCGAAGAGAGAATGCAAAAAGAAGTTGCAAGAATTGAAAAGAAAGCAGCAAAAGGCAAATAAATGAAAACAGATCTACAAATAACAAATCAGTTTGAAAAGATAATAGCACAGCATCTAAATGAGTATTTAGACAAAGTTGAATGTAGTGAGGTATTAGATAAGATTTCATCCAAAAACGTTGTTCAGGATTTCCCGGATGTAGATAATTCAACCTGTCCAACTATGTTCTGGATTGTTCCTTCATATGGCGAGAATGAAGAATTATCAGTTGGATCTGATTTTACAACACTACAGATAACACTCTTCATCACTTCTAAGAGAGACAAGCAATGCAACCTACAGAAAAAAGTCTTTGGGTATCTTGCCGCATTGGAGATGCTTTTATGGCAGTACTCTGATTTAGAAGGTGATGTGGATTTCACAGATATTACTTCCTATGACTTTTATCCCGCAATCGAAGGTAATAGAAATGTTGCAGGCATGGAAGTAACAGTCAGAGTCCAATATGCAAAAGAATTTGCAGATTAATCATTTGGGACTAATTAATCATAAATAAATTTATTTACACAAGGAGATCATTTTAAAATGAGTCAATATATCACAGGCCAAGGTTCAAAAGCATTTGCAGGATTTGAGGCAAGTTATGCAACTCCTGAAACTACTCCTTCCTATTCTCTTCTTGCAATGACAAGCGAGACAATGGCCGCTACTTATAACAAGCTTGAAGAAGATACTCTTATTGGATCTAAGACACTTCCTGATCAGGATTTAGGATCTGTTGGCGTTTCTGGTGGAGTTTCTACAATTCTTAAACCTGCTTTTATTGATTGGTTCATGAAAGCAACTTTAGGAAAGCTCCATGATACAACTGTTGATCAGGGAACTACAATCAACACTTATCACTTAGCTGATGTTGATGCAGATCTTCCTACTTCGGAAATGTATTTAAGCAGAGGATCCAAGCAGTTCAAGTATGATGGACTTACAATTTCTTCTGCAACACTTAACTGTGCTGCACAGGATTTTGTTAAGGCAGATATCAACTTTAATGGACATGCTGAAGAGTTAGTGACAACCACAGTTGCTGGTCCTGCTACAGATGGATTAGCTTCATATAAATGCACAAAAGCAAAGCTCTACAACGCTGCTGCTGGATCGGATGATATTTCTGATTTCAGTTTTGATTGGGACACATGTCCTGCAGGAACAGTATATGATGTAGAAAGTGCAACTGTTACATTCGACAATGGTCTTGAAGATACACCTGCAACTTATTGTTCTGGCCTCTATGCTAACCAGCCAATGCATGGAATGAGAACTGTAACTATTCAGTGCAATGTTCCTTACAGTGCAGGTTTTGAGACATTCAGACAACAGTATTATGCAAACGAGAATGCTGATAAGTTAGCTCTTATGTTAGCTTTCTGCTCCAAGGATAAAGTTGGTAGTGAGCCTAAAGAGCAGGTCTACATTGTATTCCCAAATATCTCAATTACAGATATGTCTGCTAACGTTTCTGGACAGGGACTTATTGATGGATCTTTCACTGGTACAGCTCTTTCAATTGGTAACACAGAACCTGTAATCGTTACAGTAATGCACGTAGCAAGTAACTAATAACACAATAGGAGATAAGTATATGTACGTAAAAAAGAATGATTATGATAAGGCATTAAGAAAAGTAAAAATAGAATTCGGAACGCTGGTCGGTCTGGATACAGATGCTGAAGCGTTCCTTGAATTAAAGGAATTAGATACTCTTACAACCTTAAAGTTGAGAAGCCTAACTGATAAGCAAGATGAAGTTATTGCTTACTTTAAAGAGATTCTTCCAAATATCATAGTGGACCATAATC
>Ga0310690_10002816_pt1 | contig 27466 bp, 20 predicted proteins | sample AusTroGonzalo_MG_2_FD_207661 | JGI IMG/M metagenome (GOLD analysis project Ga0310690, IMG submission 207661) | Bovine rumen microbial communities from tropical cattle in Woodstock, Queensland, Australia - Gonzalo_04 (v2) (version 2) | ecosystem: Host-associated > Mammals > Digestive system >...
CGCGGCGACGGGTTTGCTGCCCTCCGCCTCCTCCGCGAAAACAGTACACGCGGTGAAAAGCATCACCAGCGCCAGACACCCGGCCATCCATTTTTTCATTTTCTGTTCTCCGTTTCTGTTAAAAAAGCGTTTGGGATAAGGTCAGTATACCGGATTCAGGCAAAAAAGCAAGAGCCGTACATTCAGGCTGGCCATCTCTTGACGAAACGTGATATAATTCATTTTTGGAACGAATGCGCCGGACGCATTCCCAGAATAATTATGACAAAGGAGAAGCAAGATGAACCTTTCACCACTTCAGAAGGCAAGATATGAGTACTCCCCCAAGCTTCCCGGAATGCTTCGCGGCGGTATTTCCGAAATCTCCGTCCAGGTCGGCGCCCCCACGGAGAGCGTAGCCGATCAGGCGAAGATCAAGGCCCTGTTCCCCAATACCTACGGCAAGAATGAAATCACCTTCACCAAGGGCAGCAACACCTCCGCCGCCAAAAAGCAGGTGGTGGGCGTGATCCTTTCCGGCGGCCAGGCCCCCGGCGGACACAACGTGATCTGCGGCCTGTACGACGCCATCAAGGCGACGGACAAGAACAACGTGCTCCTCGGCTTCAAGGGCGGCCCCTCCGGCCTGATCGAGGACAGCTATATTGAGTTCACCGACGAGTACATCAACCAGTACCGCAACACCGGCGGTTTTGACATCATCGGTTCCGGCCGCACCAAACTGGAGACCGAAGAGCAGTTCAAGGTGGTCACCGAAGTCGCGAAGAAGCACGGCCTCACCGCCATCGTGATCATCGGCGGCGACGATTCCAACACCAACGCCGCCGTGCTGGCCGAATACATGGCCGCGCACAACACCGGCGTCCAGGTCATCGGCTGCCCGAAGACCATCGACGGCGACCTGAAGAATGAAGACATCGAAGCTTCCTTCGGTTTTGACACCGCCACCAAGACCTATTCCGAGCTGATCGGCAATATCGAGCGCGACGCCAACTCCGCCAAGAAGTACTGGCACTTCATCAAGGTCATGGGCCGCTCCGCTTCCCATGTGGCCCTGGAGTGCGCGCTGGAAACCCAGCCGAACATCTGCCTCATCGGCGAGGAAGTCGCCGCGAAGAAGATGTCCCTCGCCTCCATCGCCAACTACATCGCCGACGCGGTTGAAAAGCGCGGCAACAACGGCGAGAACTTCGGCGTGGCCATCATCCCCGAAGGCATCGTGGAATTCGTTCCCGAGTTCTCCAAGCTGATCGCGGAGATCAACGAACTGCTGGCCGGCAAAAAGACCGAAGAGTTCAACGCCCTGCCCGACTGGGCCGCCAAGTACGACTTCATTAAGAAGGGCCTCTCCGCGGAGTCCTTCAAGGTGTTCGATATCCTGCCCCAGTTCGTGCAGCAGCAGCTCTTCCTCGAGCGCGATCCCCACGGCAACGTGCAGGTTTCCCTGATCGAGTCCGAAAAGCTCTTCTCCGAAATGGTGAAGGCGGAGCTGGCGAAGCGTAAGGCCGCCGGCACCTACAAGGGCAAGTTCGGAACGCAGCATCACTTCTTCGGCTATGAAGGCCGCTGCGCTTTCCCCTCCAACTTCGACGCTGACTACTGCTATTCCCTGGGCTACAACGCCTTCATGCTGATCCAGTACGGCTACACCGGATACCTCTCCAAGGTTTCCAACATCTCCCGTCCCGCGGAAGAGTGGGTGGCCGGCGGAATGCCCATCACCAAGATGATGAACATGGAACGGCGCAACGGCGAGGACAAGCCCGTGATCCGCAAGGCGCTGGTGGAGCTCGACGGCGCTCCCTTCAAGTACTTCGAAGCGCACAGGGACGAGTGGGCCGTGAAGACCTGCTTCACCTATCCCGGTGCGATCCAGTACTTCGGGCCGGCCGCAGTCTGCGACGTGACCACCCGCACCCTGGCCCTGGAAAAGGGACAGAAGATCGACTGATCCTGAACCATATAAAAGAAGCAGACCCGGGCGGGCCTGCTTCTTTGTTTTCCCCGGATAAGGGAAGCGGTTACGCAATTTCCGCGTGCAGCTTCTTGAACTTCTTGGATTTGGAATCCAGCGCGGCAAAGGAATCTTCCGCGGGGATGTCGTTGATGCCGGAGGCGATGTAGTTCCGCAGCACGCCCACCAGCACGTAGGGCCGGATGAATACGGAGTGGATGATGGACCAGACGATGATGCCGATCAGCACGGCCGCGGCGATCGTCAGGGTGTTGGGATCCTTCAGGAAATCGGCGATCTTGGTGTTGTTGCGGGCAGCCGCTTCGGTGATTTCATTGGCCAGGTTTTTGAACAGGTCCGGGAACTGCTGGAAGATCAGGAAGGAGATACCGAAGAAGATACCGCCGATCAGCAGCAGGGAGACGATCGCGAACACGAACACCCGGGCCATGTTCTTGGCGAAGGTCTTGCCGTGCTTGAAGAACAGCACCGCGCCTTCGCAGGTCGCCTTGGTGGCTTTCACATCCTTGCGGTAGAAAACCCAGCCCAGGCAGCAGTCGCACAGGTAGTTGACAATCGTGGTGATCACGGTGGAAACCGCGCCGCCGACGGCGCTGCCGGTATCGCCCCCGATGGATTCGCCCAGGCGGGTGATGGCCCGGCCGATCTCGTTGAAGATGCCCTTGATGATGCCGGTCACCGCGAAGAAGGCGGCCACCGTCACGAACCGTTCCTTCACGACCTTTTTGCCTTCGCCGATCACGTCGTCCGGCAGCGTTCCTTCCGTCACGCCCCGGGTCATCATGGCGATCTGGCCGGCCTTGTATTTATAGGAAACCCAGCGCATCAGCACCACGATGATGGCGATGGCCACCAGCGCGCCGACCAGCAGGCCGATCAGGCCCTTGTTTGTCGACTTGTCCGCAACCACGAAGCCGAGGACGCAGCACCCGGCCAGCACGATGATGGCCAGCAGGTCCCACAGCATCCGGCGCAGGGAAAAGCCGAGTGTTTTCTTATAGACTGCCATATTGTCCATAAAACAATTCCCCCTTAAACGATAGTTCTTAAACAAATACAGGCGGTATTATAATACACTTCCGGGGCGGATTCAACCAAAACCCTTTCTTTTTCCGATTTTCGATTGCGTTGCGTGTACAAAAAACGGCCTCCTGTGTAACCGAATTCCGTTACGCTTTTGTTATGTTTTCCTTACAATTTGTCGATTCTTCCGGAAAATGGCCGTTTTGGCAGGTTACGCATGGCCCCGGCCCTTGACGAAACAAGTATCTTACAATAAACTGTGCCCACAAACACAAATGATATCCGGAGGTGTCCATTGATGAAAATCAAACGCTTATTTGCGTGTCTCGCGGCGCTCGTGCTGCTGATGGCGGCGGTGCCGGAGGTTGTCTTCGCGGAGACGACGTACGCCCGCGTGGTGATTACCGACGAAGTGCTGCACCTGCGTGAGTCCGCCAGCAGCGACAGCGCGATCCTCGGTCGCTACAAGAACGGGACGAAGGTTGAGATCCTGAAGTCCGGCAAGCACTGGGCCAGGGTCCGTACCCCGGACGGCAAGGTCGGCTACATGTACAAGAAGTACCTGTCCGCCTACTCTTCCGGCAGCAGCGGAAGCAGCAGCGGCACATCCATCGGAACCGGTACCCGCTATATCAAGTCCGGTATCGGCCCGGTCAATATTCGCCGCTCCGCCTCCGTCAAGGCCCGCCTGCTGGACCGGCTGGAGGGCGGAACCAAGGTGACCGTGCTCGCCGCGGGTACCAACTGGTGCCGCATCCGGTTCAACGGCAACCGCATCGGCTGGGTCAAGACCAAGTACCTGGTCAAAAACAAGAAATAAGTTTCATCCGGAATCCTTTCCGCCGGGGCAGTGCGCCCCGGCGGTTTTTGCGTTCCGGTTTTTTCCCGGTATGCCGGATTGTTTTCTCGGGCCGGATGGAGTATGATGGAATGTAATACTGCGGTCCAGGGGACCGCACAGGGAGGAATTATTCCTGATGAGGAAATGGATGCGGAAACTCACCGCCGTCCTGCTGGCACTGATCCTGTCGGCCGGGACGATATGCGCGGCCGCCGCGGAAGCGCCGGCCGGGCGGACGGACGCCGAGATCCAGCAGTCCGTCGTCACCCTGGAGGGGAAGGAGGAGAATTCCATCAGAAGCCTCCTGATCCAGCTCGCGCAGCTGATGACCCGGGAGGACGTCCGGAGCCTGATGCGGATTGAGGACGTCCACGAGATCTCCCATGAAGTCATCTTCAAGGTAGTCCTGTGGATGGTGGAGAACCGGGAAGTAACGATGAAGATCCTGATGGAACTCGGCCTTTCGGAGGACGACCTGCGCGCCGTCAATAAAATCTGGGACAGCGGCGAACGCGTCTCGGAATCGATGCGGAGCTACAGGGAGTCCGGGCCCGGAAAACAGCTGACCGAAACCGCCGACGCGCTTGATCGCGATCCGAAGTTCAGGAAGAGCCTGGAGGAGCTGGTTGATCTCCTCAGCCCGGAAACCATTTCCGACGTCCTGAATACCTTCCTCCGGCTGCTGGATGAGGGAAAGGCCATCTTGGAGGAGGAAAGCGCCCCCGGCGCCCTTTCCGGGGAAGCGGAGAAGCATCAGCTGGACCGGACGACCTTCACCGGAAAGCTCGTGGATGAGCTGCTCCGCCTGGGGGACCTGAACGAGTCCGTCAGCAGCGTTTTCGCGAAACTGCTGGAGAACGACCTCGTGTGGGAGCTGCTCCTGCTGCTTACCAATGAAAGCGCGGAACTGAACGACGTCCTCCGGCAGGAATTCAGCAGCCTGGGCCAGGATCCGGACATCACAGCGTTCCTTGAACGGATCATGGACGGCGTGGAAAAGGCTTCCGAAAAAGCGGAGGAAATCGGCCTGACGCCGGATGCTATTATCAATGAATCACAGCAGACGACAGAGGAGGGAGCAAAGTGAGCGAATCCCATACTTCCCTGCGGCCGGACATCCCGGCCGGCCTGGTTTTCTTCGAGGCCCAGGAAAAGCCCCGCCAGTACGTGATTTTTGACCGGGCGCTGATCAAAGGCCAGCAGGAGATGGATGTTTTCACCACCTCCACCCTGCAGCTGATGTATCCGTTCCTGGATCCGGAACAGCTGGAAATCCGCTATGAGGACGGGAAATGGCTCTGCAAAAACCTCAGCGAAAACGTCTTCACCTTTGTGGGCGGCAAACTGCTGCCCTTCGGGGAGGAATGCGAGCTGCAGGACAACGCCGTCCTCCGCCTCTCCAACGACCGGATGCTGACCGCCGTCTTCCTCCGTGAATTCGCCTCCTCCACGGACTGGCAGTTCATCAACATGGATGACGGCCGCCACACCGTGACCATCGAGAACGCCGCCGACAGCGACGGGATCGCGGCCATGACCCTGGAATATGAGGACAGCCGATGGAGCCTGAAGGATATCGGCGTGAACAACCTGCTGCTCAACGGCGAAAAAGTGGAGGAAGCCACTGCCCTGCAGTTCGACGACTGCCTGCAGATCGGCTCCACCCGGTTCATCTTCGAAGGTTCCGGCCTGCTCTACGGCATGCACAGCCTCCAGGGCGGCCTGGATATCTCCATCGACGAGCGGACCGTCACCAACTCCATGAAGAAATACACCCTGCTGAAGGATATCCGCCTCTCCATCGAGCCGGGCAACATGGTCATGATCCTCGGCGGCAGCGGCGCCGGCAAGAGCACCTTTGTCAACGCGGTCACCGGCTACGAGAAGGCGAAGGCCACCATCACCGAAGGCGGCATTGATTACTACCAGCAGTATGAGCAGGTAAAGCACCGGATCGGCTTCGTGCCCCAGGACAACCTGCTGCGGGAGGAGGACACCGTGCTGATGACCGTCAGCAACGCGGCGGACCTGCGCCTGCCCTCCAATTTGTCCCCGGAGGAGAAGAAGCGGAAAATCCGCCTCGCCCTGGAAACCTTCGGCCTTTCCGGCCGGGAGGATACGCTGGTTTCCAAGCTTTCCGGCGGCCAGAAAAAGCGCCTCTCCATCTGCACGGAGTTCATCGCCAGCCCGAACCTGTTCATCCTCGACGAGCCGGACTCCGGCCTCGACGGCATCATGGCCCGGGAGCTGATGGAAAACCTGCGGATGATCGCCTGCCAGGGCAAGATGGTGCTGGTCATCACCCACGCCCCGGACCGGGTCGCCAATTTGTTTGACAAGGTCATCGTCCTGGCCAAGAGCGCGGAAGGGCAGGTAGGCCAGCTGGCCTTCTACGGCAGCATTCCGGAGGCGAAGGAGTTCTTCGGCGCGGATACCCTCGAAAACGTCGTCAAGCGCATCAACGCGGTGAACGAAGGCGGCGAGGGCCGGGCGGACGAATTCATTGAGAAATACAAAGCTTACCAGGAGGAGCAGGAGCAGCGCGGGAAGGAATCCTTCCGGGAGGCCGGCGCCGAAGAGCCGGAAGACATCTCGTCCGAAGAGATGGCCCAGGTTCGCTACAAGAGCCGCCTCGCGCAGATTCCGATCTTCCTCGGCAAGCACATGCGGATGTTTATCAACGAGGGTAACTGGAAGGTGATCCCCCTGTCGGCCATCACCGCCTATCTCGTGGTCTACGTCATCGGCAACCGGATGTTCATCAATATGGAGGGTACCTCCTACGCGGCCTTCGCGATTACCTCCGTCTGCCTGTGGAACGGCGTGTTCAACTCGATCCAGGTGGTCTGCAAGGAGCGGGGCATTATCAAGCGGGAACACCGGGCCGGCCTGCATATCTCCTCGTACCTCGCCTCCCACATGATCTACCAGGCGATGATCAGCATCATCCAGGTCGTAATCTGTATCGTCATCTTCATCGTCTTCGGCGTGCACATGCCCTCCGGCAGCGCGGTCACCGGCAGTTTCGTCCTGGACCTGGGCATCACCATGTTCCTGATCACCTACTGCTCCGCAATGCTGGGCCTGATGATCTCCTGTATCGTGCACTCCTCCATGGCTGCCATGACCATCATGCCTTTCGTCCTGATCGTCCAGCTGGTGTACGCGAACTTCATCATCCCGCTGGACAACGTCGGCCAGGCCCTGTCCAACGGCACCATCACCAAGTGGGGCATCCAGGCGGTCTGCACCGTGTCGGACTACAACGGCCAGGAATCCTCCGTGCTGCTCACTGCCCTGAATACCATGAACAACAAGGATCCGGAAAGCCTGATCTCCCGCGTGCAGAAGGTGCTCTCCATCGACGAAGTGAACCACACTGTCGGCCAGCTGACCGCCTCCCAGCTGCAGAAGGACCAGTACGTCTTCACCGCCGGGAATGTATGGCTCAACTGGGGTATCCTCGTGGGCTTCACGTTATTGTATGTATTCATCGGCATCCTGTTCCTCGAGCAGGTGGACCGGGACAAACGATAGACAAAAAGAACCCGGCGGTTCACAGGTGTGAACCGCCGGGTTTTCTGCAAATATGGATTATTCCGCAGCGTTCAGGGACGGAACGCTCAGCGTGATATTCACGATGTCCAGCAGCTGCGCGTTGCCCTGCAGGTCTTCATAGATGTAGATGATGTACCAGGCGGGCTGGGCGTCAGGATATACCACCGTGCCCTTGGCCAGGAACGCGTAGTTGGTTCCGGCCACAACCTGTTTGCCCAGCAGCATCGCGGGCTCGTACTTCACACCCATGAGGCCTTCCAGGGCCTTGTCGAAGACCACCAGCAGGTCGTCCGTGATTTCCGTGTCTTCCGCGGCAGCCCAGCCGCCGACGACTTCGCCGCCCAGGGCGGGAGTCTCTTCACCGTTCTCAGAGCCTTCAGCGCAGGCCGCGGCGATTCCGAATACCATCATCAGGGCCATCAGGATTGCAATCAGTTTACGCATTGTTTTTTATCTCCTTTACCTTTGTTTTTTTATTTGCAGGGACGTGGCCGTCCCCGGCATTCTTTGATACGCAGCTACCGCCGCACCCGGCAGCGGTTTTAGGAAAAATTATTCGCCGTCCACGCTTACCGGTGTCTCCACCGTCACGGTGGTGACGGGCGTGAACAGGGCCAGCAACTTCGCGATATCGGGGTTTGCCAGCAGCGGCGCCGCATTCGTAAGCACATCGTTCATGAAGCCTTCCGGCAGGGAACCGCCGTTCATCAGGTCCTCAATGGGCACTTCGGTCTTTTCACCCTTTTCCACGGGCAGGGTCCGCGCTCCGTCCTGGCCGATGCCCACGGTAACGGTCACCATCGGCGATTCGGAATTCACGCACAGGTTGACGGTGAATACCTGCGTATCTTCCATGACCACGGAACCGTCCAGGATTACGTAGAAGGCTTCACCCGCCTGGAATTTGAGGGTCAGCCGGTTGGGAACGATCGCCAGGGTGATGGCGATGTTGTTCTCGGCAATGTTGAAGTCGATCTTCACATCGCCGTTGGCGCTCAGCACGGCGTAGGTGAAGGCGGGGCCTTCCTGCTGCGCGTAGGCGGCTTCACCGGTCATGTAGAAGGCGCCGGGCATCGCGGTGCTGCTGTAGTAATCTACGGTCACCGTTTCCGGCATATGGTCCAGGAATTCAGCCACGCCCTTTTTGATGTCTTCGACGGAGGGGGCGGAGTCGCCCAGCATCCCGGTAAAGGTATGGAACATCTCAAGGATGGATTCATCCTGGAACATTTCATCCAGGGTAGTCTTCAGGGATTCGGTAACCTTCGGCATATCCATGAACATCGGGGCCTTGGTGTCAAAGGTGAGGCCTTCGAACACAAATTCGCCCTGCTCCGGTGTGCCCATCACCATTCCGCCCATCACGGCCATCATGATCTTCTGCACATAGGCGGACAGGCTTTCCGGCACCGCGATGCCCGCGCCTTCACCGTTCGCTGCGCCCATGATAGCGCCCAGGCCCGGAATCTTCGCCAGGACTTCCTGCAGCATCTGCTGCACGGTTTCCCGCCGGATGGTCAGGATATAGTTCGGAATCAGGGTGCTTACAAACGCCAGGCCATCCTCCGTAGAGGCGAAGCCGGCCTTCAGCGCTTCGGTCCCGGCCAGGCCCAGCGTAATTTCGCCGCCGTCCGGTTCGGTAACCACCTTCACATCCAGCGCGGACAGCAGCCCGGCAATCGTATCCACGGGAGCCTGCATTTCCTCCGGCATGCCGAAGCCGCCCAGCAGGCCCTTCACGGCTTCGCCGTCCACCTTCACCGCTACGTCGACCGAAGTGGCGGATGCGGCCGCGCAGCCAAGCACCATCACCAGTGCCAGCATCAATGCGGCAAGTTTGCGAATCATTTTCTTCATAAAAATCCTCCTTTTTTTCTGTGTCATCAATACAGACGGTTTCTCCTGCCTATATGTTCCCACAAATCCGTAAATTTGTACAGTTTTTTTTCGCCCGTTCTTCTGTTAAAATAGCGGGGAACCGCGGATTGCGGCGGAAAGGATGGCAGGCAATGAAGGATCTCCTGGACCTGTACCTGGTCTATATGAAGATCGGGTTCATCAATTTCGGCGGCGGCTACGCGATGCTGCCCCTGCTCGAGCGGGAACTGGTAACGAAACGGGGCTGGACCACTATGGACGAGCTGCGGGATTATTTCGCCATCGGCCAGTGCACCCCCGGGCTCATCGCCCTGAATGTATCAACCTTTATCGGCCAGAAGCGGAAGGGGGTCGCCGGGGCCATTGCCGCGATGCTGGGCTTCCTCACCGGACCCATCGCGATTATCCTGGTCATCGCCGCCTTCCTGCAGAATTTCGCCTCCATCGAGATCGTGCAGCACGCCTTCGCGGGGATCCGCGTATGCGTCTGCGTGCTGATCGTCCAGGCCGTGATCCGGCTGTGGAAATCTTCCGTCGTGGATGTGTTCACCTTCGTACTGTATGCCGTGATCCTGGCGCTGAGCGTCTGCTCCTCCCTCTCCCTGCTGCCGGTGAAGATACCGACGGTGGCGCTGGTACTGGCGGCCGGCGTCGCGGGTCTGGCGGCCTCCCTCTGGAAGAATAGGAAGAACGCCGCCGGGCAGAAAGGGGGAGACGCATGAGTATCCTCCCGAACCTGATGCTGGAATTCGCGAAGACCGGCCTGTTCTCCATCGGCGGCGGCCTGGCAACCCTGCCTTTCCTCTATGAAATCGCCGCCAACCATCCGGACTGGTTCACCGCCGCGGACGTGGCGGATATGATCGCCATTTCAGAATCCACTCCCGGCGCCATCGGTATCAATATGTCCACCTACGCCGGGTTCAAGACCGCGGGAGTCCCCGGCGGCATCCTGGCGACGGTGGCCCTGGCCCTTCCCTCGGTCATTATTATCCTGATCGTCGCCCGGTTCCTGAACCGCTTCCGCTCCAGCAAGCTGGTGGAGGGCGCCCTCTACGGCCTGCGCCCCGCCTCCATCGCCATGATCACCGTCGCCGGGCTGAACGTGGCGAAGGTTTCCCTCGTGAACCTGGCCGCCTTCGAGGCCACCCATACCTTCGGCGACCTGTTCTGCTGGAAGGCCATCGCCCTGGGGGTCGTACTTTTCCTCGCCCAGCGGCATAAGAAGCTGAAAAAATGGCATCCCGCGATTTTCATCGCCCTCTCCGCCGTGGTCGGCATCCTGTTCAAATTCTGACCTGCCGCCCCGCTCCGGTTGTATCCCGGCGCCGCCTGTGGTAGGATGGTTGCAATCATTGGTTTCAATCGCTGAAATGCAAGGAGGAATCCGCATATGTCCTTTGACCGCATCGGTATCCGCCCCGCCCGCATCCTGCTGCCCGCCGCCTCCGTTCCGCCGGAGACCTGGGCCTGTATCGCCTGCGACCAGTACACCTCCGAGCCGGAATACTGGCGCAAGGCGTACGATACCGTTGGCAGTGCGCCCTCCGCCCTCCGGCTGATCCTGCCGGAGGTGAACCTGAAGCAGAGCGAACAGCTGATCCCCGGTATCCACGCCGCCATGGCGGATTACCTGCGGGAGGGGCTCCTGGCCCCCGCCGTGGATCCCGGCTTCGTGCTCTGCGAACGGACCGTGCCCGCCGGCAGCCGCCTGGGGCTCGTGTGCGCGGTGGACCTGGAGCAGTACTCCTTTGAAAAAGGCTCCCTGCCGCTGGTGCGGCCCACGGAGCAGACCATTGCCTCCCGCCTGCCTCCCCGGCTGGTGATCCGCCGCGGCGCGCCGGTGGAGCTGACCCATATCATGATCCTGATCGACGATCCCGGCCGGACGGTGCTGGAGCCCCTGCAGGCGAAGAAGGATTCCCTCCGGAAGCTCTACGATTTTGACCTGATGATGAACGGCGGGCACCTGAAGGGCTGGGCCGTGGATCAGGACGAAGATCTGCGCCATGTGGACTGCGCCCTGTCCGCCCTGCTGGAAAAACTCGGGGAAAATCCGCTGCTCCTGGCCGTCGGCGACGGCAACCATTCCCTGGCCACCGCCAAGGCCTACTGGGAGGAGCTGAAGCAGGGCCTGTCCCCGGAGGAACAGGCAAACCATCCCGCCCGCTTCGCCCTGTGCGAAATCGTGAATATCCATGACAACGCCCTGCTCTTCGAGCCGATCCACCGGGTCGTCACCGGCACGGATCCCGCCGCCCTCCTGCAGGACTGGCAGGCCTACGCCGCCGCCCGGGGCATGACGCTGGACGCTGCGGAAGGGCATACCTTCACCGCCGTCAGCGCGGCAGGGGACCGGGTGATCACCGTCGGGAACCCCGAGGGCGCCATCCCCTGCGAAACCATCCAGAAATTCCTGGATGATTTCCTCGCCCGCCATCCGGAGGCGGAGATCGACTATATCCACGGGGAGCAGTCCCTGCGGGCCCTGGCGTCGAAGCCCGGCGCCATGGGATTCCTCCTGCCGGAGATCGACAAAAACAGCTTCTTCAGCGATGTGAAGAAGCTGGGGGTGCTCCCGCGGAAGACCTTCTCCATGGGGGAGGCGGACGAGAAACGGTTCTATATGGAAGCCAAGCAGATCTGAGCATGAAAAAAGAGGCCGGCGGCCTCTTTTTTATTGCATTTATTGCAGTTCAAAGGTAACCTGCACGCAGCGGGAGAGGAACCCGATCTCGTTGATCGGTACGGTCTCCGCCTCGTATTCCCGGTCGTAGTGCTGCAGCATCACGGTGCGTTCGTCCAGCACCTTGATCTTCCGCAGGTACCGGTGCTCGTTGTAATTCAGCAGCATGATCGCCCCGTCCACCGGGCTGTTCGCCGGCACGGTCAGCACGATATCCCCCCGGTGGATCCGGAAACCGCGCATGCTGTCGTCCGGCGCCAGGTAGAAGAAAACCTTGTCCGGGTTCGCGCCCTCAATCCGCCCGTTCTCCACCGGCACCAGCTTGTAGCTCACCGGTTTCATCACGGCGTTCATCACCGGCACCCGCTTCAGCACGCTGGCCAGCGCGTCCAGCCAGACGCTCCCGGCCACGCCTTCCTCCAGCGAGGTGGCGACGACTTCCGCTTCCTTCTTTTCCGGCTTCCTGGCCGCCGCGGCCGCCGCCATCTTCGGCTGCACCTGCACCAGGTCCACCGTGGCGGCGATATCGTCCAGCGTGAATTCCGCTTCCGTCTGCTGCTTCAGTCCGATGGCCTTCAGGATCCGCCGGGCCTGGTCGTCCGCGATGATCCGCGTCCCGGCCTCCACCGCCATCAGGTAGCTTTCGCTCACGCCGCATTTCTTCGCCACCTGCTTCGGCGTCAGCTTCTGCCGCACGCGCTCCGTGCGGATCAAATCTCCAAGCCTGCTCATTATCCTTGAAGTCCTTGTTCTTGACGTTCCATATTCTCAACCACCACGTCGTAGATCTCGCCCAGGCTGGCGGCGTATTCCAGCAGCTGCCAGGGTTCGTTGGTGTGGAAATGGATCTTGATCAGCTCATCGTCCCCGACGGCCAGCAGGCAGTCGCCCTTCAGGTTCTCAGTAATGTAATCGTTGATGGCGTCCTCGTCCAGGTCGTGCCCTTCAATCAGCAGCTGTGTGTCAAACTTGAATTCCAGCATTTTCCTTCGCTCCTCTCGTCTCATCGAAAAAACCGGGCCTATTGTATCATGTCCGCCGGGAAAACTCAATCATTTGGCCTCCGCCCAGTTCTGCCCCCTGTGCACTTCCGCCACCAGCGGAACCTTCAGCTCCGCCGCGCCTTCCATGGCCCTGCGCAGGATTTCCGCCGCCCGATCCGCTTCCTCCGGCGGGCATTCCAGCAGCAGTTCGTCGTGTACCTGCAGGATCAGCCGGCTTTGCATCCCGGCCTCCCGCAGCGCCTTGTCCGTCCGCACCATGGCCAGCTTGATAATGTCCGCCGCGGTGCCCTGCACCGGCGTGTTCATGGCGGCCCGCTTGCCGAATTCCCGGATCGGCGCCTTCGGGCTCTTCAGCTCCGGCAGGTAGCGCCGCCGGCCCATCATGGTCCGGGCGTAGCCCAGCCGGATGCCTTCCGCCGCGCTCTCGTCCATGAAGCGCTTGACTCCCGGGTATTTCTCGAAGTATTTCGCGATGAAATCCCCGGCCTCCCGCCGGCTGACGCCGGTGTTCCGGCTCAGGCCGAATCCGCTGATGCCGTAGATCAGGCCGAAATTGACGGCCTTCGCCCGGCTGCGCAGCTCCGGCGTCACCCATTCCGGCGGCACGTCGAAGATTTCCCCGGCCGTCCGCGCGTGGATATCCTCGCCCTTCCGGAAGGCGTCCACCATGGCGGGGTCGCCGCTGAAGTGGGCCATCAGCCGCAGCTCAATCTGGCTGTAGTCCGCGTCCAGCAGGATCCAGCCCTCCCGGGGCAGGAAGGCCTGGCGGATTTCCTTGCCTTCCTCCGTGCGCACGGGGATGTTCTGCAGGTTCGGCTCCGAGGAGGAGATCCGCCCCGTAGCCGTCGCCGTCTGGTCAAAGGTGGAATGTACCCGCCCCGCCCGGTCCACCAGGGGCAGCAGGCCTTCCACATAGGTGCCGTTCAGCTTCGCCAGCTGCCGGTAGCGCAGCAGCGGCTCGATCACCTCCGGCGCATCCCACCGCAGGCCCTCCAGCACCTCCGCCGAGGTGGAGTATCCCTTGCTTGTCTTTTTCCCGTGGGGGAGGTTCATCTTTTCGAACAGCACCTCACCCAGCTGCTGCGGACTGTTCAGGTTGAAGGGCGTGCCCCCCGTCGCCTCGATCACTTCGCCCTTCCGCTGGTTGATCTCCGCCGTATATTTATCCCCCAGCTCCCGCAGGAAGGCGGTATCCACCGTGAACCCGGCCTTCTCCATCCGGAACAGCACGAAACTCAGCGGCAGCTCGATTTCGTTCATCAGCGCCGTCATGCCGTCCGCTTCCACCTGTTTCCGCTGCCAGGCCTGCAGGGAGCAGACCGTCCCCGCGTCCTCCGGCATCTCCGGGCACAGCGCCCCCAGCCGGTAGCTCTTCTCCTGTGGGTTCAGCAGGTAGGCCCCCAGCATCGTGTCCCACCGGAAGCTCTCCGGCAGTCCCGCCCCGGCACTGTCCAGCCGGCGCAGCCAGGCCTTCCCGTCGTGCACGGCGGTATTGCCTTTTTGGATTTCCTCGCCCAGCACCCGCAGCACCTCGCCCGGGTCCAGCCCCGGCGTCAGCAGGTCGCCCCCCAGGGCGATCACCGCCATCTCCCCGGTCCTTTCCCCGGTCTGCACCGCCAGGGATATCGCCAGCTCCCCGGCCCACAGGCACAGGGGTTCTTTTTCATTTGCGTGCGCCGCGATCCAGCGCCGGATTTCTTCCGGCGTATCCAGCGCCGCGGCTTTTCCGAATTCAATTTTCACAAAGGGAAGGGAAGCTTCCTCCTCCGGCCGTTCGTTCGCGGCGGCGGTCTCTTCGCCGTCGGCAGAGGTAATCCGCTTCACCAGGCTGAAAAGCTTCAGCTTCTGCAGCGCGGGAATGATCTGCTTCAGGTCCGGCAGCACGCAGGCCCCCAGGGAAAAATCCACCGGCGCGTCCCGCCGGATCGTGGCCAGCTCCTTGCTGAAGCGGGCCTGGTCCGCAAAGGCTGCCAGTTTTTCCCCCAGCTTGCCCTTCACATTACCCGCGTTCTCCAGCACGTTCTCCAGCGTGCCGTATTCCTGCAGCAGCTTCACCGCCGTCTTGTCCCCGACCCCCGGCACCCCGGGAATATTGTCGCTGGAGTCCCCGGCCAGGCCCTTCCAGTCCGTTACCTGTCCCGGCGTGAAGCCGTATTCCTCGTAGACCTTTGCCGCGTCGAAGCGGATCGTCTCGGAGATACCCTTCCGGGTGAACATCAGCTGGGTTCCGCCGCCCACCAGCTGCAGCGCGTCCCGATCGCCGGTCAGCAGCAGGGGAGCGGCCCCCGCCTCCTCGCCCAGGCGGCTCAGGGTGCCCAGCAGGTCGTCCGCCTCCCAGCCCTGGATGCCGAAGCGTTTGATGCCCATCTCGTCCAGCAGGGTGCGGATCGTGCCGAACTGCTGCCGCAGCTCCGGCGGCGTCTCGCTCCGGCCGGCCTTGTAGTCCGCGTAGACCGTATGGCGGAAGGTGGGTCCGTGCTCGTCAAAGCAGACGGCCATGTACTGCACCTTCTCCTCCCGGATCACCTTCAGCAGCATGCCGAAGAATCCGTAGATGGCGTTGGTGTAGACCCCGTCCGCGTCCATCAGGGGCAGCGCGTGGAAAGCCCGGTGCATCAGGCTGTTGCCGTCCACCAGCAGGAAAATATCCTTCATAAACTGAACCTCGCCTTATCAATTCATACATCCATTATACACTATGCAGGATGAACTAGTCACTAGCAACCGGCCGCGATTTGTGTTATACTTTTCGGAACAAGGGGACGGCTCTTTCGTTCCTCGTTAACGCAGAAGCACTGTTATTTATCCCGGTGGAACGAAAGGACTGTCCCCGCCGTTCCGCCAGAAAGGAAACCTTCCTAATGCCTTATTCCGTCGGGGTTATTTCCCTTGGCTGCAACAAGAACCGTGTGGATACGGAGACGGCCCTCGGCCTCCTGCAGGAGGATGGTTTCGTCTTCACGCCCGATCCGGAGAAGGCGGATATCCTCATGGTCAATACCTGCGGGTTCATCGAATCCGCCAAGGAAGAGTCCATCAATACCATCCTGGAGATGGCCCAGTATAAGGAGTCCGGCCGTTGCCGCCTGCTGGTGGTCACCGGCTGCCTCGCCCAGCGGTACGAAAAATCCCTCCTGGAGGAAATGCCGGAGATCGACCTGCTCCTGGGCGTCAACCAGTACACGCAGCTGCCCGCCCTGATCCGCAAGGCCCTGCAGGGGCAGCGGCAGAGCGCCTGCCAGGATGATTTCAGCTACTGCGAACATTCCCGGGTGCTGACGACCCCGTCGTATTCCGCCTATATCCGCATCGGCGAGGGCTGCTCCAATAAATGCACCTTCTGCGCAATCCCCCTGATCCGCGGGCCCTACCGCAGCCGCGGGGAAGAGCAAATCCTGTCGGAAATCCGGGATCTTGCTTCCCGGGGTGTCCGGGAGCATATCCTCGTGGCCCAGGATACGACCCGCTACGGCACCGAAACCCATGAACATACCACCCTGCCGGACCTGATGCGCAAAGCCGCCGCCATCGACGGGGTGGACTGGCTCCGGGTGCTCTACTGCTATCCGGATGAGACGAGTGAAGAGCTGCTGGACGTGCTGGCCGGTACGCCGAACGTCTGCCCCTATCTGGATATTCCCGTGCAGCATATCAACGCGGACCTGCTCCGCCGTATGCACCGGCGGGGAACCCGGGAGGATATCCTGCGCTGCGTCCGCGGCGCCCGGGACCGGGGGCTGACCTTGCGCACCAGCATTATCGTAGGCTTCCCAGGGGAAACGGAGGACCAGTTCCGGGAGCTGCTGGATTTTGTGGAAGAAACAGAGTTTGACCGCCTCGGCGCCTTCACCTATTCGCCGGAGGAGGATACCCCCGCGGCGAAACTGCCGGACCAGGTTCCGGAGGAAGTAAAGCAGGAGCGCTTCATGCGCCTGATGGAACTGCAGCAGGGGATTTCCCGCCGCCGCAACGAGGCCCGGGTCGGCTCCGTGGAGCAGGTGCTGGTCACTGCCGCGGGGGACGAGGATGTCTGCCTCGGCCGCTCCTCCAGGGAAGCGCCGGAAACCGACGGCGAGATTTATGTCTCCTGCGGGAATACCGTTCCGGAGCCCGGCCTGTTCATCCCGGTGAAAATCACGGAAGCCGGGGATTATGACCTGAAGGGGGTAATGCTTTGAACCTTCCGAATAAACTGAGTATCGCCCGGGTGCTCTGCATCCCGGTGATCGCGGTGCTGCTGTACCTGAACAGCGACGCCTGCCGCATCGCGGCGGTGATTCTGTTCATCCTGGCCTCCCTGACGGACCTGTTGGACGGCCATATCGCCCGTAAATACAACCTGGTTACCGATTTCGGCAAGTTTATCGATCCCGTGGCGGATAAGCTGCTGGTGCTGACCACGCTGGTGATGCTGGTGCGCAACGGTATGATGGAAGCCTGGGTGGTGCTGGTGATCCTCTGCCGTGAACTGGCAGTGGACGGGCTCCGCATGGTGGCCGTCGGACAGGGCAAGGTGATTGCCGCCGGCAAGATCGGCAAATGGAAAACCACTTTCCAGATGGTCACCATCGTGGTGATCCTGCTGTTCAACCAGGCCTGTTTTGCCACCTGGTATACCGGCATCCTGACCGGCGTTTCCGTAGCCCTGACCCTCTGGTCCGGTGTGGATTATTTCGTGAAGAACAGGTCCGTCCTGGCCACGAAATAAAAGGCTTCCCGGGTTCTCCACAGGGGGTTTTCCACAGGGGGATAAAATCCGTGGATTCTGTGGATAACTTCTCCCGGTTTTCCGGTCCGAAGGAAAAATTCCGGCTTCAGGTCCCGGTTCTCCCGCCGGAACCCCTCCGGGCAGGGAGGAAAAAAGAAGGATTTTCCCTTTCCGGTATGGAATATCTACAGACGAACCTGAAAAAGTGGATAAGTTTCCACAGTTTATGCACACCCGAAAAATAAGGAAAATCAAGGCTTCGAAGCGGTTTTCCCCGGTTTCCACAGGCTCTACTACTACTACGATATATTTATATATATACGTTATATCTTTTTCTTTGAAGCGAGGTTGAATTTCGATGATCTTCACGATGAACTCCCAGGACCTTCTCGAAGGCCTGAACACGGTTACCCGGGCCCTTTCGCCCCGGTCCCCGAAGCAGATCCTGGAGGGGATCCTGATTGACGCGGCGGATGACCGCGTACGCATGACCTGCTCCGACGGGTCCCTGGTGATTGAGTACACCAACGCGGCGTCCATTAAGGAGGAAGGCCAGGCGGTCCTGCCGGGCAAGCTCTTCACCGAGCTGATCCGGAAGATGCCGGTGGGCGACGTGAACGTCTCCGTCACAGATAACCGCACGGCCGTAATCCGCTGCATGAAGAACCGCAGCAACCTGGCCATCATGAACGCTGATGAGTATCCGGAGATCGAGACGCTGAAAACCGGTTCCGTCGTGAAGATCCCGCAGAACCGCCTCCGGGATATGATTTCCCGCGTGGTGTTCGCGATTGCCACGGATGAGAGCCGCCAGATCCTGACCGGCTCCCTGCTGGAGGTCAGCCATTCCGAAGCGCGGCTGGTGGCGCTGGACGGATTCCGCCTTGCCATGCAGAAGGTGTTCCAGCCTTTCGAGCTGCCGGACGGGGTGGACGTGGTGAAGGCCATTATCCCCGGAAAGGTGCTGAACGAGCTGTCCCGCATCCTGCCGGATGACGATGCTTTCTGCACCATGCTCTTTGACCGGAACCGGATGCAGTGCACCTTCGGCAATATCCGGCTGACCAGCGGCCTGCTGGCGGGCGAGTATATCGATTACCGCCGGATTCTCCCTTCCGATTTCAAGACGGAAGCGAAAGCCAACCGCATCAGCGTGCAGGACGCGATCGACCGGGCCAGCCTCATGGCGCGGGAAGGCAAGAACAACCTGATCCGTATGAGCTTCCGGGGCGACGTACTGAAGATCACCTCCAACGCCGAGCTGGGCGATGTGGAGGAGGAGATGGATGCCACCCTGAACGGCGACGATATCGATATCGCCTTCAACGCAAGGTATATCACGGATGTCATCCGGAATGTATCGGATGAAAACTTGTGCATGAAGTTCAATTCGAATATCAGCCCCTGCGTGGTGGTTCCGGAGAACGGGGACGATTTCATCTACCTGATCCTCCCGGTTCGTACTTTCCAGTAAACCAAAATTGTTTCATGTGAAACATTTTCAGATATGATTATCGAGAAACTCACTCTCCGCAATTTCAGAAATTACGAGGAAACTGTATTGACCCCCCACGAAGGGGTCAATCTGTTCTTCGGCGCGAATGGCTCCGGCAAGACCAACCTGCTGGAGGCCATTCATTACTGCGCCCTCGGCAAGAGCCACCGGATCACCGGGGACCAGAGCGCGGTGCGGATCGGGGAGGGTTTCGCGGTCTGCGACGTGACGGTCCGTTCCAATAATGTGAAGCGGGAGATCTCCGTGCGCCTGGTGCCGAACGACGCCGCGAAGAAAGTGATCCTGCTGGACCAGAAGCAGATCCGCCGGTTTTCGGATATGATGGGCTGCCTGCAGTGCGTCATCTTTTCGCCGGAGGATCTGGGCCTGATCCGGGAAGGGCCTTCCGTGCGCCGGCGGTATCTCGATATGATGATTTCCCAGGTGAACCGGGGATATTTCATCGCCCTGCAGCAGTACCGCTCCGGCCTGGAGCAGCGCAACGCCCTGCTGAAGAACATGCGGGGGAATCCCCGGCAGTATGAAAACATGCTGGAAGTCTTCGAGCAGGCCATGGCCGGGCCCGCCGCGGCGATTGTCAGCGAACGGATCCGGGTGGTGGAGCTGCTGTCCCGGCTGGCATCGGAAACCTATCGCGGGATCTCCGGCCGGGAGGAGGAGGAATTCCAGGCCTCCTATCACTCCGCCTTCCGGGAATCGGCAAACGTGCAGGAGGATTTTATCCAGGTCATGCGGGAAAACCGGGAGGAGGACCTGCGGCTGGGGATTACGTCCGCCGGGCCCCACAGGGATGACCTGAATCTTTCCCTGAACCGAAAAAATATGAAAGTCTACGCCAGCCAGGGACAGATCCGTACGGCGGCCCTTTCCCTGAAGCTGGCCCAGATGAAGGCATTGCGGCAGATGAGCGGGGAACCACCGGTGCTCCTGCTGGATGACGTCATGAGCGAACTGGACAAGGAGCGCCGCATGCGTCTCGTCCGGGAAATCAGCGATTACCAGACTTTCATTACCTGTACCGACGAATCCGACCTGGAGCTGGAATCCGACCGGCGGATCTACCACGTCTCGTCGGAGGACGGCAAAGCAAGGCTTGAGCTCACCAACCCCGGCATCGAAGAAGAAAAACCAGTCCTGAAGGAACCGGACTTTACCTGAACCAAAATGTTTCACGTGAAACATCCATTTATAGTGTCATCCTGAACGAAGTGAAGAATCTTATTTGATTCCCGATGCCAATAGATTGCCCATGTAGCTCACATTGTCATTATTGATTCGGAGGTGAAAGAAAATGCCGTTCTGGACGGACCAGCAAAAGGAAGTCATTTTCTCCGGATCAAAGAAGATTATCTGTTCCGCTGCGGCGGGCAGCGGAAAGACCGCCGTCATGATCGAGCGCATCGTCCAGATGATCATGGGCGAGAACCGGCCGGAGCCGGAATCCTACCTGGTGGTCACTTTCACCAACGCGGCAGCCGCCGAGATGAAGGTAAAGATCCGGGAGCGGCTGCGGGAAGGTCGGTCGGATATCCGGCTGCGCCGGGCGCTGGAGCGGCTGGACCTGATGGAAATCTCCACGATCCACGCCTTCTGCCAGCGGCTCATCCGGCAGGAGTTCCAGGCAGCCGGGGTGGATCCTTTCTTTGCCGTCTGTGAGCAGGCCCGGGCGAAGGAACTCTTTTCCAAATCCTTCCGGGCTGCCTGCTCCGACCTGCAGAAATCCGGGGATTCGGACTATTCTTACTGGAAAACCTGTTTCAGCCAGAAAGCCACCGAGGAGATCGTCCGCGGCGTGCATACTTTTATGATGTCCCTGCCGGATCCCTTCGACTGGCTGGACCGCTCCTGCGACGAGGTTCCGCAGAAGCCGGACGACAGCCATCCCTGGTTTATCTGCGCCGCGAAGATCGTACAGGAAAAACTGCTGACGGCTCAGGTGATCCTCCGTCGGCAGTACCTGATGTTCGAGGCTCCGGAGCATAACGAGGCCTACCGGGCTGTCTGGAAAGCCGACAGCGAATTGTTTCACGTGAAACAATTGTGGGCCGAAGGGGAATCCGTTCCCGAAGATGCGCTGAACGCCGGGTTCATGCGCCTGCCCCCCTGGAGCAAGGTCAATTCCCTGGAGCAGGACTGGAAGGACCGCTACGGGGATCTCCGGAAGCAGCTGAAGGAACTGGCGGACGACATCACGCCCCTGGTCCGGCCCGATCCGGAGACGGTGGCCCGGGACTTCGGCAACCTGAGGAAGGCGCTGCAGGGCCTGAAGGTGCTCTCCCGCCGCACCGCGGAAATTTTCACGCAGAAGAAGGCGAAGCTCCGGCTCCTGGATTTCAGCGACCTGGAGCAGTACGCCCTGAAGGTCCTCCGGGATCCGGAAGCGGGCCCCTCGGTCCGCGCCCGCTGGACGAAGGTCTTTGTGGATGAGTGCCAGGACGTTTCCGCCGTGCAGGATGAGATCATCCAGCGGCTTTCTTCGGAAGAGGGCCGGCTTTTCATGGTGGGCGATGTGAAGCAGAGCATCTACCGCTTCCGTCTGGCGGATCCGCTGCTCTTCCAGCGCAGGGCGGAAGCATACGCCCGGGGGGATTCGAACGGGGAGCTGCTGGTGCTGCAGACCAACTTCCGCTCCCGCCCGGAGATCCTGGAGACCGCGAACACGATCTTCCGGGATATCATGCGCAAGGATACCGCGGAAATGGACTATACGGACCGGGAGGCCCTGATTCCCGGAAAGCCGGCGGAAGGCTTCCATCCGGTGCAGGTGGACCTGCTGGAGCCGGACGGGGAGCGGAAGCCCCTGGAGATCGCTGCGGACGGCGTGGCCATGCGGGCCCGGCAGCTGATTGGGGAAAACTTTACTTACCGGGATATGGTGCTCCTGCTGCCCCGGGTCAGCCGGGAGGGGCCGGAGCTGGCCCGGCTGCTGGAGGAGCGGGGGATTCCCGTCTTCTTCGACGGCGGAACGGATTTCTATGAGCGGCGGGAGGTTTCGGCCTTCCTGGCGCTGCTGACCTATCTCATCCATCCCACCCGGGATGAAGCGCTGCTGACAGTGCTGAAGAGCGCCCCCTTCTTCTTTGCGGATGAGGAGCTGGCGCAGGTGCGCCTGCGGAAGCCCGGAAAGGATGTGCCCTTCCATGAAGCCTTCGGGGCTGCCCTGGAGGACCTGGGGGAAATCGGGGACCGGTGCCGCGAGGTGCGGGACCGGGTGGTGGAGTGGCGCCGCATGGCTTCCGTGGATACCATGAGCGAGTTTGTGCGCTTCCTCTGCAGTGATTCCCATCATTACGCCATGGCCGGCTCCGGCCCCGCGGGCCGTACGGGCCAGAAAAACCTGTCCATCCTCTGCCGCAAGGCTGAGGAGGCGGAAGCTGCCGGCGTCTATACGCTGCAGCGGTTTCTGGACTATGTGTCGGAGCAGGCGGGCGGCGGGGACCAGCGGTCCGCCTCCCCCCTGGCGGAAGGGGACAACGTGGTCCGGATCCTGACGATGCATAAGTCGAAGGGCCTGCAGTTCCCCGTGGTTTTCTGCCTCGGGCTGGACAGCACCCTGTCCCACCGAGCGGAAGGCGGGCTCATGACGGATGCGGAGCTGGGCATCTGCCTGAAATACAAGCGGCCGGATGTCCGGCTCAGCCGGGATACCGCCGCTACGCAGATTTTTTCCTGGAAGAAGGAGGCCGAGCAGCGGGCGGAGCGGATCCGCCTCCTGTACGTGGCGCTGACCCGGGCCCAGGAGCGGATGTTCCTCATCGGCGTGGGGGAAGACCGGATGCTCTGGCATACCCCGCCGGGGGTGCACCGGGTGCTTTCCGCGGCCTGCCTGATGGACTGGATCATGCCTGCACTGCTGTATGCCGAAAAACTGTCCACAGGTTTTCCACAGGGCGAAACCCCTTGGAATATAAGCGTTTTCCTGGTAGAATCGCAAAAAACTGTGAAAAAAAGAGGCAGTCATCCACAGTTCGTGGCATGGCTTGATTCCTTGCTTTCCGCACCCCCTGTGGAAGACTTGTGGAAAGATTATCCGCCGAAGTCCATGCTCAGCAAAATGCAGAAGCGGTCCGTCACGGGACTGCTGCAGCGGGCGGACCGGGACCTGGGGGAAGAGGACGAGGAAACCCCGGAGGACAAGCGGATTCCGGAGCGTTTCTCCACCGCCCTGGAGCGGACCAGCATCGGGGAATACCCGGCCTTCATGCAGCCCCCGCCGGAGAAGCGGGCGGCCTGGCGGGGCACCCTGGTCCACCGTTTCCTTTCCCTCATAGACCTGGATCTGGCCCGGGCCGCCGGGGACCGGCTGGAGGAGGCGCTCCAGCGGATGAAGGAGGAGATGATCCTCCGGAATATCTTCACCCGGGAAGAGGGCGAAATGATCGATCCGAAGGACGCGGCCGCCTGGCTGCGCTCGCCCCTGGGAACCCGCATGCTGAAAAGCTGGGATGTCCGCCGGGAGTGGAGCTTCAACCTGCGCAAGCCGGAGCGGGACCTGCTGGTCCAGGGCATCATCGACTGCGCCTTCCGGGAGAGGGAGAGCTGGGTCCTGGTGGATTACAAAACGGACCGGATCCGGGATGAGGATAATTTTGTGGAAATCTACCGGCCCCAGCTCCGCTGGTACGCGGAAGCGGTGCGCCGGCTCAGCGGCCGCCCGGTGAAGGAGGCCTGGCTGTATTCCATCTCGAAGCAGAAAGCGTTTTTAACGGATTCCTGGGAGGAGGAAAACGTCTTCCGGGAGGATCCGTAACATGGCCAAAAGTACGCCCCTTTCCGTATGTATCGGAAAGGGGCGTTTTCCACAGGGTGAAAAGCGTTATATTGTAAGGGACAAATTCTGCCCGCACCTGCAAAGCAAGGAAAATCAAGGGTTCCAGAAAACCACAGGCTTCCGGGGAAAGTTTTCCAAAGATGTGGAAAACCTGTGGAAAAGTGTGGAAAACCCTTCCGCGTCAAGCCTCCGGAGGGGTTTCCGCCGGGGGTTCTTGATCGGGTTCCGGGTGCTCCGCCAGCTGGGTCAGGGGCAGGTCGCTTTCCAGGAAAGGATCGTCTTCCGCCAGCAGCGGATCCACCTCCTCGCCGTAGGCGTTGTCGCTCTCGTCCAGCTCTTTGTACAGGAATTCTTCCGGGTCGGGGAAGTTCAGGTTCAGGTAACCTTCCTCGTCCACCTCGATCTCCAGCAGGTCGCCGTAGGCCGGCATGGCGATGACCTCCGTGGAGCGGCTGGAAGCGGTCCGGGCGTATTCCATGGCGACTTCCATCCGCTCGAAATAGTGCATCGGGATCACGACCCGGGGCCGGATGGTGAGGATGAAGTAGTTGATCCCGGCCTCGAACATGGTGCCCTGCCGGGGATCCAGCGGGAAAAAGGCCAGGTCCACCGGGTGCTCGCTGAGCGGCTTCAGGGCCTTGCGGAATTCCGCGTCCGCCTCCTCGATTTCCTTCATGCTGGATTCGTCCCGCCAGTGCCAGAAATTCAGGTCCCCGGCGTGGAAAACCTGCAGCCCTTTGAAGGAGACCAGGAAGCTGACTCCCGGGTCCGTAGAGTCAAAGGCGGTGACCGTCACGTCGTCGGAGAAATCAATCGTGTCCCCCGGGGCCATGCGCCGCCCCCGGGTGCCCACCGGCATGTCGGAGGAGACGATGTACTGGATGCCGGGCACGTCCTTCCAGCTGAAGACGATGGGGTCCATATGGTCCGGATGGTCGTGGCTGATGAAGACGTAGACCTGGCTGAAGGCGCTCAGCTTTTCCGGCGTCAGCTGGAGGCTTTCCTCCAGTTCGCCGAACTCGCCCCGCCAGTAGTCAAAAACCAGGAGCACATCGTCGCACGCAACGGAGAAGCCGCTGTGGTAGTAATGCGTCACAAGGTATTTTGCCAAACCGCGATCCGCCTCCCATGGATCAAAAATTGTCCTGTGTTTTCACAAATTTAACACTTAATACCAATTTTGTCAAATTTTTGGCATATTATCCACACTCCGGCGCCATTTTTGCCTGTAAAAAGACCGCCATCCGGGGGATCGCTCCCACCGGGAGGCGGTTTTTGAAACTTTTTCGAAATATTGTCCCACACGGACCGGAAATCAGGCCAGGAATTCCGCGGACCGGTCCGTGCCGTCGGCCTGCGGCAGATCCAGGCCCATGAGCCCGGCGATGGTGGGCCCCACGTCCCGCATGTGCATGGCGGGGATTTCCGCCCCTGGCTTCACGCCTTTTCCGTATACGGCGAAGAGGCACAGGTCCGCTTCCCGTCCCGGGCCGAAGCCGTGGGTGGCGGCCTCCCGCTTTTCCTCATCCAGCGCGTCGGAGAAGACCACGCCTTCCGCGGCTTCCGCGGCGAAGAGGGGGCCTTCCACCGCGTGCATCGCGTCCAGGTCCGCCCTTGTGTAGAGGCGGGAGATGCCTGCTTCCCGCTGCCTTTCCGGCGGGAAGATTTTTTCGGGATCCACGGATCCGGAATATTCGGGCCCGGGGAAGAAGCAGGCGCTCATGCCGTTGCTCTGTACAAACAGCTCCCTGTCCAGCCCGTATTCCGCCAGTTTCTTCGTCAGGTTCACGGTTTCCCGGATCTCCTCCTGCCCGTGGTCGCTGACGGCGATCAGCAGCGCGTCCTCCATCCCCGGCGTTTCCTGCATGGCCTGCCAGATCTGCTCCAGCCGTGCGTCGTTCCGGTCGTTGGCGGCCATGGCTTCCGGGCTCCATACGCCGTGCTTGTGGCGCTGCTCGTCCAGGTCGATCAGGTGGATCGCGGAGAATTCCGGCCGGTGGCGGCGGATGGTGTCGGCGGCCACGGCCGCGGCGTAGTTGCTCAGCCCCGGCTCGGAGATGCCCTGTCGCAGGCTGCGGAATTTCTTTTCCTCCAGCAGCTCAAACACTGCGGTGCCGTAGCGCAGGGATTTCAGCACCGGGTTTTCGCCCTTCAGGGGGTGTACCTCCGGCAGGCACCAGCGGGCCGCCGGGTTGCGGCAGCAGACCGGCCAGAAGATGGAGAGGGAGCGGCCGCCGGCTTCCTTCACTGCGTCGAAGAGGGTCGGGACCTTGATATGCTTCCGCTCCCAGTACCATACCCGCTCCGTCTTCGGCACGCCGGGCTGGGGCGGCTGGTTCTGGCCCACGCCGGTCTTGTCCGGTTCGCAGCCGGTGATCATGGTCACGTGGATCGGATAGGTCAGGGCCGGGAAGATGGTTTCCACCCGGCGGCAGAAGGCGCCGCCCTGCATCATGCGGGCGACGAAGCCGGAGGGGCTGACCCGGAAGGTGTCGGCGTAGAAGAAGGCATCCAGGGAGACCAGTACAACTTTTCGCATATGATGACGTGTCCTTTACTCATGAAAAAAGACTGCCTTGCGGCAGTCTTTTGGAATCGACTTACGCCCAGGGATTCTCCGTGGGATAAGGCAGGGTCTTGGGCTGGTTCCAGGCGATATCCTGTACGCCCAGGTACTTGAACACTTCGAACAGCAGCTTCGCGCAGTGGGCGAAGGCAACCGCGCCGTGGTGCGGATAGCGCTTCTGCACCAGCACGTGGCGGTAGAAGCGGCCCATTTCCTTGATCGCGAAGATACCGATGCCGCCGAAGGACTGGGTGGCCACGGGCAGCACTTCGCCTTCCGCGATGTAGGCGCGGACGATGCCGTCACTGTCGCACTGCAGGCGGTAGAAGGTGATGGGGCTGGCCGCGATGTCGCCTTCCAGCGTGCCGCGGGTGAAGTCCGGCTTGCTTCCTTCGGGCTCCAGCAGCCGGTGCTGGATCAGCTGGTACTTGATCGCGCGGTCCGCGCACATCTTGCAGCTGGGGGTGTTGCCGCAGTGGAAGCCCATGAAGGTATCGGTCAGGGAGTACTTGTACTTGCCCTTGATGTCCTTGTCGTAGATGTATTCCGGTACGCTGTTGTTGATGTCCAGCAGGGTGACCGCGTCGCCGGTGATGCAGGCGCCGATGTATTCGCTCAGGGCGCCGTAGATATCCACTTCGCAGCTGACCGGGATCCCGCGGGAGGCCAGGCGGCTGTTCACGTAGCAGGGCTCAAATCCGAACTGGCTCGGGAAAGCGGGCCAGCACTTGTCCGCGAAGGCGACGTACTGCTTGGATCCCTTGTGCGCTTCCGCCCAGTCCAGCAGGGTCAGTTCGAACTGCGCCATGCGCTCGTTCATCTCGGGATAGTACTTGCCTTTGCCCATTTCCTTGGCCATGTCGGCAGCGACCTTCTTGATCCGCTTGTCGCCGGCGTGCTCCTTGTAGCTCACCAGCAGGTCCAGTTCGCTGTTCTCCTC
>Ga0310690_10002817_pt1 | contig 27463 bp, 22 predicted proteins | sample AusTroGonzalo_MG_2_FD_207661 | JGI IMG/M metagenome (GOLD analysis project Ga0310690, IMG submission 207661) | Bovine rumen microbial communities from tropical cattle in Woodstock, Queensland, Australia - Gonzalo_04 (v2) (version 2) | ecosystem: Host-associated > Mammals > Digestive system >...
GATCTCCTTGCCGGTGTCGTAGCTGCCGCCCTTGCCGCCGTGGTCTTTGCCGAAGGGCTCGACGTCCACGCCCAGGGCCGCCCAGCGGGCCGGCCAGTCGGCGCGCCAAGTAAGCTTGCCGTTGCCCACGACGGGAACGGTGCGTTCCTTGTCGCAGTGGGAGCAGTAGTAAGTGATCTCTTCCGTTTCCGGATGCCACGCTACAAGCTTCGTGGTCTTCATGTTGCCGCAGAGGCGGCAGTGGGGATTGAAGGGGCTCCAGTCTTCGCCGATCTCTTTACCGGTGACTCTCGTCAGGATCTCGGCGATCTCGTCCCTGGCGTTCAGGGCCTGGATTATCTGTTTTTTGAGGACGCCGTCGCGGTAGAGCTCGCTGGCCCTGACGACGTGCGCGTCGATCTTCAGTTTCTTAAGCGATTTGACGAAGGGCTGCAGGAAGTATTCCGCATAGGTAAGGTCGCTGCCGTCGGGCGCAGGGATCTCGGAGAGGGGACAGCCCACGTATTTTTCATAGACCGCGGGGTCCAGGAAGGGATAGACTTTCCTTAAGGCGTCGTAGTCGTCCGCCACGAAGATAAGTTTCGCCTCATGGCCGCGCTCTTTTAGGATGCGGTACATGATGTCGGCGGTCAAAACTTCCCTTAAGTTGCCGACGTGGATGCGTCCGGAGGGAGAGATGCCGCTGGCGATGAGGAAAGGTCCGTTGCCTCGCTGCTGGAGCAGGAGATCGACGGCTTTGTCGCCCCAATGGGCGCTAGTGGTTTTGCTTTGTTCTGCCATAGTATTCTTTCTGTATCTTTTAAGCTTGATTTCGGTAATTCTACCAAAAGGGCGGATTGCGTTCAACATTGAGCGCTGCAAACCATTTCATCATTTTTCTATAAATGGTAAAATAAAATATATGAAACTAGTTGCTTACCCCAATACGCCGCAGAAGCAGGTCTTCGCGGTCACCGGCCCCAGCGCCACTTTCGGTTCCTCTCCGGACAATCCCATTTTCCTGGAAGGACCAAACGTCAGCGATTATCAGGCGTCTTTAACTTATCAGGACGGCGTCTGGCTGCTTGAGAGTTTAGACGAGAAGCAGATAAAGTGCGGGGGAGAATCATCCTCCAGCCTGAAGCTGAAAGTCGGCCTGAAGTTCTCTTTGGCGGACGTGGACTTCCTCGTCCTCGACGTAATCTGCACAGAAGCTAAAGCTGCGAATGAACCTGAGCAGCCCCAGCAGATGCAGCCACCCCCTGGCGGCGCTCTGGCGGTCATGCCCAACGGCATGCAGCAGCAGGGCTACCAGGTGGCCGTGGGCGGCCAGCAATGGGGAGTGGCCACGCCCGGAACGTTTGTCGATCCTTATGCCAATTTTGTCGTCCAGACATCCGACACCTTGGCTAAGCTCGGCCTTATCTTCGCCGTCTTGGGTCCGCTGATCCTTGTCATAGGCGAGATAATCGGCCTCGTTTTGTCCGTTATATCTATCTCAAGGCGCCGCAATACCGTCAGAGGTACGGTCATGGCCTGGCTGGGCATCGTCATTTCGCTCTTGTGGTGCGTGATCATAGGACTGGGCCTTTTCTACTTTATGACGAGGGACGCGCAGGCGCACAATGAGACGAATGTCGTTACACGTCTGGAAAAAGCCTGCATGGCGGAATATTATGTGAAGTACGCTATCCTGGTCGATGACGACCAGAACCTCTCCGGCGAGTATGTCAGCCCAGACCGCTTCTTGAGCGTGCCCGGCATCGACGCCAAGGCCAGGGAATTGGGCGAAAGTCCGATGCGCGACGGCTACAACTATTACTTTGAGAACATCAGCGCCGACACCTTCACCATCACGGCCGCACCGCAGGTTTACAATGTGACCGGCAAGAAGACCTACTGGGTGAACGAAGAGGGCATAATCGTTTCCGACGATCTTAAAGGCAGCCGCTTCGAGGAACCGCCGCTCGCCAAGGTCGAGGATGTTGACAACACCCAGGCGATCTACACGCGCTATGAGAAGGAGCTCTCGGAAAAGATCCTCTCGGCGGCGGAACAGAATTTCAAGACGGAAAAATACGACGTCTGCCAGCAGATACTGGACAACCTGAAGACCAAGTTCCCGTATTCCTCCGCCATGGCGCGTTTGAACGCCGTGGAGAAGGAGAACGCGCCTTTCCTGATGGAAGCCAAAGCTTCGAGACTTTATTCCGACGCCATGAACTACGTCAATTCCGGCAGGAAGGATCCGGCGCTCGTGACTTTGAGGGATGTGGTCGCGAACTTCCCCAACACTTCCACGGCTCAGGAAGCGAAGAAGAAAGTTGACAGCCTTTCCATGGAACTGGCCAGCGCGGAGCTAAAGTTTGCCAATTCCTGCATCGAATCCAACTACTGGAACGCGGTGGAGGAATCTCTCAAAAAGATCGAGGAGAAATATCCCGAAGCTTTCAACCAGGGCGATTTCAAAGACAAGATCGCCGCCTGCCGCAAACTCTCCCACGACCGCAGGGACCAGTATGCTGACAGTTTGCTGAAGAACGCGGAAAAACTGGAACTTGAAGGCGACACCGTCCAGGCTTACAACGCTTATCTGCAGATCAAGGAGACATACACGAACACGCCCGCCGCCAAGGATATCGACACGGCCCTGAAACGCCTGACCGCCCAGATAGACGAAAAGACAGCCGCAAACTATATCGCGGAGATCATGAAGAACGTCGCTCTTTCCAACGAAGTGGTCGTCATCAACATGATCTCGCTTTTGAAGAACGGCTGCTCCGAGACCAAGGAATACAAGCGGGCCAAGGACAGCCTGGAAAGGATCAGAAGGGACTGTACTGTCTCGCTCCTGCACAAGGAGATCGAGAAGTTCCTTGCGGAAAAGAACTATCGTTCCGCCCTTGATAGGATAGACCATCTGCTGGCCGAAAAGCCGGAAGAGCTCCTCATAATGAAAGACAAGCTCGAAGAATGCCTTATCAACAACTTCGAGATCTATTTCGGGAAAGGCGAATACGACGACGCGCTTGCGACTTACAACCGTTACATAGACCTGTCTCCCTCGGTGGTCAAGATCGACAGGGCGAAGGTGGACGAATGCTACTATATGAGCGGAAAACGCTTCTTCCAGCAGGGCGACATTGCCGAAGCGGAGAAGCGTTTGGAAAAATGCTACGCTGCGTACATAGACGATCCGGAATACAATTTCCTGGCCGGAAGAGTTAGCACAGTCAATAAACACTGGGAGACCGCCGTCCGCCATCTGGCCGCCGCGAACGGGCTTGACGAAGGCTATAAGTTCGACCTTTCCGCCACCAGGGCCTACGTAATGGACAAGCTCTGCTACGTCTGGGAAAACAGGATCGTGGCCCACATAGTCGCTAACATGGATTTCCTTGAAACTATCAATAATTACCGATTGATGAAGGTAAGGTTCGCCAGGATCTCCGTTACCAACGACGTTGAGAACGTCAGCAACGTGAACATCAAGGTCGGCCGTGAGGCAACAAGCGGCGACGTTCTGGTAACTTTGGCCAAAGAAGACAAGGAAGTGCTCTTCAAGCAGGATACCGATTCTTTCCTTGACAAGGATATTAGCTTGAGAAATTGCGTCAAACAAATGATCCAGATCTTGAGAGGAGCGCAGAATGCTTTGAGGGGCATTAGCCTGGCCAACAGCAAAAAATCCAACGAAAGCAAGGATTCAGCCAGGAATCTCTTGAAGACAAGCTCCGACAGAATGGCTGAATATATTCGCGAACTGAAGATCATAAACGAACGCGAGCAGCGCGCCAACGAGACGATCCTAAAACTTTTGGATCGCGACGTGAGCTATTACAACGCTTTGACGGCGGATCTGAAGAGCATAATGTCCCAGCGCAACATTCCCATACTCAAAGCCCAGTTGATGAATATTGCCAAAAAGACTGATAAGATCAAACGCTCCCGTACTTATTTTAGGCATTACATAAGCGACAGGAACACGCGCTACAACAAGATAATCAACAATCTTGCCGGCATGCAGAGAGACATCGCCAGGGAAGCCGCGACGCCGACTCAAATCGATGATTTCTGCCGCACTATCCAGGAGTTCTTCGATTACGAGAGCGAAGACCTGAAGAACTCGATCGTCGATTACACGGACGCTCTGAAGATCGAAATTGACCTTTCCTCGCTGGTGGAATATCTGCCCAAGGACAAGACGGAGGAAAACAAGCAGAAAGCTGAGGCGGCCAAGGCGGAAAAAGCGGCCGAGGAAGCCAAGGAGGAAGCCTTGAAAAATCTTCCGACTCCCGGCCCAACGAAGTAATGGCATAAAAAAGGGCCTCCGAAAGGAGGCCCTTTTTGTTTCTGTTTATTTCTTATCAGAGGTTGACGAGCGCCAGTTTCTCGAGGACGTCCTCGCGTTCCACGATGAAGCCCGTGCCTTTGGCGACGGCCAGGAGCGGCTCGTCGGCGATGGAGACGGAAAGACCGGTCTCGTTCTCGATGCGCTTGTAGAGTCCTCTTAAGAGCGCGCCGCCGCCCGCCAGCATAAGGCCGTGGTCGAGAAGGTCGGCGGAAAGTTCCGGCGGGCACTGTTCCAGAGCGTCCCTGACGGAGTTGACGATGGCGTCAACGGGGTCTTTCAGGGCCTGGCGGATCTCAGTACTTGAAATGGTGATGGTCTTCGGCAGGCCGACGTTGAGGTCGCGGCCTCGGACTTCCTTTTTCATTTCGTTTTCGCCCAAAGGATAAGCGGAGCCGATGGCGATCTTCAGTTCTTCGGCGGTCTGTTCGCCGATCAGGAGGTTGTACTCGCGCTTCATGTATTGGACGATGGCGTCGTTCATCTCGTTGCCGGCCACTCTCAGGGATTTGGAATAGACCGTGCCGGAAAGGGAGGTGATGGCGACTTCCGTCGTGCCGCCGCCGATGTCGATGATCATGTTGCCGGAAGGATCGTGCACCGGTAGTCCTGAACCGATGGCGGCCGCCATGGCCTGCTCGATGCAATAGACTTTTCTGGCGCCGGCTCTTTCGGCCGCGGATTTGACGGCCTGGCGCTCAAGCTCCGTGATTGAGGAGGGGACGGCGATGACGATCCTCGGGGGAACGACGGAGTGGCGGCTGTGGGCGCGGCGGATGAAGGTGCGCAGCATCTCTTCCGTGACGTTGGGGTTCGCGACGGCGCCGTCTTTCATCGGACGCAGAGTGTCGATGATGCCTGGCGTACGGCCGAGCATGCATTGCGCTTCCTTGCCGATGGCGATAATTTCGCCCGTCTTGTTGTTGATGGCAACGATCGTGGGCTCGTTGACCACGACGCCCATACCGGAGACATAGACGATCGTGTTGGCGGTGCCAAGGTCAACGCCGATGTCGGAGGCAAGAGCGCCCAGGAATTTTCCCGAGACGTTCAGGAAGGATTCGCGCATTCCTGAACCGAAGGATCTGTTTTTCATAGTTTACTCCTCAAAAAGCGGCCGGTCACGCTCAGGGGATCAGCGGCGACTTCTTTGGGCGTTCCGCAGGAGAGGAGTTGTCCTCCCGCCGCTCCGCCGTCGGGGCCGAGATCGATGATGTAATCGGCGCACTTGATAAAATCAAGGTTATGTTCTATCACGATGACGGTGTTGCCGGCATCGACAAGTTTCTGCAAAACTTGCAAAAGACGCTCGACGTCCGCGAAATGGAGACCGGTCGTCGGTTCGTCGAGGACGTAGAGCGTCCTGCCGGTGTCCATCTTCGCGAGCTCGTAGGAAAGCTTCACCCTCTGGGCTTCGCCGCCTGACAAAGTGGTGGCGTGCTGGCCAAGAGTGATGTAGTCCAGTCCTACTTCGGAAATCGTGTCCAATATGCGGTAGAGCGCTTTGTGATGCTTGAAGAACTCCTTCGCTTCGGAAAGGGGCATGTCCAAGACGTCCGCGATGCTCTTGCCGCGATATTTAATTTCCAGCGTTTCTTTATTATAGCGTTTCCCCTCGCATTTGTCACACGTGACGAAGACGTCGGGCAGGAAATGCATCTCGACTCTCTTGACGCCCGAGCCTTCGCACTCCTCGCAGCGCCCGCCTTTGACGTTGAAGGAGAAGCGTCCGGGCTTGTAGCCCCTAAGCTTCGCTTCCGGTACCTGCGCGAAGAGATTCCTGATGTGCGTGAAGGCTTCCGTATAGGTCGCGGGGTTGGAGCGCGGCGTGCGGCCGAGCGGGGACTGGTCCACCAGGATGACCTTGTCGAGGTTTTTCAGCCCTTCTATTTCCTTGAAGGCGCCGGGCGTGACGTTCGCCTTGTGGTAGTGCTTTCTTAGGGCCGGGAGCAGGGTGTCGGTCACGAGCGAGGATTTGCCCGAGCCGGAAACGCCTGTGACGCAAATTAAGCGGCCTAAGGGAAAGCGGACGGTTATGTTCTTGAGATTGTTGTGAGAGGCCCCTTTTAGCGTAAGAGAGGGCGTTTTAGGGCCAACCGGGCGGTAATGCGGGGTCGCGATCACCCTTTTTCCGCTCATATAGTCGGCCGTGAGGGATTCCTTGCACTTCAGAAGCTTTTTATAGGGCCCCTGGAAGATGACATTGCCGCCGAGTTTGCCGGCGCCCGGCCCCATGTCCACGACATAGTCGGCGCTGCTGATGACTTCCGCGTCATGCTCGACGACCACCACGGTGTTGTTGAGGTCTCTCAGCTGCTTCAGCGCGTCCAGGAGTTTCTGGTTGTCCCTGGGATGAAGACCGATGGTCGGTTCGTCCAGCACGTACATCACGCCGGTAAGGCCCGTGCCGATCTGACTTGAGAGCCTGATCCTCTGAGCTTCGCCGCCGGATAGCGTAATAGAGTTTCTGGAGAGATTGAGATATCCCAGACCTACGGTGTTCAGAAAGCCGAGACGATTGTTGACTTCCCTTAGGATGTCGCGGGTGATCTCTTTCTTCTCGCCCTTTAAGCTTTTCGTGAGGTCGTCGAAAAATTCCGCTGCCTTTGTAAGCGGCATCTTGCCTACGTCAACTATCGTCTTGCCGTTTAATGTGACGGCGCGGCTGTAGGCGTTCAGCCTTTCGCCGTGGCACTCCGGGCAGATTTGGTTCATGTCGAAGTACATGACGCCCAATCCGAAGCAGGTCGGGCAGAAGCCGTAGGGGCTGTTGAAAGAGAAGAGCCTCGGTTCCATCTTGGGAAGCTCTTCGCCGTCGCGGCAATTAGGGCAGGCGTAGTTGCCGGAGAAGAAAAGGTCGCCGCCATTTAGTTTGTGCACGACAAGCGAATTCTCGCCGAGCTTGAGGGCGGTCTCGACGGAGTCCGCAAGCCTGCGCCTGATGTCCGGCCGTACGATGAGGCGGTCAACGACGACCTCGATGGTGTGAAGATTGTAGCGCGCCAAAGAGGGCGCTTCGTCCAGGAGATATTCCGCGTCGTCGATCCTGACTCGCTGAAAACCTTCTCTTCGGGCTTTGGCCAAGAGTTCCTTGTGTTCGCCCTTCTTGCCTCTGACGAGAGGGGAGAGGATCTCGATCTTTTCGCCTTCCGGCAGCGAGAGGATCGCTTCAATGATCTCTTCGGGAGTCTGGGGAGTGATGGCGGCGCCGCATTTCGGACAGTGAGGGACGCCCAGCTGGGAAAAGAGCACTCTTAAGTAGTCGTGGATCTCGGTGGCCGTGCCGACGGTGGAGCGCAGGCTCGTGTTGCCCATCCTCTGCTGGATGGCGATGGCGGGGGAGAGCCCTATGATGCGGTCCACTTTCGGCTTCTGCAGGATGCCGAGAAACTGCCTGGCGTAGCTGGATAAGCTCTCCATGAAACGCCTCTGACCTTCCGCGAAAAGCGTGTCGAGGGCCAGGCTGGATTTTCCGGAGCCGGACAGACCCGTTATCACCGTGAGGGAATTGTGCGGTATATCGACGCTGATATTCCTCAGGTTATGTTCGCGCGCCCCTCGAACTGAGATCATGCTTTATATCTCCCGGAGGCATCCGACCTGACGGAATTTCTGATAGCGCTGTTCTTTTAATTCCTGAGGGGAAAGCTTAGCGAGTTCGTCGATATGTCTCAAAACGGCTTCCTTCAAAGAGGCTGCCATAGCCTTGTGGTCCCTGTGCGCGCCGCCAATCGGTTCTTCTATGACTTCGTCTGCGATGCCGAGCTTCTGGAGGTCCCTGGCGGTGAGGCGCAGGGCGCTGGCCGCGTCCGCGGCGCGTTTGGCGTCGTGGAAAAGGATGGCCGCGCAGCCTTCCGGGGAAATTACGGAATAGTAGGAGTAGGAGAGCGTCAGAAGACGGTTGCAGACGCCGATGCCGATGGCGCCGCCGCTGCCGCCTTCGCCGATCACGACGGAAACGATTGGAACGGAGAGATCCATCATGTCGCGGAGATTCTCAGCGATGGCCTCGGCCTGGCCGCGCTCCTCGGCGCCGATGCCGGGATAGGCGCCGGCCGTGTCTATCAGCGTTACGATCGGCAAACCGAAACGGTCTGCCATTTCCATCAATCTCATGGCCTTGCGGTAGCCCTCGGGATGCGCCATGCCGAAATTGCGCTGGATGTTCTCCTTGGCGGAACGGCCTTTCTGCTGGCCTATCAGCATTATCTTTCTGCCGCCCATGGTGGCGAAGCCTCCGACCATCGCCTCGTCGTCTTTGAAGCGCCTGTCGCCGTGCAGCTCCTGGAAATCCTCGCAGGCGAGCGCGACGTAATCCAGCGTGTAGGGGCGCTGGGGATGCCTTGCGATCTGGACGATCTCATAGGGCGTCAGCTTGGAATAGACTTCGGAGCAGAGGGCGTCTCTTTTCTTGATCAGGCCTTTGATCTCGGCGGAGGCGTCGACCTTGACTTCCTCGGAGTAACGCTTCAGCTCCTCGATCCTGTTTTCCAGCTCGATTATCGGCTTTTCAAAATCGTAATAGAGCATGATCAGTCGTGGATGTGAACAACCGTGCCTTCTTTGACGATGGAGTAGAGCTCCTCAACGTCTTCATTTTTCATTCTCACGCAGCCGGCGCTACTGGCTTTGCCGACCGTGTCGGGCTCCCAGGTGCCGTGGATGCCGAAGCCCGGGGAACTGATGGCCATCCAGCGGGTGCCAAGCGCGTTCTCGGGATCGCCGTAGGGGATGGGCTTACTATTGTCCTTGTACCAGATGGGTTCCTTCTGCTTCAGGTTGATGATGAAGTCGCCTCTCGGCGTATTGTCGTTTTTTCCGGTACCGACAGCGTAGCTCTTGAAGAAATTGGTCTGACCGTTCCAGATCCTGTAAAGGCGCAGCTTGAATTCCGGGATCGAGACGTCGATAAGATAATTCGAGAGGTCGATCCTGAGCCTCTGGTTGATCCTGATGCGGTCGGAATTCATCCTGTTGACGAAGAGGATGGAGTCGGAAGTCGTTTTGTATTTCCTGGCGATGACGTTCAAGATCTCGCCGGAATGGACAACGTGGTTCGTGATGAAGTCAAGCCTGGCTTCGAAGAACTCGGCCAGGTTGCGGTCGCCGATGTAGGCTTCCGCCTGCTTGGCCTCGGCGCTTTCCGGGAATGCGTCGATCAGGGCCTGGCGGGTGGCGTCGGCTTTCTTTTGATCGCCCTTTGTAGTCGCGGTTTTCAGTTCTTCCACGAGGAAAGTTCTGGAGGCGTCGTTCTTGGGATATTTTTCCCTGAAAGCAGCCCTGGCGGCCTCCTTGTCGCTCGCGAAAGCGATGAGCTCGTATTCGGCTCTGGCCTGGATCTCAGGATTGGAGTGGTTCTCAAGGACCTTTCTCCAGGTGTCTTCGCTGCTTTTGCCGAGCGCGGTCTCGCAGAGAGCCTGCTTGTAGAGGGCGTCGGCTTTGGAAGCCTGGTTGTTGTCGTATTTGCGCACGGCTTTCTTGAAGACCGGCAGGGCGTCGCTGTAGCGCTTTTCCTGCAGGGCTTTCTCAGCCTCGGCCAATTTTTCCTCGATAGGCCTGCCGGTGGCCAAAAGGATGGCGACGGTGCCGGCGATGCCCAAAAGCACGACTATCAGAAAAACTTTTTTCATTACGTTCGTTTTCCTTTGCTAGTTCTTAGTCTTTTTTTGATTTCTTCTGGTTCTTCTGATCTTTCACGGGGTCCTTGCCTTTCTGAGCCTTAGCTTTCTTCTGCTGTTCCTCGATGTCGCTGGCGACGGAGTCGGCGGTCAGAGTGTTGAAGACAAGGTAGGGGATGCGGTTGCGGAAAGTCTTGTAATTGCTGCCGATGTCTTCGGCCTCGGCGGATTCTCCGCCTTCCTCGCCTTCGCCTTCCTTCTTGTCCTTTTTATCCTTATCCTTCTTGTCCTTCTTTTCGTCCTTTTTGGGGTCGGACTTCTTGCCCAGGAAGGAGTCGCGGTGCAGACTGGCGAAGTAGTTGTCGTAGTCTTTGTCAAAGTTGCGGTTCTGCTCTTTGCACTTGCGCATAAGGTAGATCAAAGGCAGGGCGTCCCTGATGGAGAGATATTCGTAGATGGCTTCGGACTGGCGCAGGAAGTAGTAGAGTTTGTAGTTGTCGGTCGGAGCGCCGTTTTTGACGAACTGGTCGATGTTGATGATGGCGGATTTTTCCAGCGGCAGAGACCTGAAGGGGAGGGAGCCGGACTTCATCTTCTGAAGCATGTCGTAGGTGACGGGCTTGTTCTGGAAAGTCTTGAGCTGGACGGGACCGCCTTCAGTAATGACGGAGCTGAGGTCGCTGCAGTAGGCGGCGAAGCCGACGGTCAGGAATTCGTTGACCGGGCCCCTCGGGTTGGCGACGGAGAGGAATTCGTCAAGAACGGCGGCGGCCACGGCGTAAGCGAAGGCTTCCGCGTTCCAGTCTTTGTTGATCGCCGTCAGATAGACGTAGAATTCCCTGTAGCCCTTGGCGGTGTAGACCGTCTGCACGGGGGAGTTCCTGAGACCGGTGCCTTTCAGCATGGTCCAGTCTTCGCTTCTGGTGATGAAATAAACTTTGCCTCTCAGTTTGTTCAGCCAGTTGATGAAATCGGTCATGACGAGCGTTTCCGTCGCTTTGTCGAAAGCGGCGTCGCCGGCGGAGAGGATCTGGTCGATGCCGTAGAATTCCGCGGTCTCAACTTCGGTGGCTTTGCCGTTCTTGGGAACTTTGCAGGTCTTGGGGTAGACGGCCACGAAGCGCGTGCTTTCGGCCACGGCCAGCTTCTGGCCCTTCAGGGCGCTTTTCAAACGGGAAGCGTGGTTGCTGTCGCCGAGTTTGAGCATCTTGACGTCGTTCTGACGGAAGGCGGTGTAAGTCCTCTGGATGCCTTTGTCATCCGTTATGCTCATCTTGTTGCAGTATGAGCGGGCGCCGCGGTCGCTGCCGGCCTTGGCGTTCAGCCTGCTTAAATAGTCGCTCCATTTCGGGCAGGTGAACTGGGGGCCTTGCGCGGCTTTGTCGGCTTCGCTCTCGGAAAGCGCGCCGGCGCCTTCCTTGGTGTTCTCGGTCAGTTCTTTCTTGGCTTCTTCGTCAAGCGCTTCGGAAGCGGCTTCGGCGGCTGTTGACTGCACCGCGGGGGCTTCGCCGTCTGATTCGGAATCGTCTTCCTGGACTTCCTCGATAGCGTTGCCTTCTTCATCGAACTGGACGTCTTCGTCGTCAAATTCCTCGTCGGCAAAAGCGACGGCGGTCGTCAGGGCGAGGGAAACAAGAAAAAGGTAAAAGAGATTTTTCTTCATGATCGTGACCTCACTTAAGAGTTAGAACTTTCAGTTTCGGGTTTGGCGTCTTCTTTGGGAGCGCTGTCTTCGGGCGTCGCCTCGGGCTCGGGCTCCTTTGCGGTCTCGGGAGCGGTCTCGGGAGCTGAGGCTTCTTCTGTCTTGGCTTCGCCAACGGCTGCGGCCTCAGGCGCCTTTTCAGCGTCTTCGGTCTCTTCGGCGGGCTTAGCTTCGCCTTCAGCGGGCGCCTCGCCATTGGCTTCGGCGGCTTTCTTAGCCTCTTCCTTGGCCTTCTTGGCTTTTATGATGTCTTCCGTCATCTTTTCCTGAGTCATTTCGTAGAAGAGACGGTTGGAAGCTTTTTCCAAATATTTGAGATCGGCTTCGCCGACGACCACCACGTTGGTCGAAGGTTTCTGTTCCTTGACTTCCGTGCCGATGATGCCGCGCTGCATCTCGCAATAAGAAAGGCTGAATTCCTTGTCGAAACTGCGGCCGGAGCTGAGCGAACGGATCAGGCTCAGCATGCCCAGGGGGGATTCCTTCCAGAGTTTCTCGACGACGCCTTTGGTCTCGCGGAGGAAGTAATATTTCTGTTCGGGAAGCTGAGGAAGCGTCTGCGCGTCTTTCAGTTCGCTGAAGGGGAGGAGACGCTTGGCCTGCAAGGGGAGCATGATGCCGACTTTCGGCCTTTTGATCTTCTTGGCTTTGCCGTTTATGACCACTTCCCTGACCTGGACGGGAACGAAAGCCGGGGGAGGAACGCAGACTTCCAAGCCTGAGAGGTAGCCGGCGATGCCGGTCGTAAGGAAGAGCGGGAGCTTGGAGTCGGGACGGCCGGAAAGCACGCGGCCGTATTCTTTCAGGATCTGTTCCGTCACAGCGTAGCAGAGAGTCTGGGGGACGTACTCGGAGCAGCTGGCGTCGTCGAGGAGCGCGATCTCGCGTGAGGCGTCGCTGGCGCAGTAGTTGGCGCAGATCTGTTCGGCGGACTGGGGATCCCTTAATCTCAGCCACATGGCCTGGTTGGGGACCACGAAAATGCGGGCGGGATTGTCGGACCAGTCCATGAATTCGCCAACGATGAGTTTTTCCGTGACGGCTACGTAATTGGATTCCGCCGTGTCAAGGAGCATCTGCAGTCTTTCGGCGTTGGATACGCGCTTGGTCTTTTCTTCGACGACAGAGATAGTGAAGCTCGGGCCGGTTATGATGAAGTATTCGCCGGTCAGCACCAGGTCTGGGCCGTACATCTGGCGGTATTTCTTAGTCTTGGTGAACTCCAGGGCGCGTTTGGGGATCGGGCTCTTGTCGGCGCCGGCGACGGTGTCGGAGTCATAGGTACGGAACCGGTTGTAATACTCGTTCACGCCTTCCGGAGTGTCGAGGCCGAAAAGGCGGGTGTAGAGCGTAATGGCTGTGCCGCTGGACTCGACCTGGCCTACGGTCTTTTTGACCTGCAGGACTTTCGGCGGCTCGTCATGGGAGGCGAAAAGCGCGCCGGAGAAGATAAGGACTAGGGTAAGAGCAATGACTTTTTTCATAATTTCCTCGCTTCGAGATTATTTATGATTTCCCTAACGGAGTCTTCAATTCTATTTTACAATATTCCTGTGTGTCCGAAACCGCCAGTTCCGCGTGCTGTCTCTCCCAGCTCGCTTTCGCTTGAGCACGGCCGTACTTCGGCTCTCTCAACTTTTTGGATGACGAACTGGGCTATGCGCATGCCGCGGGTGACGGTGAAGGCAATTTTGCCGAAGTTTATGAGAATGACGCGGATCTCGCCGCGGTAGTCGGAATCAACGGTGCCGGGACCGTTGACGACGCCGATGCCGTGTTTGGCTGCCAGCCCGCTCCTCGGCCTCACCTGTATCTCGTAGCCCATTGGAACGGCGGCCTTGAGCCCGGTTTCGATCATGGCGAAAGATCCGGGCTCAAGAACGATGTCCTCACGATTGGCTGCGCAGACGTCCAGTCCGCTGGAACCTTCGGTCTGATAGCAGGGGAGAGGCAGGTCTTCCGTACCGGGAAGCCTTAGGAAGCGGACGCTGACGGAATGATCAGGCATTGTCGTCCTGGGAGTCCTCTCTTTGCTGGCGGCGGGGGCGTCTGTCTTCGCGGCGGGGGCGTCCGCCTTCTGAACGGCCACGGCGCTCGCTGTCCTTTTGGCTGCGGCTCTTGACCTTCGAGGGGTCGAAGGGCTCGTCAAGATGCTTCATGGATAGATTGACGCGGCCCTTGTCGTCGATCTCGATGACGCGGACGTCGACTTCGTCGCCTTCTTTCAGGACATCTTCGATCTTCTCGACGCGCTCGTCCCTGATCTCGCTGATGTGCACCATGCCTTCCACGTCGGGCAGGATCTTGACGAAGGCGCCGAAGCTCATGAGCCTCGTGACGGTGCCGTGATAGGTCTTGCCGATCTCGGCGGTCGCCATCATGGCTTCCACGATCTCTTTGCCTTTCTGGGCGATCTCAAGGGAGTCGCCGGCGATCTGGACGGTGCCGTCATCCTCGATACTGATCGTGGTTCCGGTCTGTTCCTGGATGGCGCGGACGTTCTTGCCGCCGGGGCCGATCAGGGCGCCGATCTTGTCAACGGGGATCTTGATGGTCAGGATCTTGGGAGCCAGGGGCGAGAGTTCGGGTCTGGGCGCCGGCAGTTCCTTGGCCATGATGTTAAGGATGCGGAGCCTGGCGCTGCGGGCTCTCTCGAAGATGGCGGGCAGAAGATCGACGGGCAGGCCTTCCACTTTGAGGTCCACCTGGACGCCGGTCACGCCTTTCTTGGAGCCGGCCACCTTGAAGTCCATGTGACCGTAGTGGTCCTCGTCGCCGACGATGTCGGTGATGAGGGTGTATTCGTCGTCATCGGCGACCAAGCCGACGGAGATGCCGGCCACCGGGGCGTCGATGGGGACGCCGGCGTCCATTAAGGAAAGGCAGCCGCCGCAGACGGAAGCCATGGAAGAAGAGCCGTTGGATTCCGTTATGTCGCTGGTGATGCGGATGGTGTAGTCAAAGTCTTCGGGAACGAGGAACTTCAGGCTGCGCTCGGCCAGGTTGCCGTGGCCGATCTCGCGGCGGCCGGGGCCTCTAAGCGGCCTGGCTTCGCCGACGGAGTACGGCGGGAAGGTGTAGTGCAGCATGAACTTCTTCTGCGTTTCGCCGGCCAGACCCTCGACGCCCTGGGCGTCGTCGGCCGTGCCGAGCGTCAAGGTAACGAGCGCCTGGGTCTCGCCTCTGGTGAAGAGGGCGGAGCCATGGCAGCGCGGCAGGAAGCCGGTCTCGCAGGTGATGGGGCGGATCTCGTCGAGGCCGCGGCCGTCCACTCTGTGACCTTCCTCTCTGATGAGCTTCCTCAAGCAGACGCCGGTCAGGTCTTCGAAGGCTACGTTCAGGGCGATGACGTTCTCATCGGCGCACTCTTCGAGAGCCTGTACTTCCTCGACGTAAGCTTTCCTCAGTTCGGCGAGCTTGTCGTTGCGCTCGGCTTTGCCGGGGATCCTCAGGGCTTCCGTGATGCGGTCGCGGTAAGTCTCGCAGACGGACATAGCTTTTTCGCCGGCCTTGATGTGCGTGTATTCGCGCTTCACAACGCCTATCTTGGCGGCCAGTTCGTCCTGGGCCTTGATGAGGGGCTGGAGCTCCTTGAAAGCGTAGGCGATCGCTTCAGTCACGTCGGCTTCGGGGGCCTGCTTGGCTTCGCCCTCGATCATGACGACCTTGGTGGCGGAGCCGGCGACCACGAAGTCGAGCGTAGCCTTGGCGCGCTGCTCGTCGTTCGGGTTTATGATGAGTTCGCCGTCAACTTTGACGACCCTGACGGCCGCCAGCGTGCAGGCGAAGGGGATGTCGGAAACGGCGACGGCCGCGGAAGCGGCGGTCACGGCCATGGTGTCCGGGTCAACGTCGCGCTTGGCGCTCAAGACCTGGAGCATGATCTGCACCTCGTTGTAATAGTCGGCCGGGAAAAGGGGACGCATGGGCCTGTCGATGCAGCGCATGGTAAGTATCTCTTTGTCCGTGGGACGGTTCTCGCGTTTCATATATCCGCCCGGGAATTTTCCGACGGCCGGGAAGCGTTCACGGTAATCGACTGTCAAAGGAAAGAAATCGGTATCCTCTTTAACTTCGTAAGGGGAGACGGCGGTCGCCAGCAGCACTAGATCATCGTAGCTTAAAATAACGGCGCCGTGGGCCTGGCGGGCGATGCGGCCGGTCTCGATCTTGAGCGTTTTGCCCAAAAATTGCGTTTCTACTTGGGAAACCATAAAAAAAAGACTCCAAACATTAATTAAAGTTTAAACGCGCGGGCCTAAAACAGATCAGGCCCGCGCGTTGCCCGTAATTACTTACGGATGTTGAGCTGTTCAAGCAGCGCTTTGTAGCGGTCTTCCGCCGTGGCGCGCAGATAATCGAGTAGTTTCCTGCGCTTGGCGACCAGCTTCAAAAGGCCCCTTCTGGAGTTGTTGTCCTTCGGGAACTGTTTGAGATGCTCCTGGATGTGGGAGATACGCTCGGTCATAAGAGCGATCTGGACGTCGGAGGAACCCGTGTCCTTGTCGTGCAGAGCGAATTTCTGCATGACTTCCTGCTTGCGTTCAACTGTGATAGGCATAAAGCCTCCTTTATGTTGGCGCCCTATACGGACGCAATACACCCCACTCTAAGCCAACAACCAGATGTTAACCGAGGATAGGGCAAAAATATTCCTTCTTAATTTTTGAATTGTTAGGATTATATCAAAAGGGGTCGTGGAATGCAAACACACCTTGCGGCGCAAGGACTTCAACAGGGGTTGCCCCGGGCCTCCCGGGAAGGAGTCTTGAACATAAAAAGGTCTTTTGGTATCATAAACGAATAGAATTTAATTTGCCATAAAGTTTTCTGGCCTAGACTGTCCTCGTAGCTCAGCAGGATAGAGCGACGGTTTCCTAAACCGTAGGTCGCCGGTTCGAATCCGGCCGAGGATAGTCAGCGCCGGGACCTCAGGGCTCAAAAGATCAATTAACTCAACCTCCGCATTTAGGAGCAATATGGCTGGTTTAACAAAAAAGGAACTGCGTCACGACGCGGTGCATGAAGAACTCGAGAAGATCACGGTCACGGTGGTCAAAAAGCGCAATTCCATTCTCCTGGGCATTTTGATACTGCTCGTCGTCTGCGTGGCGGTCTATCAGATCATCAACAATAAGAATACGAAAAAGGCCAACGCCGAGAACAACTTGGCCAATGCCGGAACGAATACCATAGCCTTGGCTGAGATCCCCAACAAGTATCCCGGGACCCACGGCGCAAAAAGCGCGCTTCTGAGGCTGGCCGCCGAAGCGGCTTCCTCGACGAACTACGCGCTCGCCAGGGAATATTACACCAGAGTCGCCAAGGAATATCCGAATGACGAATACGCCGACGCCGCCTGGCTCTCCGTGGCCCGCTGCTATGTCGGCGAAGGCGAATACGACCAGGCCGTTACAGTGCTCAATGAAAAACTCATGAAAGGCCCTCACGCCCAGAACGCCAAATATCTGCTCTTCAAGATCTACGCCCTGCAGGGCAAGGACGAGGAAGCCCTGGCTGCCGCCAAGGAACTTGAGGATCTCAAAGACTCTCCGCTTGTCGAAGACATCGCCGCCTCCATCTGGCGCAAAAACGGGAATTATCCCGAAGAAGCCGCCGGGGAAGCCGGTGAAGAAGCCGAAAGCTCGAAATAAATTTGAAAGTCCGACTAATTTTTCCGCAAGGAGACGCATATGAAATCTCAATTGTTGCGCACCATTTGCCTGATCTGCCTTCTGACGGTCGTCTGCCTGTCCTCGGCGGCCGCTGAAAACTCGGCCCAGACCGCCTCTTCGCTTTTCCAGCAGGGCGTCACGGCTTACGAGACCGGCGACTATTCCGGCGCCCTGAAACTTTTCCGCAAGATGCAGGAAGATTTCCCCCGTTCCCAGAGAGCGGTCAGGGGCTGGGAATACATCGCGCTTTGCGAGAACAAGCTCGGCGACCCGTACGCGGCCTTCGAAGCTTACCAGGAGATCTGGGACAACCACAAAGAGTTCTCGAAGATGCAGGTCATCACCCGCAACCAGATGAGGATCGGCAACCACTACATGGAGTACAAGCGCTATTCCGTGGCTGAGAAGATCTTCTCCAAGATCCTTGAGAACGCTCCCTACAGCGAAGCCGCTCCGGCCGCCCAGTACTCTTTGGGCATGGCCCAGTATAACCTGAAGAAGTACGGCCCCGCCAGGGAATCCTTCGAAGCGGTCTGCCAGAATTTCCCGACTTCTCAGCTCGTTGACGACTCGGCTTTCATGCTCGGCATAGTCGATTCCGCGGCGGCCGTGGCTGCCGACTACGACCAGACCTCCACCGACCGCGCCATCGCCAGTTTCCGCAACTACATCAGGGAATTCCCGACCGCGGAACATGTGGGCGACGCCCAGCAGCACATCCGCGCTCTCCGCGACCGCAAGGCCCAGTCCCTTTACGACCAGGCCTATTACTACGATTATTCCGGCCACGCCAAGTCCGCCATCATGCACTATGAGCTGCTCGTCTCCGAGTATCCCGACACCGACTGCGCCGACAAAGCGAAAATGCGCCTGGCCGCCCTGAAGGGCGAACCGGTCCAGGGCATGCCGAAGGACAAAGTGACCTACGTCGATCCGACCCCGGACGCCGGCGCCGTCAGCTCCCAGAAAGAGCAGGACGAAGCGGTCAGATCTTTCAAGAGCAATGACGGCGACGCTTTCGGCACCCCGAAGGCGGGGAACGCCCCCTTTGACGAGACCAGACCCGTCACCACTTCCAGCACCACGCCCGAGATCACCGGCACAGTCAGCGCTTTCGACACTGTTGACAACTCCAACTATCCTCTGAAGAAGGACCCCGCCAAGACGGAAGACCAGCGCGTGGAAAGGACGGCCGCCCTCAGCGGCTCCAGCTCCACTATGAAAGCGACCGGCGACGATTGGCGCCAGAACCAGTCCCGCCAGGTCATGAACGAATACCTGCAGGATCCCAATAAGAAGCAGGAACTGACTTCCTTCATGAAGGACGAGTATGAGAAAGAAGCCGAAGCCCAGCAGGCCAGCGACGCGCTGCTCAGACTTTACCAGCAGAGCAATCCCGACGCTGTTCCTCCTCCCGTCAGCAAAGTCTCGGCCGCCAGCTATGTCAAAGAGCAGGTCAGGAAAGAGGAGAAACCGCTGAGCGAGACCGTGGTCACTGAGATCAGAAAGGAAGAATTCGAGACCAAGCCGGTCCAGAAGATAGAGAACGTCTGGGCGCCCGTGCCCGGCACGGAAGTGAAGACGCAGCCCAAATCCCAGCCCGTGCAGACCGTCGCCGTGACTGAGAAGCCGCGCGTCACGGAACCGACCTTCACCGCTCCCGCCCCGGAAGCTCCGAAGCCCTCCATGACCCAACCCACCAGCCGCATCCAGTCCTCCAATTGGCAGACGCTCTCCCAGGCTGAGAATTTCAATGAAGTCGTGACCAGCGATCCTCCCAAATACAGCACGGTCTCCTCGTCCGAACTGGCCGGCTACAATGCCAACGGTTCCGTTGTGGTCTCCGAGCCTCCCAAGGCTAATTACAGTTACAGCGGTTCCGCTCCGGTCTTCAGGGATGTTTCCGGCAATGTTTCCGGCACCACGACCGTCATAGAGACCAAGCCTAGCCTTTCCGAGCCGGCGTCTGTTTCCGCTCCTTCCTTCCAGGTCGAGACGAGCGCTCCCATAAGCGAGCCTACGGTGAAAGTGACCGCCAACGTCAGCAAGCCCAGCTTCGAAGTCGTGACGCCTGAACCGCCCAAGGCTCAGCTTTCCACCGCCAGCGTTACGGCTGAAGTGAAAGAGAATCCCGCCGACGAGCTGGTCAACAGCATCATTCCTCAGCAGAGCGAACCTCAGGAACAGACTCTCACGATCAACGTCACCACCAACAGCGGCCTCCGCGTGACCAGGGAAGTGACGAAGCCCGCTTTCGACGAGGAAAAGCCGGCGTCTGAAGAGAAACCTGTCAAGAAAACTACGGGCGTCACCATCACCGATGAAGAGCTTGTTTCCGTCCTGCCCAAAGGCTTAAAGGAAGAAAGCGACCCCAACAAGGACGCCATCGTCAAGGCTCCCGAAGGCACGAAGATCCGCACCATGCCTGAAGCCGGCCGCGTTTCTACCGCCATCAGCCAGGAACAGTACCAGAGGACCGTGGAAGACAAGAACGTCAAGGATTATTCCAGCGAGACAACGCTCATTAACTCTTACAAGAAAGCCTACACTCTGGTTCAGAAAGCTGAGGCTTACCAGAACCAGAACGACACGGTCAACGCCCGCTTCTACTACGGCCAGGCCCTGGACGCCTTCACCGCCCTGAAAGCGCAGGCCCCGGCCAACTGGCGCCACATGGACGTCCTGGACACCCGCATCCAGAAGTGCCGCGAGGAACTTCACCGCATCGACTAAAAGGTGAACAAAATGAAATCATTACCCTTAATTGCCGCCGCGATCATTCTCGCCCTCACAACGGGGTGCGAGAGGGATCATTCCGCCGACGCTCCGATAACGGTCCTGGGCTACACCCTTGGCTCTCCGCAGCGCGAGGACAACATCAAGAAGCTGCACATACCGCGCATCTCTTATGTTCCCGACAAGGTCAACGAGCCGCATCTTCTGATGGAGGTCACGAACCAGATCATCAGCGAATTCACGAAAGAGCAGACTTACGAAGTGGTGCCCACCGCGGAAGAGGCTGACGGCGAACTGAGAGTCCAGCTTGTTGACTTGAAGTTCAGGCCGACGCAGTTCGTGGACAAGACCCAGGATTCCAACGCCGCCGGCGTGGCCACGGCTTTCCGCGCGATCGTTTTCGCCAACATCACCATGTACGAATACCAGGACGGCGAACCTGTCGCTATCTGGAGCAGGAACAATGTGAGGGGAAAATACGATCTTCTGACGACCGACGACATTTCCGTCACGCGCCACCAGGCGATCCTCTTGGCTTGCGAAGACCTTGCTCAGCACATCTGCGAACAGGCGGTCGAGCGCTGGTAAAATTTGAAAACAAACAACAACTAAATAAACAAAATAAAATAAGGAGACAAATATGTCTAAAGAATGCGATATCTGCGGCAAGAAGCCCTCTGTCGGCAAAAAGATCATCCGTCACGGTATTCCGAAAAAGAAAGGCGGCATCGGTCTGCACACCACCGGCATCTCCGTCCGTCGTTTCATGCCGAACCTTCAGAAGGTCCGCGTCAGAACCGAAGACGGCACTGTCATGACCGCCACCGTTTGCGCCCGCTGCATCCGCTCCGGCAAAATAACGAAGGCCTGAAGAACCGCTTTATGTCCCTGAACGTTGGGATAATTCCGGCGCGCTACGCGTCGACGCGCTTTCCCGGCAAACCCCTGAAATTATTAAGGGGCTTGCCGGTAATAGCCCATGTCTGCGCCGCGGCCGCCAAAGTCAGGAATCTATCCCATGTTTACGTCGCGACTGACGACGAGAGGATAGCCGAAGCCGTAAGATCCTGCGGGCACACGCCCATTATGACCAGAAGCGACCATTGCTGCGGGACTGACAGGATCGTCGAAGCTTTGGGAAAGCTTGACGCTGCGCCGGACATCGTCGTCAACATCCAGGGCGACGAGCCTTTGATCGACCCCATGGCGGTGGAGAAAGCGATCGACGCCTTGGAAAATTCCGACGCCGACTGGTCCACGCTCGTCTATCCCGTGAGCAGGGAAGAAGCCCAGAATCCCAACAAAGTCAAGGTCGTTCTTGACCAAAAGGGGAGAGCGCTGTATTTTTCAAGGGCGCCCATCCCTTATCCCAGGGACGATTTCAAAGCCTCTTACTTCGCCCACATCGGGCTCTACTGTTATAAGAGGGAGGCTCTCTTAAATTTTGCGAAAATGCCTGCCTCTCCCTTGGAGAGCAGCGAGAAGCTCGAGCAGCTCAGAGCGCTCGAGAACGGCATGAAAATAGTTTGTATAAAGGTGGACGGCGCCGCTCCCGGGATAGACACTCCGGAAGACCTGGCCGCCACGGAAGAGATTTTAAAAGCGAGGGAGAGATCTTGATGGCTGAAAACAAATACGACATCAGCGTCAGCGCCGCGCCGGAAAAGAAGGCGACGCGCAAAGTCAGGATCGCGTCCTTTTTCGCGGGCGGCGGCGAGAAGCTTTTCTTCATGGCCGGCCCCTGCGTCATTGAGGGCCCCGACAAAGTTATGGAAGAAGCCAAGGCGCTTAAGAAAATTTCGGAAGAAAAAGGCTTCTCCCTTGTGTTCAAAGCGAGTTTTGACAAAGCGAACCGCACTTCGGTCAAAAATTTCCGCGGGCCCGGATTGGAAAAGGGCCTTGAGATACTTGCCGAAGTAAAGAAAGAGACCGGGCTGCCCATAGTGACCGACGTGCACGAAAGCTGGCAGGTCGAGAAAGTTGCTGAAGTTGCTGATGTAATCCAGATCCCGGCTTTTCTCTGCAGGCAGACGGATCTCCTTGTCGAGGCCGGCCGCAGCGGACGCGTGATAAACATCAAGAAGGGCCAGTTCGTGGCTCCCGAAACGATGGCCCAGGCCGTAGCCAAAGTGGCTTCGACCGGAAACGAGAACATTATGCTGACGGAAAGAGGCGCTACTTTCGGCTACGGAAATCTTGTGGTCGATATGCGTTCGCTTTCCATCATGCGCAGGATGGGCGTTCCCGTCATTTTCGACGCGACGCACTCCGTTCAATTGCCGAGCGGGCAGGGAAGTTGCTCGGGCGGCGACAGGAAGTTCGTGCCCTTGCTGGCCAGAGCCGCCGTGGCGGCCGGCGTGGACGGCGTTTTCATGGAAGTTCATCCCGACCCCGAAGTAGCGCTCTGCGACGGCCCGAACAGCTGGCCGCTCTGCGAATTCGGTCAACTTACCGATATGCTTATGAAAGTTGACGAGTGCGTCAACGGAGAATAGAGAATGGATCACCTCACCGTAGCAAGAAACGTACTGAAGCTGGAAGCCCGCGCCATAGACGACGTCTCTATGAGGCTCGACGAATCCTTTTCCAAGGCCGTTGAGCTGATGTACGCCTGCAAGGGGCGCGTGATAGTCCTGGGCATGGGCAAATGCTTCCATATCGCCAGGAAGATCGCGGCTACCCTTGCTTCCACCGGAACGCCCGCTTTCGCCATACACCCGGGCGAAGCTTTCCACGGCGACCTCGGCATGGTCATGAAGGGCGACGTCGTGTTGGCGCTCAGCAACAGCGGCGAGACCAGCGAAGTCACGGCCATCCTCCCTTGCCTCAGGCAGCGGGGCGCCAAGCTTATCGCCATGACCGGTAGAAAGGATTCCACGCTCGCGAAAGCGGCCGACGAATTCATCTCCAGCTACGTTCCCAAGGAAGCCTGCTCTTTCGGCATGGTGCCGACCTGCTCCTCTACGGTGCAGCTGGCGCTGGGCGACGCGCTCGCCATGGCTTTGGTCGAGAAGAGAAACTTTACGGAAAAAGATTTCGCTCTGCTGCATCCGGGCGGCGCCCTTGGCCGCAAGATGATGAAAGTCGAGCAGCTGATGAGGACGGGCGAACGCTTGTGCAAAGTCAGCCCCGACACCATCGTCAGAGACGTGGTCGTTCTGATGACGAAGACCAAAAACGGCGCGGCCTGCGTAGTGGATCCCGAGGATAAACTCTGCGGCTTCTTCACGGACGGCGATTTCCGCCGCGCGATGCTAAGCGATCCTGAGGCTATCATGCAGCCTGTCTCCGCGGTCATGATAAAGGAACCGCACACCATCACTCCCGGCTACCTCGCTTCGGAAGCCGCGGAAATTATGGGCGGAACGGTCAAGAAATTCTCGCAGCTGCCGGTGGTAGATGAGAATGGAAAACTTCTCGGCCTTTTGGACGACGACGAACTTATAGGAATGTAACAATGCCCCATTGGCAGGACAAGAATCCCACTGAGGAACAGCTCAAGACTCTGCGCTCCATAAAAGCGATCGCGGTCGACATCGACGGCGTCATGACGGACGGCGGCATCATCTACGGGACCGCCGGGATGGAGCTGAAGCGCTTCGACTGCAAGGACGGCTTGGGTGTCAGGCTCTGGCTGAAAGCCGGATTTGATTTCGCCGTCATTACAGGCAGGGAATCCGTCGCCGTGAGCGAACGCGCCCAGGATTTCGGCCTCAAATACGTCTATCAGAAATGCGGCGACAAGGCGGAAGTCTTGAAACGCTTTTCACGTGAGTGCGGCGTTCCTTTGAACGAGATCTGCGTCATCGGCGACGACATCATAGACATTCCCATGCTTAAGGAAGCGGGCCTTCCCGTGGCGGTGGGGGACGCTTCTATGGAAGCGAAGGCGGCGGCTCAGCTGATCACCCTGAAAGAAGGGGGAAGAGGCGCTGTCAGAGAAGTGATAGAATATATTTTGAAGAGTCAGTCCCTTTGGGAAAAAGTCATAGCCGATTATTATGCTTAAGCTTTTATTTATAGTTTTGTTCCTGGCCGCTCCTCTCTTCGCGGAAGAGAAAGCCCCCGCCAAATCGGCGGTCGCGGCCACGCAGAACGTGAAATCCGGCAACAGCCGCGACGAGATGCTCGACGAGATGGAGATGCTGGACGGCGTGACTTTGATGGAAATCGACGAGACTGGCGACCGCCGCTGGGTCTTGGAAGGATCCTCAGCAAAGCAGCTGGATGGCGCGAAGGTCCGCTTTTTCGACGTGATCGTCACGCTTTTCAGACGCGACGGCACGGTCGTCAAGGTTTTGACGGAATACGCCGACGTCAACAGGGAGACCGGCGAAATAGAGACTGACAAGACCGTTCAATTGCTGGACGGCGACAGATTGATAAAAGGACGCGGCCTTTACGTCATCTACACCAAGGAGAAGAAAGAGTGCAAACTTTTCCATGACGTGGAGATCAAGGCCAAGATAGAGAAAAACAGCATTGATGTTTTCAAAGCGGGGAAATAGTGATGAAGCTCAAAGCGTCGATATCCATATTTTTATGCGCTGCTTTGGCCGTCTTCGCTAAAGAGGAGGCCAAGAGCGACGTTACCATCAATTCCGATGAGCTGAAGTACTCCTTTGAGGAGAACACGGCTTACTTAAGGGGCCACGTCGTCGTGACCGACGGAGAGCGCAAGCTTACGACCGACAACGCCACCGTCTATTTCGAGGACGACAAGAAGGGCGGCGACCAGGCCGTCGAGGAGCTCGGCCTGAAAGGCGTGGACGGCTTTTCGCGCGTCGTGGCGGTCGGCAACGTGCACGTTGTTTTCAACGACCAGACCAACACCAAGACGGAAGTCATAGCGGACCGCGGCATCTGGGAGAAAGCCCAGAACAAAGTCGTTATGACAGGCGGCCCGCCAATCGTCCGCAACGGCTCCAACTACATTCGCTGCCGCCGCCTGACGGTCGATCTTCTGAAGGCCAAATGCGATTTCGAATCTCCTGAGATCATTCTTACGCCTTCCAGCGAAGACAAGGAAAAATTCTTATTCTAAAGGAATACGACCATGCTAAAGAAAATCAGTCTGATATTAGTTCTTCTCTTGTGCGGAACGCTTTTCGCCGAGGAAGGCAGCGGCAGAGTTATGATCACGGCCGACAGCACCACTATGGAGACTAACGGGACTTTCGTCCTTACCGGCAACGTCAAATTAACCTCCGTGGACGCTTTCGGCACGGCCGCCAACCGCATCACGAACGTTTCCGTCAGGGCCGACAAAGCCATCGTCTATCAGGATCAGTCCACGCACGACATCGGCAAGATCGAAGCGTTGGGCAGAGTTCTCATCCGCACTTCGCAGGGAACGGTGACCGGCAACAAGCTCACCTACGACGCCGGAAAGGACACTTTCAGGATGACGGGCGAACCCATTATGCGCGATCTCAAGGGCAACACCGCCTCGGGCTCCGCAATTACCTGGGACAACCGCCACAAGAAGCTCAGCCTGGATGACGGCGCGCGCATTACACTGAACATTCAGGACGGGAAGCTCAGGCTTCCCAACATCAAGGAGGATAAATGAGCGGAGATTTCACGCCGCCGGCAGACGCCGTTCTTTACACTGAAAAGCTGGTCAAAACATACAACCAGCGCAACGTAGTCAAGGGCGTCAGCATCCATGTCAACAAAGGCGAGATCGTCGGTCTTTTGGGCCCCAACGGCGCCGGCAAGACGACGACCTTCTACATGATAGTGGGCATCATCCGCCCCAACCAGGGCAGGGTGGTCTTCCAGGGCAGGGACATCACCAACGACCCGATGTGCGACCGCGCCCAGCACGGCATCGCTTACCTTGCGCAGGAGCCTTCCGTTTTCAGGCGCATGACGAGCTTCGAGAACATCATGGCCATTATGGAAACGCTCCCCATGAAGAGGGACGAGATGAAAAAGCGCTCCTATGAGCTATTGGAAGAGCTCGGCATCTCCAAGCTCGCCAAGAGCAAGGCCTATACGCTCTCCGGCGGCGAGCGCCGCCGCCTCGAGATCGCCCGCGCCCTGGTGACGAGCCCCTCGCTTATCCTGCTCGACGAACCATTCTCCGGCGTTGACCCCATCGCCGTAGCGGACGTCCAACAGATCATCAGGGAACTGAAGCACAGGGACCTTGCCATTCTCATCACCGACCACAACGTCAGGGAGACGCTCTCCGTGACCGACAGGGCTTATCTGATCAACCAGGGCGAGATCCTGATCGAGGGTTCCGCGGACAAACTCATCAACGATCCGGAAGCCCGCAGGATCTACCTCGGCGAAGATTTCAAGATCTGATTTTTAAAAATTTATAAAAAATTTTTACACGCCCCGTTCGAACGCTCGAACGGGGCGTTTTTTTGCTAAAATATAAATAAGTGTGTTTTATTTATAAAAATCAGGGAAGCCTGACATGAAAAGATTTTATTTGCTTTTGACGTTCCTTGCCGTGACGCTTTTGGGAGCCGAGCATACTATAGATATTTCACCGCGCGGTCCTGAAATTAGCGGCGACATCTCAGGAAACCAGGACGCCGATTTTGTCAATGAAGTGAAAGCGCTCCAGATGGGCGACAAACTCGTCATCAAGACTTCCTCCAGGACGGCTCTCACCGGCACGGTCTCGTATTGCTACATGGACGTCAACTTCGTGGAAGTCAGGGCGGGCTTTTTGGACGACAGGCTGGGACACTTCCGCATGACCTGGGATGACGACGCCCTGATGGGGAGAGTTTACGATTCCATGAAGCCGGAAAGCTACGATCTTTTGAAAAAATTCGGCCGGCATCCTCTCAACATCGACTGCATGGACATCAAGGCCTTTGAGGAAAAATATCCCCTGAAGTGCGGCGTTGAAGAAGGGGACGCAACGATACATGCTTCCGCAGTTGATCAGAAAGACGATCCCAAGATCTGGGACGACTCTGTCATGACTACCCAGACTTTTTTGGTCATCTACACCCAGAACGCCAGCAAGAAATACGCCGAGCGCGGCGGCATCAACAACCTGATCGCGCAAGGATTGGCGCTTGGCAACCTCTGCCTTGAAAACAGCGGCGTGCCGACGAGGCTCGTATTGGCGCACAGCGAAGCCGTCGATTACGTCAGCACCGGCAACGGCGGCACCGACCTCGGCGCTTTCGGAAGCAACCGGCCGCCTTTCGACAAGGTGAAATATCTGCAGTGCCATTACGGCGCCGACTTCCGTTCCATCGTTCCGGAGAACAGCAATTACGGCGGTCTGGCCTACGTGGCCAGTACGGCCTCCGGCATCTACGACCGCGATCCGGCGCACATGATCAACGTGGACTACATGAGTTGGCACAGCTGGATCCATGAGATCGGCCACAACATGGGCGGCCAGCACGCCATCGAGCAGGAT
>Ga0310690_10002819_pt1 | contig 27452 bp, 22 predicted proteins | sample AusTroGonzalo_MG_2_FD_207661 | JGI IMG/M metagenome (GOLD analysis project Ga0310690, IMG submission 207661) | Bovine rumen microbial communities from tropical cattle in Woodstock, Queensland, Australia - Gonzalo_04 (v2) (version 2) | ecosystem: Host-associated > Mammals > Digestive system >...
AGGCGAAAACAATCATTCTGCCCAGTTACCGTTCACAGGCTGGAAAATACGGTCACACACTACACAACATAATATCCATTCATGCACAGATTTGTGGATTTTCGACATTTCCTGCAAAATGAATTTGTGGATTTTCGACATTTCTTGTAAAATAAATTTGTGGATAACAAAAAATGTTGTACCTTTGCAGCGGTTTTAACAGAAATACCGATGGTATTCAAGAGAAAGTTATATGACGAGATGCTTCGTTGGAAAAACGAGCGTCAAGGAAAAACGGCTTTGCTTGTCAAAGGAGCGCGTCGTGTCGGAAAATCCACTTTGGTAGAAGAGTTCGCAAAAAATGAATATAAGTCCTATATCCTCATTGACTTCTCGCGGACAGACAAAGAATTGGAAGCATATTTCGACAATCTGCTTGACTTGGATTATTTCTTTGTTCGCCTGCAAAACAAATTCGGCATCTCATTGACTCCTCGCGAATCGGTGATTGTCTTTGACGAAGTACAGAATTTCCCTTCTGCCCGCCAAGCCATCAAACATCTGGTCAAAGACGGACGCTATGACTATATCGAGACAGGTTCGCTTATCAGCATCAAAAAGAATATCCAAGGAATCGTCATCCCCAGCGAGGAGCATGCCATAACGCTTCAGCCCATGGATTTTGAAGAATTCTATTGGGCAACGGGAAATGAGACAACTCCGGTTCAGCTTCGTCAGACATTTGCCATGCATAGACCTATGGGAGATTCCGTTCACCGCCGTTGGATGCGTGATTTGCGTTTGTATATGCTGGTTGGAGGAATGCCTCAATCCGTTGCCGCGTATCTGCAATACAAGGATATGCGTGCTGTGGATGATGTCAAACGGGAAATATTGGAGTTGTACTACAATGATTTCCGTCGTATTGATGCTACAGGACGTGCTTCCAGATTATTTGCTGCCATACCAAGCCAGCTGAACAGTAATGCTTCACGCTACCAGATAAGTAGTGTAATAGAAAGCCAAACGGCAGAACGTGTAGCCGAGGTGATAGCAGATATGGAAGACAGTCAGGTGATTACCATGGCTTATCATGTGAACGATCCTGCCGTCGGAATGGGGCAATTCAAAGATTATTCAAAATATAAGATGTTTATTGCCGATACAGGCCTGTTTGTTACTTTGGCTCTCTGGGACAAGTCCTATACGGAGAATGTTATTTACAACAAGCTGCTGTCGGACAAGTTGGAGGCAAACCTTGGTTATGTGTATGAGAACCTTGTCGCCCAAATGCTGCGTGCATCAGGTAACGAAGTTTTCTACTACACCTTCCCGACAGGCAACGGCAACAAGAATTATGAAATAGACTTCCTCCTTTCGAGAGGGAACAAACTGGTACCTATAGAGGTGAAATCATCCGGATATAAAACGCACAAATCTCTGGACGAGTTCTGCAAGAAATATGCTTCCCGCATTGGAGAACGTATTCTGCTCTATACAAAAGACTATCAAAAAGATGCAGAAACAATGTGCGTTCCGGTTTATTTTACACCGTTCTTATAGTCACAAACAAACAACAATCAGCCGGTTGGGAAGAAAAATGCATTTTTTGAAAAAAAGTTGCGTTTCAGGTGATAGATTTTGACCTGTTCGACCCTCTATATATTATGGAGGGGATAAAAAGGCGAAAACAATCATTCCGCCCAGTTACCGTTCACAGGCTGTTATGTTCCTGTTCATCGGGTGTCAGGACAAGAAAAGACACGGAGGTTGTTGCTCTGCCAGACCCACAACCGCGCAAAAGTAAACAAGTAATTGCTCCTGTACTGTTATTGGTCAGTTTCTGTACTAAGTTGTCTATCAGACAGGATAGTATCCGACATAGCCGCTCGGTAAAATTGAGTAAATATTTTATATGATTTGAGTAAATAATCCGTGTGAATTGAGTAAAAATCAAGATGAATTTGAGTAAATATTTGGAAGTGTGAATTTTTTTTAGTACTTTTGCAGCCGGATTGAAAACTGATGCTCTTATGATTGAACGAACATATTACGAAAGATTGCTACATAGCCGTCTGGCAGAGCCACGCAAGTTCATGCAAGTCATCATCGGTCCGCGTCAAGTGGGTAAAACAACGTTAGTGCGGATGGTGCTGGAAAAAATCCAGATACCGCATTCATTTTATTCAGCTGACACAGTAAAAGACGACAACTGGTTGGGTATGATATGGCAACGAGAACGGCTCGAAATGCAATACAACAACCAGCAGGAACGCCTATTGGTTATTGATGAGGTGCAGAAACTTCCAAACTGGAGTGAATATGTCAAAAAAGAATGGGATACGGACACATGGAATAATACCAATATAAAAGTGCTGCTGTTAGGTTCGTCACGCATGCTTATCATGTCGGGATTGACAGAGTCACTTGCAGGACGATACGAACTGATTAAGATGACCCACTGGACTTACAAGGAGATGAAGGCGGCTTTTGACTGGGATTTGAACACCTACATTTATTATGGCGGTTACCCAGGAGCGGCAGACTTGATTAACCAACCCGACAGATGGCGTGCATACATCAAAAAATCCATAGCAGAACCAAGCATCACCAAAGATGTGCTGGAAACAAGCAAAGTCTATAAACCGGCTCTGCTGCAACAACTGTTTGAGTTGGGATGCAGTTACTCGACTTGTCTGCTCTCCTACACCAAACTGCTCGGCCAATTGCAGGATGCAGGCAATACGACCACATTGTCCGCTTATATGCAACTGCTGCAGGAAGCCAATCTGGTGGCAGGCCTGCGCAAATTCGCTAATGATGAAGCTCGTAAACGGCAGAGCATACCCAAGTTCCAGGTCTTCAACAATGCCTTGTATAATGCCTATTCGCGTGCTTCTTTCCGCGATGTTATCCGCGACCCGCAGGAATGGGGAAGGCAAGTGGAATCTGCTGTCGGGTCATATTTGCTCAGTCAGGCAGAGTTGTCGGATATGACTCTGTTATACTGGCGTAAGAATAATGAAGAAGTGGATTTTGTTTTGGAATGGAACTCCGAGATTGTGGCTGTTGAGGTGAAAAGCAACGGCGAAAGAATGACAAGCGGATTGATTGCTTTCCGTGACACATATCATCCGAAGCACTCCTTGATTGTCGGCGAAGAAGGAATCAATCTCGATACATTCATGCAACTGGATTTGCATGAATTGTTCAAATGACACTTTGTGTATTCATTATGACAGCCTTCTCCATGTCAATAGGGTCGGAATATCCGACATCGTCGTTTGAGGCGACATCTTGTTGGTAGCATTTTGCATCTGTCATTGTTTTATTTACAAAGAAATATGTATTTATTTGAAAAAAGTTGCAAATTAGGTGATAGTTTTTGGCTGTTTTTTTGCTATATTATGGAGGGGTATATATAATCGGGGAAAAAACAGCAGATATTCACTTTTTTATAAAAAAATGCACTTCTGCTGTCACAAAATGCTGACTTTTTCGTCTAATATATAGAGGGGCAATAATTATAGTGGCGACACAAAACGGGAAACAACGGGAATTATTGTGCATTATCGGGAAGAAACGAGAAGCAACGGGAAAATTCAAACCCCCGCTATCGTATCTTTGCAACGGGAAACGAAGCGGAGTGCAAACTGACAAAAGCAAAATAAAAACAATATAAAATAACATAAAAAACAAATAGCTATGTCCTGCTTTCAAGTAATTTTAGCCATTATTTTTCCGCCGCTGGCGGTGATAGACCGCGGCTGCGGCTCGATGCTTATCGTCTTTCTGCTGACCTGCTGCGGGTGGGTGCCCGGAGTGATTGCAGCACTGGTCATACTGAACAAGAACGAATAACAGCCGCATGACGGAGACGGGCAACTATGAGAGTCATGCCTGCCGGTTGGCAGAGTAAAAACACTCAAAAATTGCACAATATAGTATTTTTTTTGCACAAACGACAAAAATACATTATCTTTGCAGGCTAAATCAAACAAGACAGTATGTTTTCAGGAATAGTAGAAACCATGGCCCAGGTGGTCCGCATTGAACAGGAACAGGGCAACAAACACTTCACATTGCGCAATCCGTACCCCGAAGGCATGGGCATCGACCAGAGTATAGCCCACAACGGCGTATGCCTCACCGTCGTGAAGAACGAGGGCGACCTCTACACCGTCACCGCCATGCAGGAGACCCTGCAGCGCACCAATCTGGACGACCTCAAAGAAGGCGACTGGGTGAACCTCGAGCGCGCCATGTCGGTGGACAAGCTGCTGGACGGACACATCGTGCAAGGGCATGTGGACCAGACCGCCGTGTGCATTGATGTGCATGAGACCGACGGTAGCTGGTACTACCGCTTCGAGTACGACAGCAGCGAAGAGATGATACGGCGCGGCTATTTCTGCGTGGACAAAGGGTCGGTAGCCATCAACGGCGTAAGCCTCACCGTGTGCGAACCGGACGTAAAAGACGGCAAGGGCTATGTGTCGGTGTGCATCATACCCTACACCCACGAAGTGACCAACTTCAAGTATATAAAAACAGGGACGAGAGTGAACCTCGAGTTCGACATCATAGGCAAGTATATTGCCCGCATGAACCAGCTGATTAATTGATAATTGACAATTGATAATTGACAATTGATAATTCATAAATATAATATATGGACAAGATAAGTTATGCTTTGGGCCTCTCAATGGGGCAGAACCTCATGGGCAGCGGCGTGGACAAAATAGTGTATGCCGACTTTGCACAGGGCTTGCAGGACGTGCTTGAGCACGCACAGCCCAAAATATCATATCAGGAAGCACAGGCACTGCTCAACAAGTTCTTCACAGACCTTGAGCAGCAGATTGCCAAAGAACAGAAAGCCTCGGGCGAGAAGTTCCTCGCCGAGAACGCCAAACGCGAAGGCGTGAAGACCACAGCGTCGGGTCTGCAGTACGAAGTGCTGGAAGCCACCATCGGACAGAAACCCGCAGCCACCGACAAAGTGCGCGTACATTACGAAGGCACCCTGACCGACGGCACCGTGTTCGACAGCAGCTACAAGCGCGGCGAACCCATCACCTTCGGGCTGAACCAGGTCATCAGAGGCTGGACCGAAGGACTGCAGCTCATGTCCGTCGGCAGCAAATACAAACTCTACATACCCTACGACCTCGGCTATGGAGCACAGGGTGCAGGCGGCAGCATTCCGCCATACGCCACACTCATCTTCACCGTCGAGCTGCTCGGCATCGAGAAATAAACAATTTCAAAAAAAAACATATTAACCTAACAACAAAAAAATGAAAAAACTCAGTATTCTCGCCATCTTTGCAATGGCAATGGTATCTTGCGGCAACACCTACACCGCAAAAGACGCAGTTCTGTCGAACCAGACCGACTCAATCAACTATGCTCTCGGCTTTGTGAACGGAGCCATGATAAAGATGCAGCACCTTTCCGAGGACAGCAGTGACGTGGTGATTGCCGAGTTCATGGACGCACTGCAGCGCGGCTATGACGGCAAAGTGGAAGAACGCAGCGAAGTGGCGACTGTAGGACGCAATATCGGTATGGCAATCAAAGCCTCCGAAAAGACAGGACTTGCCGACAACAAGGCATGGACACTCAACGAGAAAATCTTCTTCCAGGGACTGGTGAACGGCCTTTACGGCGACAGCGTTGTCATGCATCCCGACACCGCCCGCAACTTCTTCCAGGCGCAGTATGCCGCTTCAATGGGTTCTGAGGAGAAAGCCGGCAAGTTCACCAAAGGCAAATGCCCCAACAAGGTGAAAGCCATCGCACTCAACAGCCTGAACGACAGCCTCAACTACGCTTTCGGCATCCTCAACGGCAGCGAAATAAAGATGTACGTTCTCGCCAACGACTCCACCGGAGAAGACACCAAGACCTTCCTCAAGGAGATCAACAACGCGATGAAACTCAATGTCCGCAACCCGCAGCTCATGAACATGGGCGAGCAGATAGGCAAGACCATCAAGGAGCAGGAGTCACAGGGTCTGCTCGGCGAGGCATCGCTTGTCACCGACTTCGAGATGATCAAGCAGGGTTTCGTGAACGGCATGAAGGGACATGACACCCAGTTCAACCAGCAGGCTGCCGGCGAGTACATCCAGAACACGATGAACTTCATCAAATACGGCAACACCAAAGCCGATGGCGAGCAGTTCCTTGCCGAAAACGCCCTCAAAGAAGGAGTGAAAGTGACTGACAGCGGACTGCAGTACGAAGTGCTGAAACAGGGCACCGGCCGCAAACCCACAGCCACCGACAAGGTGAAAGTACACTACCACGGCACTCTCATCAACGGCACCGTCTTCGACAGCAGCGTTGAGCGCGGCGAACCCATCACTTTCGCCCTCAACGGAGTGATTGCCGGTTGGACCGAAGGCCTGCAGCTCATGCCCGTCGGCAGCAAATACCGCTTCTACATCCCGCAGGAACTGGGTTACGGCGCACGTGCCGCAGGTCAGATTCCACCGTATTCGACTCTCATCTTCGAGGTTGAGCTGCTCGATATCGAGAAGTAAGACCGCCATGCCGGACTTGCCGGCAAATGACTGGTTATGGGCATTATAGCTCGGCAAAGCATCAAAGGAACCATCGTGACATACATAGGTGTCGCGGTGGGTTTCCTTACCACCTTCTTCGTGCTGACCCGTTTCCTCTCTGCGGAGGAAATCGGGCTGGCGCGGGTGCTGCTGGATGCCGCCGTGCTTTTTGTCGGGTTTGCGCAGTTGGGAACTTCGTCCTCGGTCATCCGTTTTTATCCTTATTTCCGCACACCGGACGGCGGGACGCACGGCTTTTTCTTCTGGGCGATGGTCATCCCGTTGTCAGGTTTCGTGCTGTTCGCCTTGCTGTTCTGGGCGTTCCGCGGGCAGGTGGAGGTATGGTTCGGCGGCAAGTCGCCGCTTTTTGTGGAATACTTCCCCTATGTGTTCCCGCTGGCGTTCGGTATGCTCTACCAGACGGTTTTCGAGACGTGCTCCAATGTGCGGATGCGTATTGTGGTGCCCCGCGCTGTGCGTGAGGTAGGCGTGCGTGTCGGTCTGCTGGTGTGCTATCTCGCCTATGCGTTCCGTCTGCTTTCGACAGACGGTTTCGTGTGCTCTCTCTGTGTGGTCTATGCGGCGGCTGCGGTGGTGAACGCGGGCTATTTCTTCTTCATCAGCAGGGTCTCGCTGCGTCCTGACATCCCGTTTCTGCGTGCCAACCGGACGCTGGTCCGCAGCAGTGTGCTCTATACGCTTTTTCTGGTGGCCTCTGCGCTGGCATCGGTGCTGGCCCCTGTTCTCTCCTCCTTCTTCATCACGGCGAAGATGGGGCTTGACTATACCGGCATTTACGCCATTGCCACGTATATGGCAGTGATGGTGTCCATCCCCTACCGTTCGCTGACGGCTATCGCTTCGCCCCAGTTGTCGCAGGCGGTCAAGGACGGCGATACGGAACAGGCGTCCGTGCTCATGAAGCAAGTTACGGGCAACACGCTGCTGGTCGGCATGTGCGTCTTTCTGCTGATATGGCTTAATATGGACCTTATCTACCACATCCTTCCCAACGGCTCTACCTATGCCGTAGCGCGGCCGGTGGTGTTTGTGCTGGGGCTGGGGCAGCTGCTCCTCGCGACTTTCTCCTTCTCGCTCTCGGCACTTAACTACAGCCGTTTCTACGCCTTCTCGTTGGCCTATTCCGTGGTGCTGACAGTCAGCGTGGTGCTGTTCAACAACTGGTTCATCCCGCGTTGGGGTATGATGGGGGCGGCTCTCGGCAGCCTGCTGTCGTATGTCCTCTATTTCGCCCTTGTTCTCCTAACGGTCTGCCGCCGGCTGCATGTGCCGCCGTTTGCACGGACACAGGGATGGATGCTGCTCCTGTTTGCGGCCGTACTGCTGGTCAATGTCCCGCTGGCGGCCTGGATGGAGGAACTGAATATCTGGCTTGGCAGTATCCTGCGGACCGTTCTTCTGTTCGGATTCTTTGTGCTGGCGGCGTGGAAACTTACTCTTTCTCCTGAACTCAATGCGTTACTTCGTTCGTCTTTCCTATCTCGGCACTGACTTTCACGGTTCGCAGAGGCAGCCGAACGGAATTTCCGTGCAGGAGGTCATGGAGCAGGCTTTCTCCACCATCCTCCGCTGTCCGGTCTCTCTCGTTTTTGCCGGGCGCACTGATGCAGGAGTGCATGCGCGGGAGATGTTCGCTCATTTCGAAACCGGCTTGCCGGTGCCTGACGGTCTGGCGGCGCGTCTGAACAGTCTGTTGCCGTCTTCGGTAGCGGTCTCCGGCCTGTGGCCCGTCCCTCCGGATGCACATGCCCGTTTCTCGGCTGTGGCAAGGACGTATGAATATCATATCATCAGCAGCAAGAACCCTTTTCTGGAGGGCCGTGCCGCCCGTGTGGCGCCCGGACTTGATTTCGGGGCGATGAATGCGGCCGCCTCCCTTTTGCTCGGTCGTCATGATTTTGCCTCGTTCTGCCGCGCCCATACGGATGTCAAGACCACTTTCTGCACGGTCACACGTGCCGGATGGGAGGTGGGGCCTGACGGAGACACGGCGGTCTTCACCGTCACGGCCGACCGTTTCCTGCGCAATATGGTGCGTGCGCTGGTCGGCACGCTTTTCGAGGTGGGGCGCGGGAAACTCTCTCAGGAGGGTTTTGCGCAGGTGATGGAGGCGCGGAACCGTTGTGTGGCGGGACAGTCTGTGCCGGCCTGCGGCCTGTATCTTGTGCGGATTGCCTATCCTTTCCCTCTTGCTGACGGATTTACCTCCATTGTGCCTGCCGTGTCCGGTGTGTCGGCAGTTCCTGAGATGTCCGCCGGCGGACTTGAATGATGAAAATGTTGCTGTGGGGTGGGGTGGTCGTGTGGCTTCTGCTGAATGCAGTCACGTTCGCGGTCTATGGCTGGGACAAACGTTGTGCCCGCTGTGCCCGCCGCCGTGTGCCCGAGTCGGTTCTTTTGTGGATGGCGTTTCTGGGCGGCAGTATGGGGGCGCTGCTGGCGGTTTATGGCTTCCGTCATAAGACGGCACATCCCCGTTTCACGGTTCTACTGCCTCTTTTTGTCACGCTTCATGCCGCCCTTGCCGTTCTTCTTGTCGGCCGTATCCTCCGCCTGTTCTGATGTTTTTGGCCTGCTTTTGAGAGTCAGTTGACGGGTTGAAAATCATGAATTGAATCAAACTTCAGGCAAAAGTTGAAAAAAGATTTGCAGGAATAAGAGAAAAGCATTAACTTTGCAGGCTTTTTGTGGGTTTGCCTGAATGACATACAGGAATATAGCGGCCTGGCCAGCCAGGAAACGACGCGGAGACAACAATTCAAAACAATCATAAAACAAACAACCAAACTATGCAACAAATCCTCATCAGACGTGGTCTGGACCTGCCGATGGACGGCGCAGCGGAGAAGACGCTCGGAAGCGTGAATCTGCCCGCCGTGTTCCGCATCGTGCCGGACCACTATGCCGGAATTACGCCGAAGTTGTCGGTGAAGGCCGGTGAGCGCGTGAAGGCGGGCAGCCCGCTCTTCCACGACAAGACGTTTGAGGCCATGCAGTTCACATCGCCTGTCAGCGGCACCGTGAAGGAGATCGTCCGCGGTGAGCGCAGGAAGGTGATGTCGATTGACATTGAGGCCGACAACGTGACGGATTACGCGGAGTTTGACAAGGGCAAGGACATACGCGAGCTGCTGCTTGAATCGGGGCTCTGGTGCCTTCTGAAGCAGCGTCCGTATGACTGCATCGCCCTGCCGAACAAGAGTCCGCGTGCGATTTTCGTATCCACCTTCGACAGCGCTCCGCTTGCGCCCGACTACGAGTATGTGGTGAAAGGCGAAGGCACCGCGCTGCAGGCGGCAGTGAGCGCCCTGAGCAAAGTGGCGCCCGTGTATGTAGGTGTCCGCGCAGGAGCCGCAGCCACGGAGTTCAGAAACCTGAAAGACTGCACTTTGTATGAAGTAGCAGGTCCCCATCCGGCAGGCAACGCGGGCGTGCAGATCAACCACGTGCTGCCGATGGCAAAGGGCGACACGATGTGGACGGTGAATGTGCAGGACATGGTGCTGATTGGCAGACTGCTGACCAAGGGCATTGTGGACATGCGCAGAAAAGTGGCCGTGACAGGCCCGATGGTTCATCAGGCGCAGTACTACATGGTGCTTCCGGGCATCGGCGTGGACGTGCTGCTGAAGAGCAACCTCCACAAGGAAGCGGCTCTCCGCATCGTGCGCGGCAACGCGCTGAGCGGCACGCAGGCCGCCGGGGACGAGGTCGTGTCGCTGTATGACAACCAGTACACCGTGATTGCGGAAGGCACCGAGAACCATGAGTTCATGGGCTGGCTGCTGCCCCGCTTCAACGTGTTCCATTTCGGGAAGACCGACCCCGCCGCCATGCTTGACAACCAATGCACCCGCAGTCTGTTCGGCAACCGCAGTTACGACTGGGACGCACGCCTGAAAGGCGGCCGCCGTGCCATGATTGTGAGCGGCGAATACGAGAAAGTGTTCCCGATGGACATCTATCCCGAATACCTGCTGAAAGCGATGATAGCGGGCAATCTGGACAAGATGGAGCAACTCGGCGCGTGCGAAGTGGCCCCCGAGGATTTTGCGCTGTGCGAATATGTATGTACCTCGAAAATGCCCGTGCAGGCTATTGTCCGCGCGGCATTGGACAACATGAAAAAGGAGATTGAGTGATGGAAAAGTTCTATGAGATATGGAAGAAGTTCGGCAAGAACTTCGAGGAAGGCGGCAAGCTGGAGAAACTGAGCAGTTTCTATGACGCTTTCGACACATTCCTGTTCACTCCGTCCGCCACCGCCAAGCGCGTCGGGGCACAGATTCACGACGGCAGCGACTCGAAACGGACGATGATACTCGTGGTGATGGCCCTCGTGCCGGCAATGCTGTTCGGCATGTTCAACGTGGGCTACCAGCACCTTCTGGCGACAGGGCAGATACCGTGCTGCGGACTGACCTGCGCGCTCTTTTGGAAGGCATTCGGCTTCGGTCTGCTTGCCGTGCTGCCTTATATTATTGTAAGTTATGCGGTCGGACTCGGCATTGAGTTCATTGTGGCGCAGATGAAGCACGAAGAGGTGGCCGAGGGCTTCCTCGTGACGGGCTTCATCATTCCGCTGATTGTGCCGATTAACACCCCGCTGTGGATGGTGGCTCTCGCCACGGCATTCGCGGTGGTGTTCGCCAAAGAGGTGTTCGGCGGTACCGGCTACAACATCTTCAACGTGGCCCTGATTGCACGTGCGTTCCTCTTCTTCGCCTATCCGACACACATGACTGGAGACAGCGTGTTTGTCCGCACAGGCGGCACCTGGGGCTGGGACGGCGGCATGACCGCTGTGGACGGCTTCTCGGGCGCGACACCGCTCGGCGTGATTGCCACTACCACCGAGACTTCCGTCATGCCGGTTGATTTCTGGACCGCCTTCAACGGTCTCATCCCCGGCTCTGTGGGCGAGACTTGCGGCTGGGCTATCCTGCTCGGCGCATGCCTGCTGCTGGTGACGGGCGTGGCTTCGTGGAAGACGATGCTGGCCATTTTCGGCACTGCGGCTCTGACAGCATGGCTGTTCAATGTGTGCGGTCCGGACACTGCCGCGGCGCACTATCCGTGGTACATGCAACTCGTGAGCGGCGGCCTGATGTTCGGTGCCGTGTTCATGGCGACCGACCCTGTGACCAGTGCACGCACCGAGTGCGGCAAGTGGATATACGGCATACTGATCGGCTTCATGGTCATTGTCATCCGTGTGCTGAACCCCGGTTATCCGGAGGGCATGATGCTGGCCATCCTGCTGGGCAACGCCTTCGCTCCGCTGATTGACTGGTGTGTGGTTCGTTCAAACATTAACAAACGCGCCAAGAGGTCAAGCACCCCGGCTGCCGTAAAATAACAGGAGGACGAATTATGTCAAAGAAATATATTTGCAAGGTGTGCGGCTATGTTCACACAGGTGACAAGGCGCCTGCCGTCTGCCCGCAATGCCAGCAGACCGGCTGCTTTGAGCCGGAGAAGTCCAAGGGACTTGACACCAACTCGAATGTCTATACGATAATCTACGCGACAGTGGTTGTGGTGATTGTAGCCGTGCTGCTCGCCATTATCAGTCAGGTACTCAGCCCGCGTCAGGAGGCCAACAAGCGTCTGGACGTGCAGAAGCAGATCCTGACCGCGCTGAATGTGGATTACAGCAACGCGGATCCCGCCGCCCTCTACGACGAGTACGTCAAGGAGGAGGAATGGGACGGCAAACAGGTGTTCTATGCGACGATAGACAACGCCGCCTACACCGTGTTCCCGCTGAAGGGACAGGGCCTGTGGGGAGGCATCTGGGGCTATATCGCGCTGGAGGACGACCTGAACACGGTCTATGGCATCAATTTCGGCCACGAGTCGGAGACTCCGGGTCTGGGCGGCGAAATCGTCACCGAGGACTTCCGCAGCCGCTTCTTCGGCAAGCACATCAAGGACGATGAGGGCAACCTGCGTTCCATCGCGGTGCTGAAAGAAGGCACAAAGGCTGACGAAGGACAGGAGCAGGTGGATGCCTGGGCGGGAGCAACCATCACTTCCACCGGCGTGAACGACATGCTGCTCAACTCGCTCAACGAGTATGCCGATTTCCTTAACCAGGTTCATGCCGCCGGTGTGGAAGAATTGATGTCCGATGACTGTCAGACAGGCGAAGCCGGTCCGACAGCGCAGCGGTCTGACAGTGACAACGGTCTAATATCTAATTCGGAGGATTAATATGGCACTTAGCAAGAAAACAAAAGAGGCCTTCCTGGGTCCTCTGAACATCAACAACCCTGTCCTTGTGCAGATTCTGGGTATCTGTTCCGCCCTCGCGGTAACGGTGCAGCTCAAGCCTGCTCTGGTGATGGGTATATCAGTGACCATCATCGTCGCCATGTCGAATGTGGTGGTGTCGCTGATTCGCAATTCGATTCCCGCCCGTATACGTATCATCATCCAACTGGTGGTGGTTGCGGCGCTTGTCACCATCGTGAGTGAGGTACTGAAAGCCTTTGCCTACGATGTGGCGATGCAGCTGAGCGTGTATCTCGGTCTGATTATCACCAACTGTATTCTGATGGGTCGTCTGGAGGCGTTCGCCATGTCGAACAACGTGACAGACTCATTGCTTGACGGTCTGGGCAACGGCTTCGGTTATGCGTGGATTCTGGTGGCAGTGGCTTTTGTGCGCGAACTCTTCGGCGCAGGCACGCTGCTCGGCTATCGCGTTATTCCGCAGAGCTGGTATGTAGCCAACGGAGGCTTCTATGAGAACTGTGGTATGATGCTGATGCCGGCTATGGCGTTAATCCTTGTAGGTTGCATAATTTGGGCTCACAGAGCTATTAATGATAAGGAGGCTAAGTAATGGAGCATGCATTAAGTTTATTTGTCCGCAGCATTTTTGCTGACAATATGATTTTCGCCTTCTTCCTCGGCATGTGTTCATACCTTGCCGTTTCGAAGGACGTTAAGACAGCAGCCGGTCTGGGCGTGGCAGTCATCTTTGTGGAGCTGATTACCCTGCCGGTTAACTACCTGCTGCAAGTCTATGTGCTTACCCCGCTTGGCCTGGGTTATCTGAGTTTCATCCTTTTCATCGCCGTGATTGCCGCTATCGTGCAACTCGTCGAGATGATTGTCGAGAAGTTCAGTCCCTCGCTGTATAATGCGCTGGGTATCTTCCTGCCCCTTATCGCGGTGAACTGCGCGATTATGGGTGCCTCTCTGTTCATGCAGCAGCGTGTGCAGCTTGACCCCGAGAACGTGAAAGCCATCGCCAATATCGGCGACGCCTTCGCCTACGCTATCGGTTCCGGTATCGGCTGGATGCTGGCTATCGTGGCGCTTGCGGGTATTCGTGAGAAGATGGAGTATAACGACGTTCCGAAGCCCCTGCAGGGTATTGGTATTACCTTTATCACTGTCGGTCTGATGGCGCTTGCCTTCATGTGCTTCAGCGGACTTAATATCTAAGGAGGAACAACTATGAACATTACAGCAATTCTTTATGCAGTGTTGGTATTCCTCGTAGTGATACTCCTGCTCGTTGTTATTCTGCTTGTGGCGAAGCGCTATCTGGTGGCGTCCGGCGACGTGAAAGTCACCATCAACGGCGACAAGGTCTATGACATCCCTGCCGGCGGTACGCTGCTTGCTTCGCTGAACAATGCCGGTGTGCATCTGCCTTCCGCCTGCGGTGGTAAGGGCTCTTGCGGACAGTGCAAATGCCAGGTGCTCGAAGGCGGCGGCGAAATCCTGCCGACCGAGACCGTGCATTTCTCGCGCAAGCAGCAGAAGGACCACTGGCGTCTCGGCTGTCAGGTGAAGGTGAAGAACGACCTCAACCTCAAGATGGACGAGTCGATTCTCGGCGTGAAGGAATGGGAATGCACCGTCATCTCCAACAAGAACGTCGCTACGTTCATCAAGGAGTTCAAGGTGGCATTGCCTCCCGGAGAGCACATGGACTTCGAGCCGGGTTCGTATGCGCAGATCCGTATTCCTGAATACGACATCGACTACGACCGCGACATGGACAAGTCCCTCATCGGCGACCTCTATCTGCCCGCATGGAAGAACTTCAAACTCTTCGGCCTCAAGCAGAAGAACACCGAGGCTACTATCCGTGCCTATTCCATGGCCAACTATCCCGACGAGGGCGATATCATCACCCTCACCGTCCGTATCGCTACGCCGCCGTTCAAGCCGAAAGACCAGTGCCCGAACGGACCGGAGTTCATGGACGTGCCTTGCGGTATCGCTTCCACGTATATCTTCTCGCTCAAGCCGGGTGACACGGTGACGATGTCGGGTCCTTACGGTGAGTTCCACCCTGTCTATGACAGCAAGAAAGAGATGATTTGGGTCGGTGGTGGTGCCGGTATGGCTCCGTTGCGCGCACAGATCATGCACATGCTCAAGACCCGTCAGTGTCGCGACCGCGAGATGCACTATTTCTACGGCGCACGCGCTATCGACGAAGTGTTCTTCCTGGAGGATTTCCTCGCGCTGGAGAAGGAGTTCCCGAACTTCCATTTCCACCTGGCTTTGGACCGTCCGGACCCGAAGGCGGACAGCCTCGGCGTGAAGTACACTGCCGGCTTCATTGCTCCTGTGATGGGCGACACCTACCTCAAGCAGCATGAGGCGCCCGAAGACATCGAGTATTACCTCTGCGGACCTCCGATGATGGCGAAGACCGTCCTCGACCTGCTCCATTCGTTGGGTGTCAGCGACGAGGATATCCGGTTCGACAACTTCGGATAAGTCAGTCAAAGAAAAGCGGCGTAATGCCGCTTTTCTTTGCAAATTGACGGTTGCTGTCATAGTTTCTTGGTGGCGTCATACTGCTTGATTGTCGTCATATGGTTTGCCGGACATTGCTTGTTTGCGTTGGCGGCTTGTCTTGGGAAGCAGGAATCGTTCGGGATAACGGGCGGTGACATCGCGGTATGCCCTTGCCAGGCTCTCAGTGATGGGGTCGCTGTCGTTTAAGTCGGTAATGATTCCTTTGAAACCGCCTTCTTTTTTCCGGTAGTCCATGAATCCGATGATGATAGGCACTTCCGCTCTGCGTGCCATGGCAAGATATCCGGGGTTCCAGTGGTCGGTGGGGGCAAAGCCTGCTTCGGGGCAGATGACAAGGTGCATCTGCTCATTCTCTCGCAGCAGGCGCACGGCTTTCAGTACCGAGTTGTCATTCTTCAGTCCTCTGATAGGTACTATTCCGAGCAGCCGCATGACAGGTGCAAACGGAAAACGGAACAGTTCTTTCTTGCCGAGCAGCAGATGGGGGATGCCGAAAGCCCGCAGTATGAGTTTGCCGATGAGGGCGTCCAGATAGGAGGTGTGCGGGGCCATCACAATGATGCTTTTCTTTATGTCAGGAAAAGTGCCGGCGGTCTTCCAGCCGATAAGTCGCAGCATGCGGCGTGCTGTGGATGGTGAAATGGGCATGTCTTGGCTTTTTTGTTTATTCTCCCCATGTGTCGCGGTCCAGACTTCGGTAAGCGATGGCTTCTGTGAGGTGGGTTACACTGATGGTCTCGCTGCCTTCCAGGTCGGCGATGGTGCGGGCTACTTTCAAGATGCGGTCATAGGCGCGTGCGGAGAGTCCGAAGCGTTCCATGGCTATACGTATCAGGTTGTCGCCTGCTGTGTCCACGATGCAATAGCGGCGCACTTGTCTGGTCGACATTTGGGCGTTGCAGTGAATGCCTGTTCCGAGGAATCGTTGGTGTTGTGTTTGTCTGGCGGCTACTACGCGGCGTCGTATGTTTTCTGACGGTTCTCCTGGTTCTTGACTTCGCAGCAGGTCGTAGGGAACTGCTTGTACTTCGCATTGGATGTCGATGCGGTCAAGCAGCGGACCGCTGATTTTGCTTTTGTAGCGGTGTATTTGGGCAGGAGTACAGGTGCAGGGGTGTGTCGGGTCGCCATAGTGTCCGCACGGACATGGGTTCATTGCCGCCACGAGCATGAAGGAGGCTGGGTATTCCACGGTTTGCTTGTTCCTTGCTACGGTGATTTTCCGGTCTTCCAATGGTTGTCGGAGTACTTCAAGGGTGGAACGTTTGTATTCTGGCACTTCGTCCAGAAAGAGCACTCCGTTGTGGGCGAGGCTTATTTCTCCGGGGCGTGGATTGGTTCCTCCGCCGATCAGGGCGACTTCTGTCACGGTGTGGTGTGGTGAACGGAAAGGCCGTCGCGTCATAAGGGCCTGTCCTGGGGCTAACAGTCCTGCTACAGAATGGATTTTGGTGGTTTCCAGAGCCTCCTCTTTGGTAAGGGGCGGAAGGATGGTGGGCAGTCGTTTGGCAAGCATGGATTTGCCGGCTCCCGGAGGGCCGGCCATGAGCATGTTGTGTCCGCCTGCTGCCGCCACTTCCATGGCGCGGCGGACATTCTGCTGTCCGCGTATGTCGGAGAAATCGGCATCTTCGTTCTGCTCCGTCATGCTCTGCATATCTTCTTCGCTCAGGCGCACGGGAGGAATATCCTGCATCCCGTTCAGGAAACGGACGACATCAGGCAGTGTCTCGGCGGCAATAACCTCGATATCTTCTACAACGGCGGCTTCCCGTGCGTTGGCGGCGGGAAGGATAAGACCGCGCAGTCCGTGTTCTTTGGCGCAGAGGGCGATGGGGAGGGCGCCGCGTATGGGTTGCAGTGTCCCGTCTAATGACAGTTCGCCCGCCAGCATATATTCGGTGAGTCGGTCGCCGTGTATTGCTTCGGCCACTTGCAGCAGTCCGGCAGCTAATGGCAGGTCGTAACTGCCTCCTTCTTTTTTGAGGTCGGCGGGTGCCATATTGATGGTCAGGCGCTTGACGGGGGGCTTGTAGCCATTGACAAGCATGGCGGCGCGGATGCGGTCGCGGCTTTCCCTGACGGCATTGTCCGGCAGTCCGACCAATGCAAAGTCAGCGCCTGCGAGGGCGTGCATCTCGATGGTTACGAGTTCTGCGTGGATGCCCTGCAGGGCGGCGGAGTAGCATTTGAGTAGCATATTCGGTGTTGTGTGGTTTCGTTATCGGGCGGTATCTGCTGTGGCGGTGGTGTCGGCAGGAGCAGCATTGTTTTTCTGTTGTTGCTTTCGTGCTTCGCGCTTGCGACGTGCGTCGCCGCGGTTGAAGTCATGCCGGAAGATAAAGCCCACGCCCTGTACGGTGCTGGCCTGCTTGAGCGAATATTTGTCCACGGTATGAGTGAAGGCTCTGGCGCGCAGTTTGCCGTCGTTGGTGAGTTCGTATTCGATGTCCACGTCTCCGAAGAAGGGGCGGTTGCTCAGGTCGTTGTATCGGTAGCCGACATTGCCGTTGATGCTCAGTCTGTTGACGGGGTGTATCTGGAATTGGGTCTCATATTCCTGGCTGGCCGAGGCGCCTTCGCCGTCGGTGCGGAAATTGAAACCCACTGACACAATATCTGTCAGGCGCGACAGCCATGCATTGATTTGGCCGGTGACGGTCGATGAGAGCAGCGAGTAGGTCTCGTTGGCGGTTGAGGAGGTGTTCTGCAGGTATTCGGGGGTGAAGAACCTGTTGAATACAAGCAGGTAGATTACTTGGCGCATGAGCATCTCGTCGGAGTTGATGACCGACTTGACTTGGGATGCCACCGCTTCGTCTGATTGGGGGAGTTCGATGCCGAAGCGGAGGGTCGGATTGAGGAGTCGGTCGGTAATATAGAGGATGCACTCGACGGGCACGGAGGTGCGGTTCGTGGCAATGGACGACATGTCATCGCCGAACAGATCCTTGAGGGAGGCTGTGACGCGGTATTTGGCCGTTACGTTTAGAATCGGGGTCATTGGATTCCCCGACCAGCTGATGGACGAGCCTTCCGCAATGGCGAACTCGCGCCGGATGATGTTTCCAACGGCATAGGAGAAGGTCCCGTTGAGCAGTGAGTAACTGCCGAATAATTGTACGTCGTTTGTTCCGTCCATCAGAAGCCTCAGGCTCCCTTCACCGCGGCCTGTGATGCCGTCGCCTGTATGCGGGTCGAGTGTTACGTGTACGGTGGCGTCGGGCGTGGCATCAATGACGAGCGAGAGCTGCAGCTTGGCATTCGGTACGGTCTTTTGTGTCTGTGTTTTGTCTTTCTTCTTTTTGCGTTGTTTGGTGGGGACGGGCGTTTGTTTTACAAATTCGATAAAACTGTTGTCGCGTGCGTCGGATGCGGTGGTGACGCAGAAATAGAAGTCGGTGTTCTTGCGGGTTGTGGCGTTTACGTCAATGCGTGTGAGTCGTTCGTCGCCTTGTATGTCCACTTTGCCCGAGGCATAGGCTTTTCCGTAGAACATGGCCTGGGAAGAGTAGGGGATATCAAGGGCGAGCAGGTCATTCACGTCGGCGGTGATGTGGAAACGGAAGTCTTTGAACAATTGGTGGGTCAGTTCGCCTTGTACCAGTCCGGTGTGTCCTTCCGCATCGTGTATGTGTACATGTGGGAAGGAGATGCGTGTCGTGTCCAGAATTACCGAGTCGGTCAGGAAATAGCGTGCGCCGGTGTAGGGAATGGTGATTCCCGCGTCTTTTGCCAGCAGGCGTGCCGTTACCCAGGTGTTTATCTTGCGCCCGAATACATGGACGTCGCCGTAGCCGCGTCCGGAAATGTCCTCCAGAATGCCGCCAGTCCAGAAATTGACCAGTGCAAGGTCTGTGGAGTCGGCGTGGAGGAATAACTCCCAGTAGTGGTCCTCCGGAATCACGTTGCCGTCCAAATGAACAACGGTGCGCCCGTTTTGTACGGCATCGGCTTGGATGAGTACGTGCTTGGTCTGGTTCTCGAGGGACGCTTTGGCGGTCAGGTCGCCGATGGGGGTATGGTTGAGTCGTGCATCGGACATGTGGACGGAGGCTTCGAAAACGGGGGTGGAAAAGAGTCCGTATAGTGTGGCCCAGCCGCTGACAGCGCCTTCTGCCGACAGGCTTTTCTCCAAACCGAGGTATTGGAAGAAGTAGTCGAGGATGATGCCTTTCAGGTCAAAACGGATTGAATCGGACTGGCGGGTAGAGGCAATGCCTTCCGCACGAATCGATTGTGAGGCGCTTTGGAAACTGAAGTCATGAACAGAGAGGGTGGTGTCGGCTGCGGCGTATTCGATATGCGATTCACTGAAAGTCCAGACGGTGTCACGCAGGTAGCACAGCGAGGGCAGGATATGGACACTGATGAAGGGCTTGTGGGCATACTGTCCGATATGGGTTTGGACATGGATGCCAGCGTCTTCGTGCGGGTCGTCGGCATCGTCGAAAAGGAGCGTGGTAAAGAGTGAGTCGTGTTGTGCTGTCGTTCCGAGCGCTACGGCAATGTCACCTAATTTCAGTTGGGTGGAGTCAAGGTTTATGGTGTGTTTGACGAGCGAGAGCGCTGCTTGTGCCTGTTGTTCGCGCTGTCCGGCATAGAAAGTGATATTCTTCAGTTCCGAATTCCCTTTCTCCACGGACGGAACGTGGAAGCGCAGTTCGTATTCGTTCTCTGATTCGAGGACATGTCCTTTGATGGTGGGTGGCAGAGGGATGTAGAGGTCGCTTCCCGCGAACTGTAGCAGGCTGTCAAGATGTGTCAGATAGCAGTAGAATTCAAAGTCATTGGGGGATTCCTGTGGCGGTCGGTTTGGTATGGAGGATGGCATTATCTCATGGAGGAAGCGCGTGAAAGTGACGGGCAGGCTACTCCATTGGAACGACCCTGCCATGCCGGCGTTGAGGAAATCGGACTGGATGCTGAGGGAGGTGTTCCCGTCGCTCTTGACCGTCATCTTGAATTCTTGCATGCGGAGTTGTTCGCCGTCATTGGTGGCCAGGAGCGAGTCAATGAGGATGATACCGTTGAGACGGTCAATCCAGGGACCGGAACCGTCGGAGGTGGTGAATTGTATGTCGGCGTGGAGGCTCAGGTCCTGCTCTTCCGCCTGCTCATAGAGATGCAGTTCATGGAGGCGCAGGTGTTCCAGAGCCACTGAGATGTTGGCCATCGGTGCTTCTGCCGAGAAGTCGGCCGCGCCGTTGATTTGGAAAGCGAGGTTCTCGTCGGCCATGCGCATATCGCCTTTGAATTCATTGTCTGCGAGTTTGCCGTGGATGTACAGATCGCGGTAGGTGTATGAACGATAGGTGAGGGCGCTGACATTCAGGGTTCCTTGGATAGCGAGTGGTGCTTTGCTCCGGTAGCGGGCATCCATCTCGGCGGCCATGCTGATGTTCCCCAGGTCGTAGCCTCGTAGTACGCGGCCGAGGCGGAAGTTTCGTGTCGCAATCCGTCCTTTCATCTGTATGTCGGAGAATGAGGTGTCGGTGCTGACGCGGCAGTCGGTGGTCAGGGTTCCGGCATCGGTGACGAAAGCGCCGTGCAGGGTGAGGTCTTCTAGTCTTCCGCTGAGCAGACCGCGGTAATGTATGTCGCCCAGGCGGGTCACTTCGGCGGGAAGGTGGACGGGGCGGCGCAGGATGTCGGCTAAAAGTCCCTGCAGCAGGGGTTGGTTGCAATAGAGGTCCTGACAGTCAATCCGTGCCTGCATGCTGTCGATATGGAGGGGGTTGGCTATGGAGGCCGCTCCCAGCAGGATTCTCTCTCCGCGATACCGGATTTCCAGTTGGTCGGCGCTGACGGTGTCCGGCGAGCCGTGGAAAACACCGTCGATATAAGCGTCCACTCCCCGTAGTTGTGCACGAAGACGCAGGGCTGTCAGTTCGGCCGCGAGTGTGTCGGCGGTGAGGAGGGGGATGCGGGCTTCGGCGTTGAGGCGGCTGAGCAGCACGTCGTAGTTTTCGGGAAGGAAACGGTAGCGCAGACGTGCGTTCTCAATGCGTATTTTGTCAAGATTGACAGCCATGGAAAGGGACGAACTGGCGGTGTCACCGGAACTGAATGCGCGTACAAGGAAATCAATGTTGGTGGAAGCGGAGTCCTGTTTGAAGTTGATGTACGGGTCGCGGACGAGGATGGAGGGGAAGGTGAGCCGGTTCTCTTCCAGAGTGAAAGGGTTGAACGTCACTTCGAGCCGTGGTACCGCAAGCAGGGTGTCTCGGGCTTGGTCACTGAGGTAGAGACCGCTGATTTCCAATCGGTTGAAGAAACGCAACTTGATATGCTCAATCTGTACATCAGCGTGCAGGCCGCGCGAGAGTTCTTCCGTAAGGAGTTGCACCATAGCCGTCTGCACGCGCCCTGATCGGGCCAGTGCTATCAGCGTTCCTGCTGTCAGCAGGGTGCAGCAGACAACGGTAAGCAGTATGTAGAGTGCGCGTTTCACGGTGTTTGTATGAGGCGAATCAGGCGTTGATGTGTTTGTTTGAGTCCGGGTAAACAAGTATGTTTAAGCGGACAAAGATACGAAAAAGAACTGGGTTGTGCAAAATAAAATTGTTTTTTTCGGTTCGGAGCCGTGTTTTTTGAGTTGCAGGATACATCCGCTGACCTGCTTCTTCTTGGTTCCGGTTTGGAAAACAGGAATTTTTGCGGTCTGTGTATGGAAATGATTCGTTGAATCGCGGATGTTTTTGCTGCTGTAATTCGGCTGGAAAAAACGGGTAATTAGCGGGTGATTAGCGGGTGATTCGGCGGACGGAACCCACAGAGAAGAAGACCCTCTGTCTCCTGGCAGGACATGGGGGCAGTTGGTGGCGGATAGGACGCCGTGCTTGAAATATCCGAAAGTTCCGAGGATTCTTTATTTTCGTTGGGATACGAATAGACCCAGTACAATCAGCAGGATTCCGATTAGTTTGCCCCACGGAAGTTGTTCGGCGAAAAAGAGGAACATGAAAAGGGCGGTGAACACCGGACGCACGTTGTTGAAGGCATTGGTGCGGGTGACACCGAGGCGGCGCACGGTGTAACAGAACATGATGAACGCCGCCACGGAGGAGAATATGGCCAGATAGAGCACGCCTCCGAGCGACTGCCACCATTGCGCCGTCGTCCCTGCTGCGGCCCACAGATCGGTTTGCAGCGCTGCGTCTTTCAGCCCCCACAGCGGCCAGAAGAAAAGAAGGGAGATGGCTTGGATGTGGAAGACGATGGTCAGGGCATTATAGCGGGATGGGATACGGCGCAGGATGATGGTATAGAGCACGGCGGTGGAGACTGCCGCGAAAGCCAGTGGAACGCCCCAGGGACTGCCGATTTGGAAATCTGTGGAGCCGGCCAGTACCAGCATCAGCATGCCCGCTGTGGAGACGAGGATGCCCGCGATGTTCCACCATGTCACGCGTTCGCGCAGCAGAACCAGTGCGAACAGGGGCGAGAGCAGGGGGGAGGTGGAGAGCAGGGCTTCGGCCACGGTCGGGGAGGTCAGGGCATCGTAAGTATAAGTCTCTAATAGATAATAAAGGAACGGTTGGAAGAAACCTCCGGCAAGGAAAAGGGGGATGTCGTGTCGGTCCAGATGTTGCAGGCCCAGCAGACTGTGCCCGCGGAAGAGCAGACCGATGGCTCCCATCAGCAGTACGGCCAGTGAAAAGCGCATCACAATCATGGTCAGAGGCGGAAAGGTGTGCAGTGCTTCCTTGATGGCGATGCCGGAAACCGACCAGATGAGCATCGCGGCCACCACGGAGATATAGGGGAGGTATCTCTTCATTTCAGAGTCGTGTTCATAAAAAACGCACAAAGGTAGAACTTTTTTTGGAGATGTACAAAAAAAAGAGTAACTTTGCACCCGCATTCAAACAGAGCACAACATACAATCAAAATCTTATAAGGGATTATGACAAGAGACACAGAGATTTTTGACCTCATCCGCCGCGAGCGGGAGCGTCAGACAAAAGGCATCGAGTTGATTGCCAGTGAGAACTTCGTGAGCGACCAGGTGATGGAAGCCATGGGCAGTGTGATGACCAACAAGTATGCCGAAGGCTATCCCGGCAAACGCTATTACGGCGGATGCGAGGTGGTGGACGAGAGCGAGAACATCGCGCGTGACCGCCTCAAGAAACTCTTCGGCGCGGAGTACACCAACGTGCAGCCTCACTCCGGCGCACAGGCTAATATGGCTGTCTTCATGGCATGCCTGCAGGCGGGTGACAAGTTCCTCGGCCTGAACCTCAGCCACGGTGGACATCTCAGTCACGGAAGCCCCGTTAACTTCTCGGGTCTGATGTTCCATGCGTTGGAATACAGCCTGAAAGAGGAAACCGGCCGCGTTGATTACGACCAGCTTGAGCAGGTGGCACGCGCCGAGCGTCCTAAACTGATTATCGCCGGTGCAAGTGCGTACAGCCGTGAGTGGGACTACGAGCGCATACGCAAGGTTGCCGATGAGATTGGCGCAATCTTCATGGTCGATATGGCTCACCCCGCCGGACTGATAGCGGCAGGGCTGCTTAACAACCCCGTCAAGTACGCGCACATCGTCACTTCCACAACTCATAAGACCCTCCGTGGTCCGCGTGGCGGTGTCATTCTCATGGGCAAGGACTTCCCGAACCCGTGGGGAAAGACCACCCCGAAGGGAGAGGTGAAGATGATGTCCGCATTGCTTGACAGCGCTGTGTTCCCCGGCACGCAGGGCGGCCCGTTGGAGCATGTCATCGCTGCAAAGGCGGTAGCCTTCGGCGAGGCTCTCACTCCCGAGTTCAAGACCTACCAGCAGCAGGTGAAGAAGAACGCCGCAGTGCTGGCGCAGGCGTTCATCGACAACGGTTACAAGATTATCTCCGGCGGCACGGACAACCACTCGATGCTGGTTGACCTGCGCACCAAGTATCCCGACCTCACCGGTAAGGTGGCTGAGAAGGCTCTTGTAGCTGCTGACATCACTACCAACAAGAACATGGTGCCCTTTGACAGCCGTAGTGCTTTCCAGACTTCCGGTCTGCGTTTCGGTACGCCTGCCATCACCACACGTGGCCTGAAGGAGGACAAGATGCCGTGGATTGTCGAGCTTATCGACCGCGTGCTTCGTGACCCCGAGAACGATGCCAACATCGCTGCTGTGCGCGAAGTGGTTAATGCCGAGATGAGACAGTATCCTCTTTACGCTTGGTGATCAATATTCTTAATGGCAACGCCCGCACTTCTCTCTGCGGGCGTTGCTTTCCTTGTCTGTTATGAAACGTCTGCCTGTACTTCTCTTGCTTCTGTTGTTCTTGTTGCCGTTGGGTGCGCAGGACGACCGCGTTCTGCGCGATGAGCCGCAGCCTACACGCGACAAACGCTCGCCCAAGCCGCGGATTCCGAAGAAGCGGACAACACGTTACACGCAGGCGCATCACAGGCAGCAGTCGGATACGAAGTTCCGGATGCGCTACCGCCTCTCGGGGGCGGTCGGATGGCTCAACCGCGATGACAAGATTGCCGGAACCAAGACCATGCAGGGACTAACAATGGATCGCCCTGTAGTATTGGGCGGAACGGTGGCGGTCGAATTTCTGCCCACGGGCAGACTGGAAAGTCTGTGCCAGTGGAACAATGCAAGCATTGGACTGGCTTTTAGTGCTTTCGACCTCGGTCAGCAGCGGTACTTGGGGCAGGCGTTTGCCCCTCATGCCTATCTTAATGTGCCTCTTGTCCGGCGGAAGAAGATTGTCTTTGGTCTGCGTCCGGGTATAGGAGTAGGCTTTGTGACAAAAACTTACGCCAATACGGTGCCTGACGAACTGCGCTGGGAGATGTATCAGGTTTCTGTTAAGGGGCAGGAAAAGAGTCAGCAGATAGCCAATATCTCGGTAGGTAGTATTGCCAATGCTTTTCTTACTGGCGGCATCTACATGGACGTACCTCTGCGCAAGGGCTGGGACTTCACATTCAGCTTCGCATGGCAGCACTTGAGCAACGGCAGTGTGATGACTCCCAATGCCGGTTACAACATGTTCAATGCCGAAGTGGGCTTTGCCTATACCCCCTACAATAGTACACAGGGTTTCCACTTCCACGAGCCATATACCAAGGTGCCTCACAAACTCTACGACGGGGTGGAGAAGAAATGGGATGTTGAAATCAGTGCCGGAGGCGGCGCAAGAAGCGTCTATTATCGTGACCGTGACTGGTTCGGTGTGGCGGCTTTGAGCGTAAGTGCGCACTGGAAGCCGGTGAGTATATTCAGGTTAGGCGGTGGAGTGGATGTCTATTATGACGGGGCGTATGCTGCTGTCTGCGACGAGTTCGCGAAAGAAGGCACCAAGCATGTTACCTACTTCGCCAAGACATATCTCGCCGAGAGCAAGTTGAGCAATTGTTTCCGCGTCGGAATCAGCCTGCAGCCGGAGATGGTACTCGGCAACCTTACTTTCGGCTATCATCTCGGTATCTATCTCTATGACCCCGTGAAGAACCTCGAGCCTTACGCGGAGGCGAAGAAGGGACTGAACAGAGGACTTTTCTACTCTTACGACCCGCTGAAAGCCAGCACATATCAGGACGGCTGGTTCTATCAGACACTACTGCTTAAGTACCATTGCACCAAGCATTTCTTCGTGCAGCTCGGTCTTAAAGTGCACATCATGAAGGCGGAGTTCCTCTACGCCGGACTCGGTGTGGCGATTTGATTATAACTCTTCTTTTATCAGGTAGTCGTTGCGCGACTGCGAGTTGCGGATGATGAGTTCGCCGAGGAAGCCTGCAAGGAACAGCATGCAGCCCAGCACCATCATCAGGATGCTCAGGTGGAAGTAGGGGTTGGTGCCTACTAACATGGCGTGTACGCCATTGTGCAGCGCATAGAGTTTCATGCCGCCGACCACCATTATTGCCACAAAGCCGAGGAAGAACATAAGGCTGCCTATCAGTCCGAAAAAGTGCATCGGCTGTTTGCCGAACTTGTTCAGAAACCAGAGCGTGAGCAGGTCAAGATAGCCGTTGATGAAGCGGTCAAGTCCGAATTTCGATACGCCGAACTCCCTCTTGCGGTGCTGTACCACTTTCTCGCCTATCTTTGTGAAGCCAGCATTCTTGGCGAGATACGGGATATAGCGGTGCATCTCCGAGAACACCTCTATGTTCTTCACCACCTCTTGACGGTAGGCTTTCAGTCCGCAGTTCATGTCGTGCAGTTGCAGTCCTGTCACGCGGCGCGCGGTAGCGTTGAACAGTTTCGACGGCAGGTTCTTTGTCAGGGCGTTGTCGTAGCGTTTCTTCTTCCAGCCGCTTACGAGGTCGTAGCCCTCTTCGCGTATCATGCGCACCAGTTCGGGTATCTCGTCTGGCGAGTCCTGCAGGTCGGCGTCCATGGTGATTACCACTTCGCCTTGTGCGGCGCGGAAACCGCAGTACAGAGCCGCTGATTTGCCGTAGTTGCGGCGGAAGCGTATGCCGCGTACATGTTCTGCATCTGCCTTTTTCAGTTGTTCTACCGCTTGCCAAGAGCCGTCGGTAGAACCGTCATCCACAAAAATGACTTCGAACGACAACTGTTCTTTTGTTGCCACGCGTGCAATCCATTCGTACAGTTTTTCAAGCGATTCTTCTTCGTTGAAAAGGGGGATGATAACTGAAATGTCCATAGTCTTTTTTGCGAACCGTCAGGCGCACGGACGACTGTTGACTGGCTGTCCGGAGGTGCCGTATTGTAATCCGCATTGTAATTTCCGCTGCAAAGGTACGTAATATTTCTTGTATATGCAACTTCTTTTTTTGAATTTCTATCAAAATAGGTTTATCATTTTTATCCCGTCCTATAGTCAGGAATGCAAATCTGTGCATAGTTCTTATAAAAACACAGACGGCAGGGATTGTTGGAAGAATTTCCCTGCCGTCCTGTCGTCCGTGTTTTTCTCTGCGAGGTTGTTATTCTATCCGTGCGCCGGTGGCGTCATAGCGTACGCCGTTGCGTTCGATTATCAGCACACCGTTTTCTATATACTTGCGTATGCTGTCATCCGTTTGAGAGTTGTCTTTCTGAATCACTTCCAGGTCGGTGGCCGTCTCGCCGTCCACTACAATGCGGAC